>Ga0181574_10001800_pt1 | contig 19842 bp, 10 predicted proteins | sample 101ome_24_FD_145600 | JGI IMG/M metagenome (GOLD analysis project Ga0181574, IMG submission 145600) | Coastal salt marsh microbial communities from the Groves Creek Marsh, Skidaway Island, Georgia - 101410AT metaG (spades assembly) | ecosystem: Environmental > Aquatic > Marine > Intertidal zone... | reverse complement strand
TCCGCCATCCGCTTCAGACCGGCCTCGAGTTCTCCGTTGTCGTCGTCAGCTGCCAACGCTGCCGCCCGCCGTTTCCGCCGGCCGCTTGCCCCGCCGCCGCTCCTTGACGGGTCCGGCGTCCCCCCCGTCCCCCCCGTTCCTCCGGACGAACCAGCCGCAGCGGCGTTAACGGCGGCCAACGGTCCCACCCCCCCCTCGGCAAGGCCCTCAGCCAGCCCCTTGGAGTAGCGTTCCGTCTCCCCCACCAGGTGACTGAGGTGCCTCTGCAAGACGTCCTGCCGCCTCCGCTCCACCGCGCGGGCGTGCGAGTGGTCCAGAACCGCGCCCACGTCGGCCCAAAATAGGCGAACCTCCGCCGCGATCCACTTGGCCCTCGCCCGCACGGGGTCCTCGGCGGCCTCGCGCTTGGCCCGCCTGTCCCGCTCCTTGGCAAGCAGGGAACCAAACCGGCGGGCATTGCTGGCGTGCTGCTTGCGTTCGCGCTGGATCTCCTTGGCAAGCCAGACAGCCTCGCGGCAGAGGTGGTCCCAGTGGGTCTCGCCGGCACGGGCGGGAGAGAGGACGGGCCGGCGGTCGGCGGGGGCCTTGCCGTCCCACCTTCTCTCGTCGGCGAGGGGGGGGCCGGGGCGGTGGGAGGCGGCGATGCCTCCACGGGGGCGGGAGGCGGGGCAGGGGAGGATGGGGAGGTCGGCGTCGCGCTGTCGGGCCTCGACTTCCTGCGTTGTGAGGGGTGGGGAGCGGGTTTGGGCGGGGCGGCAGGGCGGCAGGGTCGTCTTTCTCCCTTTCTCCCGCCTCCTCAACTTGCCTCGGCGCGCACCAGGACTTCATCGTCCGTCAAGTGCGCCGAAAATGGCCAACGCTCGGCGTCGACTCCAGGAGCGGGAGGAGGAGTGGATTCCGTGTCGGGGAGTGGAGGGGTGGGCCGTGCCACCGGTCCTCCCCGCGCCGTCGTCTGCTCGGGGCCTCGTGGAGCGACGTCCTCCACCTTGGGGGCTTTTGTCCCTCGACGAGGCGGCATCCTGCCCCTCGCTCGCCTCTGAGCGGTTGCCGCGGGGAGGGATCAACGCCGGTGGCGCCCTTAAATTGCACGGCCAGCGGAGGTGTTTCGTCGAGTTCAATCACGAGCCCGGCGACGCCGATGCTCGCATACCCTCCAGGAGAGGGGACGAAAAGGAGGTTCTGAAGGTCCTCGCTCGGTGGCTGGGCAGGAGAGAGTCTCAGGCGAGCGCGACGGGGCGGGAAAACGCGGACGACGAGGTTGGTATTTGCTTCGCTCACGCTGCGCCTGGCCTCCGCATTCAACGGCTCGTCGCGGCGTTGTGATTCGCCGGCGGTTGATTCGTGCACGGAGTCCCTCGGGCGAGGCGTCAACGTCCTGCCGTCTCCGCCGACCTTGACTGACAAAGTCAGCAAGATCGTGGCACTTTTTGGACCATAATCGTGCCCTCTACGAGACGTGCTTCTCCGTCGGTGCGCGAGGGGTGGAGTTGATGGAGGGCGCGTCGCACCACCTGCCCGCCTGTTGCGCCGGGTTGGCCCTTCCGTCTCGGAGCGCGATTCGCTTTGTCCCACTCGTGATTCATTCGCACATGACCTCTTGATCTCGTCAAATCTCAACCGCAGAGGGTCGACTAGCGCGCTCTGTCTGCCGCGGGAGAGGCGCCAGGTTCCGCCAGTTCGGCGCCTAGGCTGCGCTCGTCGGGGACGGCAGCCGCCAGGGGAACCTCAGGGGCCGGGGACTTTTTGTTGAGGGAGGAAGCGCCGCCGCGATGCGACGCTTAGTTAAGTCCACCTTTAAGAGGAACGGAGCTGAGGGGGACCCGTCGGGGGCATCTGGCGCTGGGGAAGCGGCGGGCCCGTCTCCGTCTGGTGGGAGTGGCGGGGCATCCCGTCGCGACGCGGGGGGGGGCGTAGGGATTGGCCGGGCGCCGAGCGGTCGGGAGCGATCGACGCCGTCGTCGCAGGCCGGCGGCGGCGCGTCGCGTCCGGGGGCGCCTGGGGCGGCGCGGCCTGGGGCCGGACCCGGGGCTGGTGGGGCCGCCGGTGTTCCTCGAGGTGGGGGAGCCGTCGGGCCCGGAGGACTTGCCGTTCCCGGCGTCCTTCCCGGTCAGCGCCCGCGCTCTCCCCATGGGGAGAAGCCCGCCGACGGAGTCTCCAGCGGCGCGGGAGGCGCTGGGGGCCCCGGCTCGCCTGGGGCTGGCGGAGTGGGGCACCACGGTGGCCACACGTCGTCCGACGCTGACGACGAGGCCCGTCGCGCTGCCTTCGCCGTCCCCCTGCCCTCGTTCCAGGACGTGCCACCGGCAGAACGTCAGGCCCTCTTTTTGCGCAAACTGAAGCTATGTTCTTTCAGAATGGACTTTTCCGATCCGGGGCTGGACGTCGTTGAGAAGGAGGCGAGAAGGGGAGTTGCCCCTCGGCCATTCCCTCCGACGCCGTCAAATCACCACGTTTTCCGATCTATGACCCTTACTCTAATCCCTGCCCCAGGTCAAGCGGCAGACGCTGGTCGAGCTGGTTGAGTACGTCAACCCGTCGGGCGGTCTCGGGAAACTGAACGAGTCTGTCGCCACAGCCGCGATGCAAATGGTCGCTGCCAACCTCTTTCGTGGTCTGCCCGCGCCGCGCATCGCGTCGGGGTGGGACGCCGACCGCATTGACGCCGACGAGGAGGAGCCTTCCTTGGAGCCCGCCTGGCCCCACCTGCAGATTGTCTACGAGTTTTTGCTGAGGTACGTTGTGTCGAACGACATCGACCCGAAGGTGGCCAAGCGCTACGTCGATCATGCGTTCGTGCTGGGGCTGCTTGACCTCTTCGACTCCGAAGACCCGAGAGAGCGAGACTACCTGAAAACGATCCTGCACCGCGTCTATGGCAAGTTCATGGTCCACCGGCCATTTATCCGCAAGGCCATCCACCACGTCTTTTACCGGTTCATCTTCGAGACCGAGCGGCACAACGGCATCGCGGAGCTTTTGGAAATTCTCGGGAGCATCATCAACGGTTTTGCTTTACCGTTGAAGGACGAGCACAAGCTTTTCTTGCGGCACGCGTTGATGCCTTTGCACAAGCCCAAGTGCATCGCCATGTACCAGCAGCAGCTGGCTTACTGCGTCACCCAATTTGTGGAAAAGGACGCCAAATTGACTGCACCGGTCCTCCAGGCCCTCCTACGCTACTGGCCCGCCACCAACTCGCAGAAGGAAGTCCTCTTTCTGGGTGAGGTCGAGGAGATTCTGGAAATGGCCCAGGCGCCTGAGTTCTCTCAAGTTGTCATTCCCTTGTTCCGGCGGGTGGCCAAGTGTCTCTCCAGCCAGCACTACCAGGTGGCCGAGCGTGCCCTCTTTTTATGGAACAATGAGTATGTTGTTCACCTCGTGGCCACGAACCGGAAAACCATCCTGCCGCTGGTGTTCGACGCGTTGGAGGACAACCGGAACCACTGGAACACCGCGGTGACCAGCCTCACCACCAACGTGCGCAACATGTTTCGGGAGATGGACGCAGCCCTGTTCGACGAGCTGGAAGCGCAGGGACGTGAGGGGGAGAAGGCCCGCGAGCGGGCCTGTGCTGAGCGCGACGCCAAGTGGGCGGCCGTGCAGCAGGCGGCGGAGAGGGCCGAGAAGAAGAAGTCTTGATGGGGAGTGAATGGTGTTCCGCGTCTCCCGCCCCCTTCTCTACTTGCCCTCGTACAGCACCCGGATCCCCTCGGCCGCGTCCGTCTGCTTGACCAGACTCTCTCCCACCAGCACGGCCCCCGCACCGTATTCTTTCATGCGCTTGAGGTCAGCGAGGGTGAAAATGCCTGACTCGCCCACGACCATGTCGCCCTGGGCGAGGACGCGCTTGCCCACGTCGCTCGACAGGATGTCTCCAGTGTTTTGTAGGTCGACCTCGAACGTCTCTAAGGACCGGTTGTTAATGCCCAGCAGCACGCCCTTGTTGGTGAGTGTGTCCCCCGGCACTGAATCGAGCACCTCGTCCACCACACGCTCCATCTCCCGTACTGTGTGCACTTCGATGAGCACTTGCAAGTTGAGCGCTCGCGCCGCCTTGGTGAGGTAGAGGAGGTCGGCGTTGGGTAGCACCGCCGCGATAAGCAGGACTGCGTCGGCGCCGTGGGCCCGCGCATACATCAGCTGGTAGGCGTCGACGATGAATTCCTTGCACAGGAGGGGACACGTCACGCCGGCTTCTCTGATTAACTTGAGGTTGTCGAAGCTGCCCTGAAAGAACTTTACGTCGGTCAGCACGGACAGGGACGCAGCGCCGCCAGCCTCGTACGAGCGAGCGATGCGGGCGGGGTCGAAGTTGGGCTGGATGACGCCCTTGCTGGGGCTGGCCTTCTTGACCTCGGCGATGAGACCGGGGAGGCCGCGGGCATCGCGCATGGCGCGAACGGCGCCGATAAAGTCGCGGGACGGCATGAGCTTGTCGGCAGCGCGGGCGAGCTGACTGACCAAGGCGAGGGGACGTGCCTCGCGGTAGCGGCTCACCTCCTCGGCCTTGTACCACACGATCTCCTCGAGTATGTTCTTGGGCTTGTTGTCGCTGTCTTCCTTCTCGTAGTCGCTGACGTGGAACGACATATCGGGGCCACACCGGAGGAGGCCACCGGACGTGATGCCACGAGGGGGGCGGCGACGGATGGTCACGCCGTCCTTGAGGCCGTTGTCCGCATCAACTGGCTCGGCGCCCACGGCCACCAATCGGGCGCGGGGGGAGAGACTGCGGCAGGTGAATAGAAGAAGATCCGGTGAATCGAAGGTTGAGACCCACGGTGGGCAGCTGGAGGAGCTGGGGCCGGCCGAGCAGCCGGGACGGCGGCGCGAGCCGCCCGCCTCATCGTCCCCACGAAGCTCTTCGGGTGGCTAGTCGGTGTCGACGGGAGGCCTATACCCCGTTGCATATCCCTAGAGCTGATCGAGTCCCGAGGATGCGCACGCGCTAGAGGGACGCCGGGCGGAGCCATCGCAGGGACGGATAGGCGTTCGAGGCACTGGTCCTCCCGACGCACCATGTTTCGGGTTGGTTCGCTCGCCCGAAAACGCGCGGGGATTATCTCGCGTCGTCGACGCGGTGCAGCTGGAAGTCACGCCCTCCGCCTCCATCGCCGCGGCAGGCGGCGCGTTCCGTGTCGGGGGCGTCGCCGACCGCACCGCCGCCGACGGGCGCCCTGCCCACCCCCAGCTCGTTCAGGAGCTATCGGTGCTGAAGCGAGTATTGTACAGAACCAAGGCGAGTGTTTGATGGTGCCGCCTGGGCGCGCCGCCGCCGCGCCCAAGCGTGCAACGCCGGTGGCGGCCTCTCGACATTGACGGCGGTGGCGGCTTCCTTGCCGGCGACGACTACACCACCTGACCCACGCGGGACCTCCCCCCCCGCGACGCGACGCAGTCTCAGCACCGGCGCTCGTCCTTCCACCGCGACCTCAGCGAAGCGTCGACGGTGCTGCGCCGTCTCATCGACGACACACGCCTGCCGAGGCAGGGACCGGCGCGGGCCAAGCGTGAGCGCGACGCCGGCCGCGCCCGTCGCCTCGTGCGCCGCGCCGCCGTGGCCCTGGCGGGACAGGCTTCCCGCGCCTACTTTCTGCCTCTGGTGACGGTTCTTCTGTCGACAGCGGCGCGGATTGACGCCCTCCTGGAGCCGGATCTGCTCAACGCCTGAGGTGATGGCCGACGGCGCCGCGCAGATGACAGCATCTGTGGCGGCACCCTCTCGTCACCCTTTGTCACCTATCTCCGCGTCATCTCACGGCCACCTCGCAGCGCTGCCGCTGGTCGAGGTCGAGCGCCTCGCGCTGGCGGCGCAGGCTGTGGTGGGGGCCGAGGAGGCGGCGGCGCTGGCGGCAGGAGCTCCCGCGCTGTTGGATGCCACCCAAAGGGCTGCCGTTGCGTCCCGGGGGGCCGTTGATGCTCTCGACCAAGCCCGAGCCGCCCGCCGCGCCGCCGAGAGGGGCGCGGCTGCCCTGACTCGTCTGACCACCGAGCTCTCCGGGCGTGAGAGGGCGGCCGCTGGGGCTGCGGCCCTCACTGCTGAGGCCGAAATGGGCCTGGCAGGGCTCGTGAGCGTGGCGCCTGGGGCGCCCGACCTTGTGCCCCGCTTGGCCGCGCTGGGCGAGGTCGAGGCGGCACAGGACGTGTGGACGCGGTCCCGCCGCCTGATCGCCCGTTTGCCCGGCGGTGGATCAGCCGGAGACTCGCTCTCGACCCGCTGTGGCGCGTCGGCGGCGGTGACGCTCACGGTGGCGACGCTGCGGGGGGCTCGGCGTGACGGCGCGGCAGCTGGCGGGGTGGCACTCGAGGCGGCCCTCATGGCCGCGGCGCGGCTCGGCCGGCTCGCCGCCGCCGAGTGCGTGCCTGACGCTGGGCGAGGGGGCGGCGGGGCACCCGCCGGAGGGGCGGGGTGGCCCCCTGGCGGCGGGTGGGAGGGCCGAGGGTGGCCTGCGGCCGAGGCTGCCCACGACCCCCTCGTCCCCGATGCTGACCCCGCTGCCCCGCTCCGTGACCTCGCGGGAGCTCACCTCCGGGCCGCCTCTGCTGCTGTCTCTGCGGCCGCCCTGGCGGCCGCCGCTGAGGGTGCTGCGGCATGCGGAGGTGGAGACGCTGCTGGTCTTGTTGCCGCGGCCTCGCGTGCGATACGGGCCGAAGTCGACGCTACGCGGCGTGTTGCGGCAGCCCACATCACTGCCTTTGGATCCAGCGACGGGGGGAAGGGTGGCGGGAGAGACTCCTCCAATCTGGACCTGCCGGTGTTTGTTCTTCACCACGCCCTCGCGGCCCGAACGCATCTCAAGAATCCAGCGCTGCCTGCGGCCCTCGCCACTATTGCCGCCACCGCCGCTCGCGGAGCAGGAGCGGGCAATGGCGCCGTAGTCGCTGATGCCCTCGGACGCGCACTCGCAAGTCTCGCGCCTGACCCGCCCCCTGAAAGCGTCTCGGTTGTGCCGGATCCGATGACTGTCCTCGCCCCGGCGCTTGAGGACCTCGCCCTTTCGGCCCTGGAGTGGGGCTGTGCCACGGGCGCAGCGGCCGCGCTGGCCGCGCAGGCCGCTGGTGAGTCCGACGCCGATACGGCGTTGGCCTTGGGGGCTGGCCTGGCGGCGGGAATCCGCGCTTCCGCCTGGCTTGCTCCTCGATCGCGTGCGGCGCTCAGGAGGGGGCGGGATGCGATTCTTGCCGCGGCGGTGGGGGACAATGGCGCCCAGATGGCGGCGGTGGTCGACGCTGCCGACGCCCTGGACCGTGCTTGGGGGCAGGGGCGGCAGCCCTATCGCGAGGCGTTCGATGATGGAACAACACAGCATTCAATCTAGATCCTTCTACCGTCACTCATCCTGCCCCACGACCCGGCGTCTCCGCAGCGGCACGATCTTGGCGGTGGGATCGTCCGGGGCCGAGTGGGCGATGCGATTCTTGAGCCGTTTGGTCGCAGCGTCACCCGCCTCACGCCGCACACGCGCCGCCTTCTTGACGGCCGACGGGAGCGTGCGCTGCCGGCGGATGCGCCCCACGTCAGGCAAGTGCTTGTAGCGTTCGACCACGGCGTCACCGTAAGCACGCGCTCCCCGGGCCCTGGCGTGGGGCATGGCGGCGGCGCCGCCCTCGGCCACGGCCGCCCGTGCGCGCCACAGCCGCACATTGGCATCATCGCTGCCGCTGGCGATCTGCGTGCCGTCGCCACTGTAGCTGACAGCGAGGACGCGCTGCATGCGTTTGGTGTGATAAACCTCGCGGGCGTGGCCGGCCTCGCGCTCAAAAATGCGTAGGGCCCGGTCGGCGCTGCCGCACGCGAACTCGAGCCCTGTGGGATTCCACGAGAGGCAGAGGGCAGCGCTGGTGGCTCCGACGTGTACGGTGCGGGGCTCGGCGGGCTTGCGGAGGTCGTGAGAGTAGCAGTGCCCGTCGTCGTTGGCTGACACCAGATTCATGGGCTCGCGCGGGTTCCAGCTTACGGCATTGGACCGGGTGCGCATGACGACACGGGTCAGCGCCGCGCCCCCCGCACGCAGGTCAAAGAGGAGAAGCGAACGGTCCCCGCCCGTCGCCGCCAGGAGGTCGGGTTCCGCTGGATTGAAGGCCACGCTGGTGACGGCGTCGGCACCGGCGAGACCTGCCCCGGCTCCGGCGGCCGACCGAGCCCCGGCCTCGAACGAGAGAGTCAGAATGGGAGAGGCGCTCTTGTCAGGATCCCAGTGCTCGACCACGCCACGGCTCGACGCGGTGGAAAAGCGGCCAGCGTCGCGCCAGTGGGCGTCGAGGCCCTCGAGACCGCCCCCGGCTGCGCTCTGGAGGACGGCGACGGCCTCATCTGCCCGAGTGGTGACGGCGCCGGCCCATGTGCCGGGGGTTGCCCCGGCGGAGGGGTAGGGAGCGCCGGCGGCGCCTGATGCACCGGCGCCCCGCGTGTCAAGGTCGCCGCCCTCCCACGCCGCCCGTGGGGTGCGCCATACGCGCGCCGTGCCGTCCAGAGCGCAAGTGGCTGCCGACTCCCCGCCCCCGGCCAGAACGCCGACTCCGGTGACCCCTTTCGAATGCCCGACCCATCGGCGAAGGGGTCTCCGCGCCGACACGTCCCACAGCCACGCTTCGCCGTCGGCCAGGCCAGCGACAAGCGCGTTGAGCCTGTCCTTGTGGCGGGCCAGGCACATGACGGCATCGCCGCACTCGAAGGCTGCGACGAAGGGTTTAGCGAACATGCGCTGCATCTTGACGCTGTTGAGAGCACGCTTGGCCTCACGGGCCCGCTCGTGGGGGTGGAGCAGGGGGTCGGGGTTCCGAGGTACGCGGATGACATCCTGGGCGCGGGGTCGCGCGTCTCTCTCGTTCCTGTTGATCGACTTGACCTTCATGACGGCGACGTCGACTGCAGAGGATGACGATAGTGAGAAGGAGAGCCGTCAACGCCGGCCGGCTCGGCCGCCTGCTCCAGGCGAGCGCGGTGGTGGTCGAGTGGTGCGAGGCGGTGGTCATGACAGCGCACATCTGCTCCTCAACTACGTCAGCACCACCGAAAACTCGCCACGCGCAAGCTCCTACGAGCGGTCGCGCCGCCGCTTGCGCAGCTTCCTTGCGCCTGCTGCTGCCAGGGCTCCAACGGGCGCCTGCGGTCTCGAGCGGACGGGTCGAAGCACGCGAATAGTAAAGAAATGGTCGAAACGCTGTTCAGGGTGCGCCGAAGAAAAAAGTTCAACGTGCCGAAGAAATACGTTCAACTCTCGTTGCGACGGCGCAGCGACGGCTATGGCGGCAGCGGTGGCTGTGGCGGGAGGGTCCGGCGGCGCCCGGCGACGCCCGCCCTCCAGCCTCGTCCGCCCCCAGCGTCAGCGCACCCCGGCGGCGCCCGTCTCACGTCGGCGGCGGTCCCTCTCTGCGGCTCTCTCCCCGCCCCGCCGGGGCTGTGGCCACACTTCCCCCCACAGCAGCAGCCCCCCCCACGTCGCCGTGGGTGACAAAAGTCCCCAAAAGGCGCTCGCCCTCTCCCCTCTCAAAGGCGGCGGCAATGCCCCCCAGAAAGGCCGCCACCGCATCCCGTCCCCTCAGTAGGTTGGCGACACGCAAACGCTCGTTGGGCAGGTGGGGCGCATCACTCGCCTGCCCCATCGGGATGAGCACAGCGGGCGCCTGCAAGAGTCCCTCAATCTCGGCGGCCACGGGCATGGTGCCGCCCTCGCGGACGCGGAGGACGCCGCGGCCCCAGACACGCTCGAGGGCAGCAGCAGCGATGCGGTAGAGAGCGTCCGTCCGGGCCGACCCCGCCCGGTCGGCCTCCCACCAAGATCCGGATGCGATGACGCGGACACGCGCCCGGTTGGCCCCGCGACCGAGGGAGGCAGCTTGCCGGGCGACGTGGCGGCGCAGGGCGGCCACGATATCCTGGGCCCGCTGGGCGGGCACGTAGCGGACCGAAACGAATCCGGTGACGTGGGCGGGGACGACGCTGAATCGCGTCGGACCCCACCGTCCGGCCGCGGCTACAGGCGCCGACATATTGGTCTCACCATCGTTGTCATCGTTATCGTCATCGTTCTCGTCGTCGTCGGCGGCGGCGGCGGGGTCGGGAGCAACACGGAGGTCAGTGATCGACAGGCACGGCTCGCACCACCGGCGTCGGAGAATCTCACCGGTTAGAGCAGCTGAGTCGGCGCAAACGAGACCCCCGTTGCCACTGCCTGAAGAGGCAGAGGGGCCGCAAGGCCCCACGGTGAGGGACTTGACGCCCAGGTGCCGCATGAAGGAGGCGGCACTGAACTCGCCCTCGGCGAAGGCGCTCTTGGCGGCCTTGGCAACAGCGCGGGCGCCCCCCGCACAGGGCTGGTCGGAGGAGCGGCGGAGGCCGGAGGGTGACTCGGCGATAGCCTCGCCACCAACCTCACCGCCGCAGTCCGCGTCGTCCTCGCCGCGGACCACTCCGTGGTGAAAGCCCTCGACCGTGCACCGGCCGTCGCCGTCGTCAATCAAACTGGCGAGGATGCGAACTAGGTCGGCCATCGGTTCGGCAAATACTCCACCGTCTCCCGAGTGCACGTCGGCCTTGGGTCCCTTGACGTCGATGGACAAAGAGATCATGCCACGCATGCCCTCGGTGAGGCAAGGCACGCGCTCCCCAACCCACGACGTGTTGCTGACGACCGCGCAGCACACGTCGGGAACGCCAAGCCACTTGGCGTGGGGACGGACAGCCGCACAGAAGCCGCGGGAGCCCGTCTCGTCCTCGCCCTCGATGATGAAGGACAGGGAGAGGGGAGATCCCACCGCGGGGTCTTCTCCCGCCGCCCGGGCACGGATGCGCTCCTCTTCCAGAAAAGTACGGGCAGCGAAGATGAGGGCGAGGACGGGGCCCTTGTTGTCCGAGGCGCCTCTGCCGTAGACGTAGCCATTGCGCTGGGTGGCACGAAAGGGAGGAGTGTTCCAACCGTCTGATGCGTGCGCAGGCTGCACGTCGTAGTGTCCGTAGAAGACGACGGTGGGGCAGGATCGGCCGGGTTGCCCGTCGGGGCGGCCGCGGACGCGGCCGAGGACGACAGGGTTGCCTCCAGGGACAGTTGACAAGGTGACCTCGGCCCCCAGCTCCATTTCAAGTAGTCGGGCGGTGAACATGGCGGCGCGGAAGCAGTCCTCACCCCGCAGGGGGTCGGGAGAGATGCTAGGAATGGCAATGAACTGACCCAGGTGCGAGAGGATGCGTGCGTCCAAGGCAGACGCCGACTTCGGGGGAGCAGCGGCACCGGCAGAGGCGGCGGCACTATCTGGCGGCGGCGCAACTCCCTCGTCCGCCGGGGCAAACCCGTCCAATAGGGACAACGCAGGCTTCTGGGCGAGGTCTCGGGACAGGGCCGACGTCGACAGTGTCGGCGCCGATGCCGGGGGGGGCGCAGCGGCGTGGGGAACAGAGGGTGAGGGCAGCACCCTTGGCGCCGAGGCGGCTGTCGGCAGATTCCAAAAGCGAATGGCTCCGCCGGCGGTGCCCGTGGCGATACGATCCGGCAGCAGTAGAGCAGTGAGCCCGAGGCGGTCGGCGGCCGTCTCGTCCACTTGAGCCTCGTGCGCATCGTTGTCGCTCTCGACCACCGCCTCGTCCAGGGCTGACGAAGCTGCAGCGATGCTGGCCGCCGCCGCCACGCCGGGCGCACGGAGAGAGCCCGCCACCACGCGGACACAGCGCCACGTGGTCAGTGACCAGACGCGCACGGTGCCATCGGCGGAGGTCGACGCGAAGACGCGCGACGGGGACGCATCGGGCTCGGACGAATCGCCATCGGCGGAGCCGTCGGTGACGTGGAGGACAGCGTCCGTGTGCCCCAGGAGGGTGCCGCGGCACACAAGGCCCTCGAGGTCGAGGACACGGAGAGCGCCGTCTCTGCCGCCAGCGACGACGAGGCCCGCGGCCCGTCCGGCAAGGCAGGGACGCTCGCTCTTTTGCGCGCTGTCGCCGGCCGTAGGCGGCCGCACGAGGACGCCGAGGGACGTGACAGCACCGCGGTGGCCCGAAAACGTCATGATGGGGACAAGCCCCCCAGCCGTCCATGTACGCACGGTGCCGTCGGTCGAGGCCGACGCAACGACGCCACCGCACTGGACGACGGCCATGACGGATCCGAGGTGGCCGACGGCGCCGTCGCGGCGGCCGGCGAGGTTGGCGTAGTCAGTCGGCTGGTCGTCAGCCTCCGGGTCGGCCTCGGCCGCAACGCGGAGTCGGTGGGCGCGCTCGGCGTCGGCCGATCCACCAGCCGCGAGCTCGAGCTCGGCAAGGCGTTCCTTGCCGTGGCAGCCGCAGTCGTCGCCGCTCGTCTCCCAGTCACCGAGGTACCACCGCTCCACTCCAGCATCGGCGCGGGCGGCCCAGACGCGGCCCGAGGCGGCGGCCCTTCCGCGAAGCTCGCCGGCGTCACCTTCGTATAATGCTACGCTTAGAACGCCAGACGTCTGGCCCGGGCCCTCGAGCGAGATGGCGGCAAGGCAAGCGTGCGTGTCGAGGGACCAGACGCGGAGCGTGCGGCCAGCGAGAGAGAGGAGGCGGGCAGGGCCATCACTCGGCGCATCGACGAGGAGGGCAAGGACGGGCAGCATGTGGCCACGGAGCTCGGCCTCGAGCGACGCGTCCGACAGGCACCAGCACCGCACAACGCCGTCCGACCCGGCCGAGTAGACGCGCCCTGCGTGCACTGCCAACGCTTGGACGGCGACCTTGGTGCTGCCGTCGCCCTTGTCGCCAGTCTCGGGCACCAATAAGCACCCATCGTCGGCCGTAGCGATGGGGACGGGAACGGGATGGAGAGGATCGCCCCCGGCAGTGTGCGGCGTCGGTCGGGGCCCGCTGGTGCTCGCACGCTGACCTCCAGCGGCGCGGTGGCGCTCAACCAATGAGAGGAGGCCAAAGTTGTGGGGCACAGACGACCCAACGGCGGGGGTCATCATCGCCGTTGGGGGAGGAGCACGCACCGTCCCCGCACGGTCGGCATCGGCGTCGCGGGCGGCGGGAGTCGTTGTCGACGCCGACGTCGATGCCGCAGGGCCGCCAATGCGAGGGCGCGTGACGGGGCCTCGGCACGGCCGGGCTTCGACCGCGAGGGCCAACAGGCACTGATCGACTTCGAGGTTCTGGACTCGGCCTCGGGCCTCTGCAGGGACGACGGCCGCGGCGACTTCCTCTACCCCGGCGCTGACCCAGAGGGGCCGATGTACGCGGAGGGCCGAGGGCGGAAGGGCGCCGCCGCGGGTGGGCGAGAGCCGATGGGGATCAACGGCAAACCGCAGCACGTTGATGGATCGGTCGCAACGTCCCCTTCCGTCCCCCGCGGCCCGTCTTGTTCTTTCCTTGCTGTTATTGCCGCGAAAGAGAACGACGGCGTGGTTGGTGGGAAAGGGAATCCAGTCGAGACACGAGTCGGTGATGGGCTCGCTCGCCACAAGCGCCATGTGGCTCCCGCGGTCGCCATGGCGGAGAACCGCGTACTCGCGCCCCCCGTCAGGGTCGGCGACGCCACCAGGCCCGGGCGTGGGAGCGAAGGACGAGCCCTCGGTGTAGTAAAGGGACGACGCCTTACTGAGGGGGCCGTCGGGGGGCCAGACAAAGCGCGACGCGATGACCGTCTCGCCGTCGGAGACGACGAAGTTAAGCAGGGAGAGCAAGCGGTCGCACCCGTGCCGCTGCTGGACGCCCACGAGGAAACTGACCGTCTGCTCGAGCGCCCGCCTCAGCTTGTGGGGGGGTACGGGGGGTCCGCCCCGGGGGGGGGGGGGGGGGGGGGGGCGAGGACCCGTCTCCGAGGAAGTGGCCTCGTCCCCGTCTCCCTGATCCTCCTCCAGGAAGTGGAGAAAGACGCCAAAGGCGACCGCCGAGTCGCAGTGGAAGGACTGGATGCTGTCGAATGCGCGCTGTGAGAGGTGCGAAATGACGTCGCGCTTGATGGCGTCGAAACCGGCGACGACGCCGTTGTGCATGAAGAGGAACCTGCCGACCTACGACGAGTGGGGATGGTGGGGGCGGGCGAGGAGGGGGTTGGAAGAAGAAGTGAGAGGTCGGGGGAAGGGCAGGTGGGCGAAGGGAGGAAGGGCGAGGATAAGGGGAAAGGAGGTCGGTGGTCGGACGAGAGCGACCGACGATAGACCGGCAGAGAACGGACTGACCAACGACATACTTTCGATTGACCGATGGCCGACGACGGCCGTCCTCGTCCCCACCCCCCGCCCTTCTCCAACTCGCCTGGAACGGGTGACAGTTTTGCTCGCTGACGGGCATGCCCGGGTAAGCGGCGCGAACGTGGGCGAACACGAGGGGTGAGACAACCTTGCGGGCGAGGCGACTCAGGTTGGCGTTGGACCATGCTGGTGTGACCGAGACGAACACGCACGGCGACACGTCCCGTATCTCGTCGGCGCAACGGCCCCTGGCGCCGGCCACGTCATCACCGGGGTACCACCCGACCCCGAACCCGTCGCCGTTGAGGTTACCGTGGCCGGTGTGGTTGGGGAGCGATGGGTCCTGTAGGCGCTCGCGGGCGTCGTAGCTCTGCTTGATTACAGAGCGCCGAGGATGGGTCACGATGTCTGCCAGCAGCGTCGGCTCTCCGAGATACACCACCATACGACACATGGCGAGCGCTCGAGGCCCAGGCTAGGGTCAGACTGGTCAGATGGTACCACTGTGGCTGACACTGCAGGCGATGGCCGTCCGACCACCGCGCCACTTGGCTAGCCCTAAAAGCGCGCTCGCCCTTGCGGGCCAGCCGCGAGTAGCCAGTTGATAATGACGGAGGGGTTCGGGATACCGATTTCAAACGCGGTGTCGCCTTGAGCTCCTCGCACGCCCCTCAACCCTCACCGCCCTAGTCATACCGACCCCGAGCCTCCTCCCAGTCAACCTCTCCCCTGGAGACGCATTTTGACCTCCAGGATGATGGTATCGGTTGATGCGCGAAGATTGTGGCCAGAAAGAATCCACAATGCGATACAACCTTCGTCAGGCCGGACACTTGTCAGGTTATGCTTCAGCACTGCTAGCTTTGAACTAATAGGTAGACTGTAATTTCGCATCGCACACTATTTACGCCGGACATCGAACACCCTCTAGTTTGCTACAACAGCAGCGAGGACTGCCAGACGCCTTTTACTTCCGGCATCAGAATTCGATCTCCACTATGGCGTACAGATCAATCTTTGCAGACGAGAACGTCCACTCCGCGACATCATCGCGTCAATACCAAAGCGTGGACCAACGCTCAATGTCCCACGAAGGGTGATCGTGTGTTGCTCCCACCCACCCCCGGTCTTAGCCCCGGTTTAAGCCCCGGTCTCACCAGCCATGAGCGGTTTCGCCACACTCTGCCCCCGCCCCGGATGGGCACCCATGCCATTGCCTGCCTCCTGAGTCTGCTGCCGGGGAACTGACTGGTGCAACCCTAGGCTGCCGTCGTCGCATGGCCGCTATGCCCTCGGTTTCGGCGGCCTCGGCCGGATTCCCGAGCCTCTGCCGGCTTTTCGCGTTGCCACAGCCCGCGGCCCGCTGGGTGCGTGCTGCTAACAGGCGGCGCGGCGCTAGGGAATGCGCCCCGCGTTATTCCTTTCGACGCGAACGTAGTTGTTCACACATGCGATCAGTGTCTTGCACGTTCCGGCGAGGTCGGCGCGCCTCCATCCCTATCCTCGATCTTGCGGCTTCCTGGGGGTGTCCCAACAGGACGGCGGAGCTGCCCGCAGGTCAGCGCCCGGGCCCGCTGCAGCGCCGGGGTCGCTGCCTCGCGTAGGTGCCGTCCGCTTCGAGCGCCCAGATCGTCACCTACTCACTGCTTCGTCACGAACGCCAGGAAAACCCCTGTACTAGATCAGTGCTTGCGCGTTGCCCGACGGCGAGCGGCTGGGGCGGCCTTAGCCGCCGGGGTAAGCGCCGGCGAGGACCCCCCCCCCGCCCCTTCTAGCGCAAGGGCCTTGGCCGTGGGCTTGCGCTCAGACGGTCCGCGCGTGCGCGGCGGCGAGGGCGTGTGGGCGACGCGGGGTGGGCGCGCAGCGTGGGGCTGGCGCGCAGCGCGGGGCGTTGTAGACCTCGCTCGGGGCGCGAGCCTGCGGCTGGGAGCAGCGGCGGTGGGAGCAGCGGGAGCGGCGACGAGGGGTGGCGCCCAGACGGTTGTGGGCGCGAGGCGGGCAAGCATGGCCCATGACGTGTGGAGGGGAATGAGAATCCACCAGATGTTCATGAACCAAAAGTAGAAAACGGTGTAGAGGGGTTCGGGCCGCACGTCGGCTGGCGAGCCAGGGAAGGAGCCATGAAAGGCGGTGGCGAAGTAGAGCCACGTCCCGTAGAGCTGCCCCGCGCTGACGGCGAGGACGGACGGGGCGGCCCAGTCAGCGCCCTGGAGGAGGCCGCGCGCGCCGAGGAGGGCGAGAGGGCCCCAGACGAAGGCGGTCCAGGCCTCCATCTGGACCACAAAGGCGTCCCGGGTAGCGTACCGGGAGTCGGCCTTGCTGTACTCCTTCCACAGGTCGGCAAGAAAGGTCAGGGGAAGATGCAGGGTGCTCCGCTGCAGCGAGTCGGACGCAGCGAAGCCAGGCTGCACCACGAAGGAGCCCTCGATTATTAAGTGGATGAGACTGAGCGATGTGGTAGGTGGGGTGGGCGTTTTGTCGGCAAGCGTGGCCCGCGGGTGCTGGCCTCATCCCCTTGTGGCATTAGTCTTGACACCTACTCCAACTCCGCAGGCTCGACTCGCCCCGTTACGACGAGCCAGCAGGTGAGAAATTTGTCGTAGCCCGAGGCGCGCCACGCGGTTCCGGGCCGCCGATAGTTAGAGGCAAAGCGGTGGGCGGCCCAGGCAACGAGCGGGACGGCAACAAAGAAGACGCCGAGGACGGCATCGCGGCCGAAGCGGGGGGGGCGATAGCCATCCCCGGGGAGTCTCAAGCCCAGGGGGTAGTAGGGATGGGGCTCGGGGGGCGTGGCCTTCATCGTCGGAGAAAAGGAACGGCCGGAGAAAAAGTCGAACGGCCGAGGGCTGAGCTGGCACCGGGGAGACGCGGCGGCGCCTTGGGTGCGCAGCGGCGAAACCGCTGCCCTTAAATCTCGGGAGGGGATGGGGGACCGAAGGGACCGGACCGCGAACGACGAGAACTCGACCCCAGTCGTCAGGTCGCCATCCTCAGACATCATGCCGGTGCCTGCTGCCGCCCAGGGTCGACCCCCCACCTCCACCCGCGAGCCCCCCATCCCCCCCCAGACGCCGCTTCCGCCGGGCCCTCAGGCTCAGAACCCCCGCGCCGCCGACTGCCGTGACGAGGGCGATGCCGAGGAGCCCCCGGCCCGGTCCCCCCACTGTTGGGAGCGCGTCCCCCTCCGTTCCACCGCCGCCGCGCCCGGCGAGATCGGGGTCGAGGGGGGAGGGGGTTGTCGCGGCCTCGGTGGCCTCCTCGGTTTTGGGGGGGTCTTCGGTGGCCTCATCGGAGGGAATGGAAGGCACCTCGGTAGCGGCCTCGGTCTCGACATCAGCCTGCCGAGCTGTCGCGCGCGCGTCGGCGGCCCACCGCGCCGCGATGCGCGGCGAGAGCCAGCCGTGATCGGCGACGACGGCCTCGCCTGCGACGCGGCCCGTGCAAGTGCCGTTGGCGACGTCGGCACGGGCGCACGGCTCTAGCGCGGGCGACACAACGGGGGCCGATGCCACAGCGTTGCGCAGGCGATCACCGCCGGCACCCCAGTCCGTCGGGGAGCCCTGGGTCACCTCGACCTCCGTCTCCCAGGCGACGTGGCCCGCTGACAGCACGGTGACGCGATGTCTGCCGGGCGCCGCGGGACGGTAAAACTCTCCGCCCTCGCCCGTCAGCGACAGCTTGACGCCCGATGTCGCCCCCCCGCAGTCGACACACTCGACCAAGATTAGGGCGCCAACAACGGGCTCAGCGGCGGCCTCCTTTTCCCCCTCTTCGAGTTTGCGACCGCTCGCCACGCTGACGGCCACGCCCCGCACGCCACCGAGGGTGGCAAAGAGCGGGTGGGACACGAGCGGCCGCACGTTGTCCGACCAGAGCGAGGGGAGGAGGGACTCGGACGGGTGCTTCTTGAGCGACAGCTCGAGGGTGATTTCGTACGTCGAGGCGCAGAGGTAGTTCCAGTCTTGCATGCCGCCGTAAACCGGATACCAAGCCGATCCGTTGGTGACGCCGCGCGACTGTTTGAACTCCGCCGACGCCCACATGTCGGCGTGGATCTCAGCGTAGCTGCGGGCATGGCCAAGAAAGGCGGCGTCGTCACCGCCGGGCGTTGCGTGGTGGACGGCGTGGTTCAGCTTGTCTGTCCGGCCGTCGAATGGATAGTTGGCGCAGAGGGCGCCCTCGTGGAGGTTGGCCGAGGCGTGGGCCCCGACGCTCTCGATGTAGCGCATCATGGCAACGGTCTCGGGCTCCTGGCCCGCCCCCGGCGACAGGAGGGGGTTCCGGCCGGGCGGCGGCACGGCGACTTGGGTGCCGCTGCTGTCAGCCCCGTCGCCGTCCACCTCCTGGCCACGCGCGCCAATAGCGTCGCCGTCGACGCCACCCAGCGAGCCCCACCCGCCAGCGCCCGGGCCCGTGACCCAGGCGTCATCCTGGATGCGCTCCTCCCAGGGATCGGGGAAGTTGCGATTCAGGTCAACGCCACGCGAGTTTGACCGCTGCTGTGCGGATGTCGACGTAAAGCCGTCGGGGTTCATCGTGGGGACCAGAAATAGGCGCACGTTGTCGAGCATCGCAAGGGCGGCGTCGAGGATGCCGGCGTCGTTCCCGCTGGGTAGGGAGCCCGACGCGCCAACGGCGTCCGCCTCGCATAAGACCTCGGCGAGGGCGGGCAGAAAGTTGCGACCAAGGGGCTCGTCCCCGTGCATGTTGGCGACGTACTTGAACCGCGCCTTGCCACTGGGAGGGAGACCGGGTCCGTCGTGCTCGCGGACGTTCCGCGACACCTCGAGCGAATGGATGGCCCGGCCCAGGACAGACCGGCCAACCTCGGTCGTCCGCACGAGGTGGCCGCACCTGGTGGCGAAGTCCTCCACCCACCGGTCGAGGTCCTCCTGCAGGTGGAGCGGGGGGCGACGAGAGGGGTGGAGAGGGCACACGAGACGGGCCGCGTCGTCGCGACCGTGCAGCGCCCTGAACGACCGGTCGCAACTCGCCTGCGTATGGTAGGCAGTGAGGTGGTCGTGGACACGGCTTTCCGCCCCAGGAAATTCCCTCGCGGCGCGGATGGGGACGTCGCGGTATCTCTCGGCATGCAGAGCTTCGGCGAGGAGCACGCCGAGGCTCAGGGCGACTCCGGCGAGGAGAAGGGCCAAGGTCTCCGTAGGCGAAGACTGTCGGCGACGTCGTGCACGGGGACGAGGACGCTGGGCCCGCCACCGGAGATGGGGGGTCCGGAATAAGTTCATGGGTTCGGGGGCGCGAGGGTGGCAAGCTGACGAGGCGCGTAGAAGGCGCGGCCGATGTATCCCCGTCTTCACGTTCGGCCTGAGCTGATGAGGTCGGCCGAGCCTTGGTGGGGGCAGAACGCAGAAGCGCGCCGGGGACCAACGTCCAAATCCTCGGACGGACCAGCTTGTCCTCAAGGAGGTGATCACGTCGAGAACTGCCAAGAGTGAGCACCCAGCGACCTGAAACAGGGCGCGCCAGGCGTTTTCCCTGCGGCGCGGACCTCCTCAGGCCCTCCAGCCCAGGTTCGCCCCCATGGCCCTTGGCTGCTGCCTAAGGACCGAGGTGGCGTCGGATGGCGAGTCGCTATGGGTGAGATTATGCGTTATCAGCCCTCCTCTGTCACCCAGGACCTGGCGCCCATACGCCTGCCGCCCGTACGCCTGCCGCCCCACGCGCCGTCAACGCCGT
>Ga0181574_10001796_pt1 | contig 19870 bp, 10 predicted proteins | sample 101ome_24_FD_145600 | JGI IMG/M metagenome (GOLD analysis project Ga0181574, IMG submission 145600) | Coastal salt marsh microbial communities from the Groves Creek Marsh, Skidaway Island, Georgia - 101410AT metaG (spades assembly) | ecosystem: Environmental > Aquatic > Marine > Intertidal zone... | reverse complement strand
AAACTCGACGTCATAATGACCGACGAGCACCTAACGAGCCAGATGTGTCACGCATGTGGTCGTCGGTTACAACCTGTGGCAAAACAGAGTGCCGATGGCACGATCCGAGAAGTGCGAGGCTTGCGGCGGTGTCGTTCCACCTATTGCAAGCGAGTCTCGTTCAAGGGTCGCGACCACAACGCTGCGCAGAACATCTTGCGGTGTCTCAAGGAGGCACCGCTCCGCCCACAATATCTGTCCCGCGATCCCGAGGTACCTCGCCCGAGGGTGCAAACCTTCGTGCTGACACCGACGCAAGCGGGCGCAGAGGTGCTGCACCACCAGCCGGTGCAGCACTATGCAGCTGCACCACCGCCTGGTGGTCTACTCCACGGTGCTCCGTAGTCCGTAGAGTAGTTTTCCCCCCCTCCCCCTACCACTGGCGCCGCGGGCAAGTTCCGATTGAGGTCCGTGGGGTCAGGTCGCTTGGCCCAGAGGCGCGCGGCGAAGCCCATCGTCGACTCCAGGTCCTCGGAGGTTCCTTCGGGCCCCGTCTCGCGTGGAGCCCGCTGCTCATTGCTGTAGCTCGTCCCGATGCCGCCACCGAGCGGCGACGATCCAGCCCCCCTGGGGGCCTCGGGTGTCCCCGCCGAGCGGTCATGTGACGCCAGGGCATGAGGGTCGGAGAGGGCGCGGACGACGTGCGCGCGTCCGCGGCGCTGAAGGGACGCCGCTTCGTCCCTTGTCAGCACCCGCGCGCCGGGCAAACGTTGCCACCACAGTGGAACAGAGGGAGTTGCGGCGGGGTCCTTTTGATGCGGGTCTACTGTTTCACTCGATGTCGACGTTGACGCCGACAGTCGAGCTGCCCGTGCCCTCCGCCCTGCCTCGGCCGCCGCCGCGCGGCGACGGACCCGGTGAGGGGGGTCCTCGAGCCACCGGGCCGAGATGAGGGCGTCTATTAAAGCGTCACCCACCCCAGCGGCGTCGCCAACGACTCGGCCTATGGCGGCTGCCGTCGCGAACTGGGCAGCCATCACCGCAGCGCCCAGCGGCGTTCGGGTGTAGCCCGCCCCGGCCGCCACCCCCGCCGTCGCGCCGGCGACGACGGAACCGAGCAGGTCGTCGACGCCGCGCTGCGCGGAAATCCACTCCCTGAGTGGGTTGGACAGGGGAGAGAGAATGGGGGAAACCGGGAGGCTTAGGCGCAGTCTGGCGTGCATCCCCTCATGCGCGCAACCCCTCACCCGCCTCGTGACTTGATAGTAGAGGGACCATGCTCCCGAGAAAAAAAAGGCTCGACGGGTGACGAGCAACACCTGGGAGCCCGGGAGGCCCCTCAGCACCGCGCCCGCGGCACTCCCAAGACTCACAGTCGCCGCGACTCCACCGGCGCGCAGGGCAACCCGGTGCGACCGCAGCTCGGAAAACTCTTCACGTCGCCACCTCTCGCCCGCCGCGGCAAGCAGCTCGCCGGCTGACCGGCCCGACGTCGAGGGCACATCTGTCTCAGCCGGCGTTGTCGTCGTCATCGTGGCTGCCGGCTCCTGACGCCGAACCGCGCATGGAAAAATAATCTGAGGGTCTCCTCTTGTTCAAGACGATCCTTTTTGTTCGCGAAGCGTTAGACTAGTCTGACCAAACGCGTAAATATCGCGAAAGAGCCGCGCGCGGCGTCGACCAGGGTGGTCTGCCGAGTTTGGGAGGGTTCGCCCTCTCGAGCTCGTGGTAGAACGCGCTCGCCCCTCCGTCGCTTTCCGCATCCCCCACCCCGCCATCCGCCACTGAAGCTCGCCGACAGCGCCCCGAGCGTGGAAGCGACAGTTGTTCGACCCGAGACCGTCGCCGAGGCCATCGCCGCCACGTCGAGGCCAAAACTTGCCGCCGGGATGCTGTGTGGCACCCGCGCGTCGGTTTCCGCCATGCCGGGCCATCGCCATGCCGGGCCATCGCGAGTCAACCGTCTTCGGATGATGGCGATGGGGGGCGCCGAGGCTTGGTTTGAGCAGAACGCTGGGGGAGTGGCCTCGATATCCGGCATCGCTCGCTCCGACTGGGCAAGCTGCAGCCGCGTCGAGACGAAAGATGGTCGCCGCTTCTTCGTCAAGCGATCCAACCGTCCGTCCGAGGCGATGCTGGCGGGCGAAGCTGCCAGCCTCCAGGCCATCGGCGCCTCGGGCACGGTGATGACCCCGCGCGTTCACGACCTCGGCGACGACAACTATGGTTCGTTTCTCGTGTGCAACTGGCTCGAGCTATCCAACTCGCCCGCCCCGGCGGCTCTCGGAGACGCTCTTGGCCGCCTGCATGCCGCGGAGCCGTTGGCGCCAGAGGCGCGAGCGGGTCTCTTTGGGTTCCCCGTCGACAACACAATTGGGGCGACACCACAGCCCAACCCGTGGACAGATGAGGACGGGACCGAGGCCTGGTCGCGTTTCTTCGCCGATCACCGTCTCAGGGCGATGGCGGCTCGGCTTCCGGCCTCGCGGCTGACCGAGGACGTCGAGACTCTGGCAGCCGCTCTCTGCCGCCCGGGGGCGCCGGCGCTCTTCTCTGGCACCTTTGCCCCGGCCTTGCCCATCCGTCCCACGATTCTTCATGGAGATCTGTGGAGCGGCAACGTGTCGAGTGTCGCGGGATCGGGCGACCCTGTCATTTTGGACCCGGCTTCGTATTACGGTCATCATGAGGCCGAGTGGGGAATGTCGTGGTGCATGAGGGGTCTCACAGCCGACTTCTGGACCGCCTATCGGTGCCACATCCCGAAGGACCCCGGCTTCGAGGAACGCCGAGCCCTGTACGAGGCAAGTTGGAGTTCCTCTATGCGAGCGGGCGAGGGCGAGCACCCGTAGCCGGCTGGCAAATCGAGCCCGACGCGTCCACCGCCTCAACTCCGCAGCTCTACCACTATCTCAACCACATGGTGCTCTTCGGGTCTGGCTACGCTGGGAGCGTCAGAGGCAAGCTCGATCTGCTTCTCAAGCTGATTTGACGGGGCGAGACTTGACCTGATTTAGAACCGCTCCCTTCCCCATCGTCACGTCCGACCCTCGGCAACTGTGAGCAGGGCATCAGCGAGCGTTCTCAGCTCCTCCCCCCGCCGCGTCGCCCCCTCGGCTGCTATGGAGTTGTTCTCGTCGGCGTCGGCGTCGGTGGACTGCCCAGACGACGGCGCAGCCACGTCCCCGACGCCCCGTCCCATCGTCGTCCAATCGAAGTGCGACTCGTGATCCGACGGCGTCATCGCCAGTGGCTCCGCGGCAGCAGTGCGAGCAGCGGCGGCATCACGGGCACCACGCCGCAAGGCGCGGACGGCACCTCCTCGGCTACTGCCAGCATCACCGGTGCAGCAGCTCGACGCAGCGCCACAGGTCGAGCTCGTTGCCGCCGACGGCGCCGCCGCAACTGTTCCCCCGCCACCCCGACGGTCGCTGCACCCGCAGTCGCCGTGCCCCTTGCGGTGCTGGCGGTGGGGGGGGTACCCGTTGACCTCACGCACTGCAGCATCGCGACCCGCAGCTGAGAGGGCCCCATGGCGGGCGAGCTGTTCAAGCAGATCCCGCTCGGTCGCTGCGCCACGGAGGCGCCCCACCATCGCCAGGGCGGCGTCACGCTCGCGCTCGAGCTCGGCGACGGCAGCACGGGCAGCGTCGAGCCGCGACGCAAGGGCGGCACGGTCTTCGGCGTCGCGGCGCGCCCGTTGGCCTGCGGCTTCGAGTCGTCCCACAGCGGACTCGAGCAGCGCGCGCGTCTCAGCCTCAGCTCGCGCAGCTGCGCGCTGGTTGGCGTCAGCAGCGGCTGCGGCACGAGTCAGAGCGGCCTCGGCCGCCAGCCTCAGACGCTCGGCCTCCCGGGCCCGCTCTTCCTTGGCCTTGAGGGCGGCCCGCAGCGCGCGCGCCTGGTGGTCAGCCGCACCCTCACGACCGCGCGCAGCCCGCAGCAGCGCAGCGAGCTCATGGCACCGGCGTCGCGCCGCCCCCTCGGCGCTGCGCAGGAGACCGACGTCCTTGGCTCTGCCGCGGCGTTCGTCCTTGACAGTGTCCCACAGGGCCCGCGTTCCAGCCGTCTCGTTGCGCAGCAGCCCTTCCCGGCGAATAGCAGCGTCCGTCCGAGCCGCGTCAAGGCCGTCGAAGCCCGGGGGGATCCACGCATCTGTCTTTTGGCTCTTATCGCGGGCGCGGCCGGGGCTCCGGGTGCGCTCGGCGGGGGCCGACGCGCCGCGTGGGGCGGGGATGAGGTCCTCGCCGGGAAGGGGGGCAGTCACCGCCGTCTCAGCAGCGGCGGCGCGGCGATGGCGCTGCGGCGAGGCCGTATCCGGTCCGGCCTGCTCGACCGGCTCGGCGTCTGGGGTGGCGCGGGGGCCGGCAGTGGCCACGCCGGCGCAGGCAACGCCAGACGTCGTGCAGCTGCACTGGCCTGTGGTGCAGGCGCATGGGGCGCCGTCTCTGCAGGCGCAGACCGACACCGAGACCCCGCCGCCGTCGACCCACCGGGGCGGGCGAAAGGGCGACGACGGGCCCGGACGGCCCGTCGACCCGAGAACGACAGACGCGTCGGCTGCAGCCGATGGCCCCCGCGTTGGAGTCCGCGGCGGTGTCGCCTGCAGGCGTGCCACGGCGTTCCCCGCGCTCGCCGCCGCCTCCGCCGCGGCTGCCTCGGCGCCGGCGATGACTCGGTCAACCTCATCGCACCGCGAAAGCAGAGAGTCGAGCTGCGCCCGCCGCGCGTCGGCGGCGGTGTCGCCTGCAGCTTTGTCAGTCGTCGACTCCTCCTCGCATGGGCTCAGCACCCCACTCGACAGAGCGTCCGACGGCTCGACCGCCCGAATGACGGCGGCAACGTCATCTGAAGAGGGGTGACGTAAGTTGGGGATGGTGGGGGGTCTGAGGGCAGACGCCATGTTGGTCCCGGCCATGCGAACGATAGAGCGACGTCGACGGCCACAGTGCCACGGAGCGAGCATTCCTCCAGTACTTTGAGCGGCGTCCGAAATATACACCGTGCAAGTATCACGAGTAGTGTGTTTCGATGACCCCGACGAAGCGGGGGAAAACGGGGCAAACGCGGCGCCGAGAAGGGGCTGAACATGGCGACGTCGTCGCGCGAATGCCCCCATTTTGTCGCACACGAAACCCCTTCCAAACTCGCCGCGGGAGAGCGCTCCACCGGGAAGATTCATGGGAACGCCCAGCTCCTCCAGTCGCGCTTTTAGCTCCCGCAGGGTGAGCCGGGAGACGTCGCTTGCAGCGCCGTCACCGTCGACCACGGGGCCAGTCGAATGACCGGTCATTCGGGCTCGAAATACGCTACGAGTCCCTTGTCTTCTACTGCGGGGTTCGGGGGGGTGGAGGAAGGTGACCAGCTCCCCCGCAATATTTCACGCGCCACCTTTGTCAAGAGTCGACCTTTGTCAAGAGTCCCCACTCCGCGGAATACTAGGTTCCTTTGAAAGCTGTCCCAAGCACAAGCTAGAAATGGCGGGCTTTACGAAAAAGACGTTGTCCGGGCGCCTAATTACCGAAGGACCGGGCGAGACGAGAATAAAACACAGCACAGAAAATGAACGGTCGCCGGTCGAACAGCCTCCCTCCCTTGTGATCCATGCTCTCCCCGACCTTTCGCCTCCCTCCAGGACCCCGAACCGTCGCCGTTCGGGGCCACATCGTCGGCGAAAGCCCCGACGGCCTCTTCCCCGGCGTCCGCACTCTGGCTCTCGTCCCCCTCGCTACGGCCGTGGCCCTTTTTCTCTCGGTCGTGCCGACCGCGAGCGCCTGGACGGCGCCGGACGAGATCGAGGCACTGCTGTTCATCAAGAGGGCGTTGACGCCACGGTCGCCCGAGTGGGCCGGGGAATTCCAGTCTTGGGTTTGCCCAACCGACGTCATCACCGGCAACTGCGACCCCTGCGGCGGCGACCCCCAGCCGCCGAGCGAGGGCGGCACCGCCGCCTGGGGCTCAGTGCCGCATGGCAACTGGAAGGTGAGGAGGGTGGAGCAGAGCCGGGGGACGGGACCGCGCCCATGGGTTTCCCCACTCGACCGACATGCCCCCACCCCCGCCCCAGTTCATCTACTGCCGTGGCCCTAGCGAGGGGAAGAACGGCGACGGCCGCGCCGATGGCCGCGTCACCAACGTTCACTTCTCCGACGCCGAGCTCATCGGTCCCATTCCTCCTGAGCTCTTGCTCCTGACTGAGCTGCGCGAGCTCGACCTCGACGGCAGCTTCTTCAGTGGCCCCATCCCCGAGTTCGTCGGTACGGGCTGGCCCTCGCTTGCCGAGCTGGACCTGTCGTTCAATGCGCTGACAGGAGGCATTCCGTCGTCCCTCGGAGAGAGTGACGCGAGCCATCGCATCCAGGAATTGGAGCTTCACCACAACGAGCTGTCGGGCCCACTGCCGCCTGCCATCGGGCTGATGCCACGCCTCCGCGAGCTCGAGTTGGGTGCCAACGCCTTCACGGGCAGCGTCCCGCGCGAATGGGTCGCTCTCGGGGACACCCTGTCTGCCTTTGAGATCCATGACAATATTATCTTTGGCCCACTCTATCCCCTCGCGAGCGCGCGGAGCCTGATGCGGACGGCCGTCCACTTCAACGAGGGACTGTGTGGCGCTGTCCCCGGCCCGGTGCGCTGGGCTGAGGGCTTCAACCCGGCCGGAACGGGGCTCGGCACGCCTTGCGCGGGTGAGGATCTCTGGTGGCTGCCGCGGGGGAAGTCCGGGGTGGGGAGCGAGGCGCTTGTCTTTGGCGCCAAGGTGGAGGGGGGGAAGTAGGGTCGATCTGGTCCCGGCCGGGCGTCCCTCCTCCGAACGACCTCTCCTGTGTCCCTCAGACCAGCTTTGTCGGCTCGTTTTCCTTCGTCTCGGGGACCGGCATGACGACCGCAGCAGGGGCTCACCCTTATCTGGGCTTCTATAATGGGGCAACGAACGTACTCGGAGTCGGCCTTGGCATGGGGCACTTGAGTCCCTGAAACGAAGGCGGTCTCAATCCCAGCCTGAGTCCCCCCCGCGAAGAAGAACGGCGATCGTCCCGCCCCGTGGCAACCATGCCTTCTCCCGCGGACGACGAGTTCGTCGACAGCCGGCCGGGGGACGAAGCGCCCCGCGGGGGCTGGGAATCGGAGCGAGAGGCGCGTTCCCTCACCGCCAACGCCTGACCGGCCTTATATCGGCACGCGTCGCTCCTTGCCACCCCCGTCGCGCCGTGTTCCCGACGACTCGCCGTACTCCCGACGCCGTCGGCGGACGCGGCGGCGTGGCCGGCCCCTCCTGTTGCTCATGCGCCTCCTTCTGCCCCCCTCACCGGCGCCGATCCTCGGCCCTCAATGCCCCCTCTCCTCCTCACCCCATCAAATCACCCGCGGGATCGCCCCCTCGATCCCCTCTCTCCTCCCCACCCCCTCCCCACCCGACCGCGGGACCGCCTCTTCCTCCAGACCTCCCCCCCCACCTCTGCCGCCGCCGAGGGGGCTGACGCGGCCGACGACGCTGTCGACGACGCGGCCGACGACGCCAGACAGGGCAGAGGAAAACCGGCCCCCGGGCTCCGCCTGTACATCGGCAACGTTGCCCCCAAGGTCTCGGATGTCGAGCTAGCCGCTGCCCTCGCAAGCGCCGCTCTCGCGCGCGGCTGCGACCCCGCGCGTGATCTAGCCCCGCCCGACGACAGCGTGGCCTACGACGCCCGCGGCTTTGTCGTGCGCATCCCGTCAGAACGTGATTCTGGTCGGCGCAAGCCCTTTGCTTTTGCTGAGGCGCCCACGCGCGGGGCAGCCTCAGTGGTGGCTGGGGCGACGCTAGGCCCGTGGGAGGGTCGGGTGGCGACGGTGGCGGCGGCCAAGAGCGTCGAGGCCGACGCGCGGGGCAGTGGTGCCAAATGGACAGGTGTGGACCCCGCGATGCGGGATCAGGGCCGGGAGCGGCGGGACAGGGATCGCGAGCGTGTCGGGGGCGGTCGCGATGGTAAGGGCCGTGATGCCCGCGAGGGGGGTGGCCGAGATGACCCCGCCACAGACATCGATTCGACCCTGCATCTCCGCAAGCTGCACGTCGGATCTCTCCCCGCCGATCTAGTGGGAGACGCCGCATGTCGTTCAATTCGCTCGGCCTTTGAGCGCTTCGGGGCTGTCGAGTCCGTCACTGTGCCCTCATCCTCTGAAGGCCGGTTGGGACGGGGGGTTGGCGGTCGCAAGCGGGGGCGCGACGACGGCGGTGACAACGGCAGCGGCGATGGCCGCCACCGTGGGTTTGGCTTCTGCATCTTTGTCGACACGGCCGGGGCGTCGGCTGCGCTGGCGGCTCACGGTGGGCCCCAGGGGGGGGCGGCGACCCTCATTGACGGAGAGGGGCGCCCACGGGCGGTGACTCTTGCGCCTTGCAAGCCTCCCCGCGTGGCCGGCGGAGGAAGGGGGGACGCAGGGGGCGGGCCCGGCGCGGCACGGGCTCCGGTAGGGGCCTTTTCACCCTTTGCCGGCAGTGTGTGGCCGGGAGGTGGCCCGCCCCTCGGGGGGCACGGGGGAGGTCCCCAGTATGTTCCTCCCAACGCTGTCATGGTAGGTGGGGTTCCGATGGTGCCCTTGGCCGCGCTGCAGGCGGCGATGGTTCCGCCAGGGGCATGGGGAGGTCCTTGGGGTGGGGTGGGGGGATGGGGGTGGGGAGCGCCCGGTCCCGGCGGCACACCGCCGCCAGGGGCCGGGGTGTGGAGCAGTGGGGAGGGCCGCACAAGTCACGGCGGCGGCCGAGGCGGAGACCTCGCCGAACGCGCCGCTGATCGCGAGGGCGACGGTGGCGGTCGCGACCGCGGTCGCGATAGAGGTAGTGGTCGCGATAGAGGCCACGACGAACGGCATGACGATGGTAGGCGGCGGCGGTTCTGAGTAGGAAGGCTGTCTCGACTTGTCTCGCGTTCAACCACACTTACGGCTGAGGGGGATTCGCCACCCTTTACGACATATGCACTAGCAAGGGATCCAGAGCACGGCAACGGCAGTGTCGTCAGCCACTCCGGTGTCACGCTCAGCGTAGCGCCACCCTTGCCTCGCTGCACGGTGGAGGGCGCGAACGGCGGCAGCTTCGGGCGGTTCGCCGGGTCGGGCACCGTTGCAGATGGTGGCAGCAAGGACAGCGGCAGGCGATGAAGAGGAAGCAGCAGCATTGTCGCCCAAGGCATCTTCCGAGACGTCAGAAGACGATGGCCGGAACCGGAGGCTCTTGAGGACGCCGAGACGACCGCTGCCATCCTTGCTGCCGAGTCCGCCTCCATCCGCATGGGCCGACACTGCAGCATTGCGGGACCCTCTTGACTTAAGAGGCCGGCCAGAGCTGATGTCCAGGTCGAGGGTGCGCGAACGGTGGAGGGGCCGAGCTCCGCTGCCGAGACTTCCCGGCGACTTGCCCGGCCATTTGCCTGGGCGGGCGTGCCTTGTGGCAATGTGCTGGGCAGCAGCGTGGGTGGAAGCCAGTGCTGCGGCCCTGCCCGCGGTTCGGGCAGCCTGCTCGGGCGGGCACATGGCCCATAGACCATTAGTCGCAACAACGATGAGGCGACCTCTTGGAACCGACAGCCAAGACGATGCACCATCTCCCATCGTTGGCGATCGAGGCCGCGACGAAAGCGGCGGCAGGCGCCAAGCCGAGACGGAGGGGCCCGCGTGCACCCCGACAGCCCGAGCTGCCCTGTCTCCGAGCGTGCGTGACAACTTGAGGCCGGGCCAAGCCTCTCCCTTCACCCAAACGCGTGCAGGACCGATGGGGATGCGCCGAACAGGCGGGTGACCGGGTTTGTCAGTGTCAATGGGTGCGGGTGCGATGCGTCCTCCGCGGCGGGTTAGGCGACCGCGCGATAAGACAGCAGCCCCCTCTGCATCGTCCGCAGTTCCTGGTATGGTTGAATGATGTGAAGGGATCATCGACAGCAACGACGGCTGCTCATTTGCCATGTTGCTTCTCATCTCGGTCACACCACGTTGAGTGACCGCAGGGATTCCTTCGCAAGACCCGTCAGCGCCCATGACATCCAAGTGTCCGGGAGCAATGAACCTGGCCCGCGAAGGTGACGCACACTCGTCCACCTGACCGTCTGCGTGGTCAATTGCAGTCTGTCCTAGACGGATGGTCGTGACACCACTGGACAACTGCAAGCTGCTGCCACCAAAGACTTGGCCTCGCTCAACAACAGGGGCACCAACAGCTCGGGATGATGTCGATGATGCACACAACAAATCTATTGTGCCGATTCCAGGTCCGTCCGGCATGGGAGGCTTTCCGCCTGGCCTTGCGCCAACGGTGGGCTCCAGTCCACCACTTGCACCATCCCGATCGCATTCGGGCAGGGGCGGCCCAGCAGCTCTGACAGTACTTCCACCCAGCGCACCGCTGGACTCGATCCGGCGGCTCCAAAGTGGGGCAGCGAACGCGAGAACAGCGCGCAGCGGCCCCGACGCGCCACCCGTGAGGGCAGCGGACAACTTTTTACGCTGCCGAGAGGCATCTGCCTGCCGCCGTTTGGACGAGCGAGGGTCCGAACGATCACCGCTCGATCCGCCCCCCTTTGCAGAGGACGAAGGCAAAAGTCCTTGTGGTTCACCAGATGGATGGGTGCTTTTCTCATCCCAGGAGTCAGCCGGACTCCGATGGCATGACTTTGCCAAGGCCTGAGTGGCGCCCTCTTGTGCAAGTGACAGTGCAGGCTCTCTTCCCCACGGCACTACGGCAAGAAGGGGGGCGACATGTGCCCCAGCAGCCTCTAGAAAGGCGCGTTCCCGTGGATCATCGGGGCGGTGGGGGGGAGTCCATGCCAGTAGTGCCGCAGCGGCAGGTCCGCTGTAGGGGGTGGCGTCATTCACGGCCTCCAACGTTGGTGAATCTAAGGAGGGCGGAGGGAGTTGGACCCGGAGTCCCGGCGCCCTGGGGTTTCGGGACGGGCGGCTCTCGTACTTAGTCTGCTCGTCCTGATCGGCAGCGTTGTCCGAGTCTCTGGACAAGCCAGACAGTTGGCGGTGGGGAGAGAGAGGAAACCCAGCATGGTTCGGCGACTGCATGTCCACCGACGAGATACTTCTGTCGATAGGCATCTGCTCCGAGGAAGTTCTAGCCGATATGGGAGTCTTCTTGTCCAATCCCCCCGCCTTGTTGAAGGAGATACTGGTGCGGTGAGGAGAGCGTGGGGGCAACCCGAATGATTTCTTGCCGAAGAGGCGCCGAGACTGCACTGCGATCTCAGCGTCGTTCGCGTTTTCCTCGGCGTTATCTTTACCACTGCTGCTTGGGGCACGGCTGGATGCCCGAGTTAAGAGACCACGAAGTCCGCGCCGCCTGGACCCCCTGGACGTCACCGACCGCGCGCCTTTAGACCGTGAGCCCTCAACAGTATCGTTGGCCGAGTCACCGTTTACAGCATCAGTCTCTTTTTTGTGCCGCTTGTGACTTCCTGGGTCCCCTGCCTCGACCATGCAGGCTCCGCTGTCGCCGACCCAAGCCGCCCACGCATAGCCCCCTCCCACCGACGTCGGTCTGGGTGTCACGTCGACCTCATTAGCAGTTCCTTGATCGAGGGTGGGGCTAAACACGCAAAGCACGACCGAAGCTGAGCACCCAGAAAAGGTGACATCAACGTCTGCGTGACGGCGTTTAGCGACGTCAAGGTTGCCGAACTCCAGCTCTGCCTGGCACAATGCAAAGGCCTGGGGTTGGTTAAGGTGGGACAATCTGTTGGCAAAAGGCTCGAGGGGTGCTCTGCGAGAAGCCGGCCTCAAGAATGGGACGTCGGCACTCGCCTCTGCCAGGGCTTCGCGGACAACACTGACGGCGACGTCGGGGCGGGGTTTAAACCATTCGCGGACAGTTGCTGTGGAAGGGGAGCCACCACCATTCTCAGCAGATTGTCTGTTCTCATGGAGCACGGTGCTCCGAGCTCGAAGAGCGCGGGCCCGCTCACGAATTGTATTTCCAGAGGGTGAGGGACCAGCCATTCGATCGCCATGCCCCGACAATGAGGTATGTCTGCCAGACTCCGATTGACGGCGGCCAGCAAAGAAGGAAAGGCGGGACCGAAAAGATGCCACGCCCCCCTCCAATCCGCCTGAGAGCGACACGCGAGGGGTGGCGTCACCTGTCGCGGAAGGACGGCCGGTCTGAGATAGGCGGCGGTAGCTCGTCGCTAGCCCAACGATGGAGCGCAGGGCGCCTCGTGCCGTGCCCAGAGCGCTCCGGCGGGGCCCGTCGGGAGAGTCCCCGATCATGTCCGCGCCATCGATCTGCGAATTGAGTAGATGACCTGTGCCGCTCGGCCGTGGGCCCCTAGTGGGCACCTTGACCGCGCCTTGAAACGAGCATCTGCTGTCGGCGCAGAGATTCGACTGCAGTTGAGGGGCACCATCGGCCTCGTCGAGGGGCGCCGCCACCGGCACCGCGTCCCAGCCTGCCTGTCCCTTCTCGCGGGCAGGCCAGGTACCCTCGTCATCCCCAGCGGCAAGAAGAAAAGCTGCCACGCGAGTCGACCTGCACACGTCTACCATCCCGTCAATATTGACCCCTCTTGCACGCGATGCCGCTGCCACCTGTCTCTCGGAGGGCAGGCTTCTCCACCACAAATCAGCACGCCGGCACAGCTCACGCGCCACCAGAGCCGGGAGAGCCTCAGCCACAATTTTTGCCACCTGCCGACCTTCAGGACCGTGTCCATCCACAGCGCCGACCAGGGCGAGCGTTGCTGGTCGAGGGCCGCCGCCCTGGTCACCCCTCACGCCGCTGCTCCCCTCGCCTCGCTCCGTTGTCGGCTCAATGGGGAGAAAGGGAGAGAGGGCGAAGGCGGCGTCCTGGCATGGACGGCTGCCCATGAGACCATGCCCGTCGCTGCCAACGACAACAGCAGCGGCGGCGCGAAGAGGGTGACGGGCGGCAGGTCCCAGGCGACGGGGGTTGAGTTGACGCACGCGGGGAATGGCGGGGACAGATGAGTGGACCGAATTCCCCGCGTCAGAGTCTGCAACGTCCGCGCCGGTGGCATTGTTCACCTTCGCTTCGGCAGCGGCGTCCTGGCCGTGCCGGCGCGGAAGGAACGACTTGCTCCGGCGAGCAATGCCAAGGATTCCGCCCCCAAAGGAAGGATGCGAACGCTCGGGCTCGATGGTCCCGTCAGCGCTCGCTTCGGCGGCAGCGGCCTGGCCGCGCCGGCGCGGAAGGAACGACTTGCTCCGGCGAGCAATGCCAAGGATTCCGCCCCCAAAGGAAGGATGCGAACGCTCGGGCTCGATGGTGCCGTTGGTGCCTGTGCTGAAACCGGCGCCAACCTTGACAGCGAGCCGAGACTGCCCACTTGCAGATGCCGCAAGGCTCTTACGATGCCCTGGAGTAGTGGCGCCGTCATCAGACGACGCTCCAGATTCGGTGAGAGGTGGCTGACCCACAAAGATCAACCCGCCGCCATCGTCCTGACCCGTTCTCACGGTCAGGCGTGGCCCACCTTCGCTGTCGTCGTCTTCATCGCCCTGAACATCCCTGCCTTTATTGCCTTCGCCGTCTCCGTCACCGTCAACGTCGCCATTGGACGACGTGAGCCGGTCCATGATGCGCATGCGGCTCCCTCCATCGCCGGAGCCAGGTTGGCGCCGTAGATCACCTTGTCCATGGCCGAGCGACGAACGGTTGCCAATTCGAAGCGAGCTCAATGCGGCTCCACTGAATCGACGGGCGGCCATGACAAGCCCCCCGCGGAACAAGCTGCTTCCTTCGTTCGCATTGGGCTTCGACTCGCCATTCCACGAGCCGCCGCCCGAGTCTTCCATGCGGATCCCCACTGCATACGAATCCTGCGCGATCGCGGCGAGCGAAGGGACGTTTCCTGAGCCGCTGCCGATTGCCGTGTCACCCACCGTCCGGTGCGCACTCATCGTTTTCCTGGCGCCGCTCTCGCTGGAGGTGCTGACATCGATCACCGTTGATCCACGCCGAGAGCCACGGCCAAATACGCTGGCCGCCATGTCTGCAAGCGTGCGCCCACGGCGGATGCGCTGTCGTCCATCGGCTGAGACCTGGGGTGAATTCCGAGTTCCAATCCGCGGCGACGACGGGGTCGCCAATGTGCCAGGGTCGGCGCGGAGAAACTGTGAGCGGCGCAGATCCCCGACGGACGAATCGCTCTCTTCAGAGCCGGCCATCAAGGACCTAAGGTCCGGCATCGTAGGCTCCAGGATGGATGGCTCTCGCGTGTCTTCGCCGCTGGACGGCATCACGTCGCGAGCCTTGGTTGACGGCGGAAGCATAGCACCTGAGGGTCCAGACGTCGACGGCGTGAGACGGTCCCAATCGTCGTTGGCAGATGGGCGGAGCGGTACTGCCAAGCGGAGGCTTGACCGCTCGGACGGGCCGCGAGACACACCGGAGCTGTGCCCTCTCAACGACGAGCACCGTTGCGGCGGCAGAGCGCCTCTCTCTCTGGGGCCCAGCTCACCCGAGAAGGTGCCGCAGGAGATCACGGCGGCTCTCTGCACATCCTCTCGGCCCCGCGTTGATGGACCATCGCCCTGCTCCCGTCCATTGACGGACCCGACGGCAGGTTGCGATATCCGCCGCCCACGACTGCCTCCACTTGGGAGGGCGGCCGCAGGGGTCGGCTGCGGAGTGAGCTGCTCCGCCTCGGGTTCTCTCGTCGACGGCTGCACCAAGCCGCGGCGCACGTCCCACTTCCCCTGCCAAAAGTCGGCGAACTTGTCCGCGTTCGCGGTGTCCAGCCGGGCGCGCTGGACGACGTTCTCGGGGAGCACGGACGTGGGGCCGAGAGCGGGGGTCGACGACCGCTTGGTGCCGGGAGGAAGCACATCCGCCCACTGTGCGCGGACAGCAAGGGCCGCGCCGTTGGCGTCGACAGTCGAGGTCTCGCCAGCGACGATGCCGGAAGAGCTTCCACTGGCGGAGCCACCGCGCCTGCGCCACCGTCGTGGCGGCGGCGGGGGCGCGGGGGGGGGGTGGCGACCTGGGGGCACCGGCAAGTCCGACAACGGGGCCGGATCAGCCGAGGACCGGTCTGCCTGCGCTTGCGCGCTCGCCAGCCCGTCTGAATCATACCGCTCCTCGACATTGCTTTGTCTGCGGAGAAAAAAACGCACCGTTGGAGGCTTTCTCAGCACGCGAGACGCGATATCGACCGGTGCGCCTCCTCCAGCGACAGAAGGGGCGCATGCAAGGTCATTTCCGCCGGACGTGTCAAGCAGCGCCCTCGGGCCTTCGGAGCCGTTGTCCAGGGTGCACGAACGGCGTCGGCCTTTGGCGTTTTCCGCCACTGCCGAGAAACTGAGCGCTTGGCAGCAACGTAAATAAGGGAGGAGGAACGGCCGTCTGGGCAAACACGAGAACTCGAGATCCTCGCAACGCGACGCCGTCGTGGACGAAGACGAACCTCGCGACGCCGCGTGGGACAACGTCCCCGAGGACGTGGCGATGGAGAGGGAGGACGGGCTGGAGTGCCAGGCGAGCTGTCCGCAACGCTTCGTTGGCACCTGCCCTTTCCTATCTGAGTAGCTTATCGCGAACGCTCTGACGGTAGCAGCTTGCGTTTTTTGCGAAAAAAACGTGGTTGACCGCATCGTTCCAATTTGCCGAAAATCCGGCCGCGAGAGCGTCTGTCAAGCGTGCGGAGCTCGCGACCCTCCCCCCGCTTCGTCCTCGTAGGTGGCTCTCGACTTCGGAGACGGAGCAGATATTCCAGATGACCGCGTGGGCTCTCGATCTCCACCGCCAAGCGTTGGAGGTCCGCCGCTCCCCGAGGCTGAGGCCGGTCCCGGCCTCGGCCTCGACCTTGGACCCCGCCCTCCCGCGGACAACCCGCGGCGGCCCCTTTTCCCGACCCCCCCCGGCTCGGCGCGCGGTGCCGCCCCCGCCGAGTTCGGCAACGACGACGGCGACCGGTACGGCGGAGGCTGCGGAGGGGCGACGGCGGGGCCAGCAGCGGACCCCGCTCCCTTCCGCCCCCCACCGCCCAGCGACCGCGTCGGCGACGGAGCTCCCCGTCTTGACGACAGAGCCCCAGCCAATGTTCCTCCCGATGATAAGCCTCTCCGGCTTCCTGACCCCCGCGGCACTTCCCGGGCGGCAGCCGCGGGGGTAGTGGGCGGCCCCCGCGGCCACCTCGAGCCCTGCTGCCGGTGCGGGCGCCATGGCCACCCCACTTCCATGTGCTGGCAGACAGTCGATGTCGAGGGAAGACCGCTTACCGGGTTGGCGCGGGCCGACGGTCCGGCGTCGCAGTCGATCGACGGCAAAGCGGTCGGGGTCGGCGCCATTGTCATCCCTGGGGTCGACCTCGCGTCTGTCCGTGCTGCCCTCCTCGGCCCGCGGTGCCGTGGGGCCTGGGATCGCGCCCCGGAGGCGGACCGTCGGAGGTGGGTGGCAGCGCGCCCGGGAGCGGCGGCACCCCCCCGCGGCTTCTGCGCCCGGTGCGGACGTGGCAACCATCTTTCGGCGTCTTGTCGGGGCCGTAAGACAAGTGACGGGGTTGATCTACCGGGCCCCATCCCTGCCGAGCTATCGGTGGCGGCTGGGGTTGACGTCGACGGCGGGGCTGATTGCAACGACGGTCGCGACGCGGGTCCCGAGGTTCGACCGCCGTGCGCTCGGTGCGGCAAGCGGGGCCACCCCACGGACAGGTGCCGCCAGCTCCGGGACCTGAACGGGGCCTGGCTGGGACCGCCAGGATCCGAGAAAGGCGCCGTCGCAGGGGCGCCGCCGCCTGTGCCAGTGCTGCAGGATGACCGCGGCCGATGGGACCGCGGTGGTGGACGGGGCGGCCGGTTGGGCGACGATCGCGACGACCGCGATGCCGGTCGGTGGCGAGACCGGTCTCGGTCCCGCTCGCCGTACGAACGCCGGTGTGACAACCGAATAAGTGACCGCAAACGCACTCGCAATCAACGGAGCCGCTCTCGCTCTCACTCCCCTGTCCGCGACCTGCGTGGGCGGAAGGTAGACGACAAAGGCCGAGGGCATGACCGCAGATCGCCACCGCCTGCTGGGCCAGGGGGACATGACCGAGACCGGTCTCCTCTGGCGCGCCGCGGCGATGCCGACCGGTGGGATGTGCGGGGCCGCCGCCGCCGGAGCAGCCCCTCCCCCACCCACAGTAGCCGTGCTCACGGAGAGCGCTTGAGGTCGCCTCCGCCCCGTGCGCACCGGCGACCACTGCCCGATGGCGATGACGATAACAATGATGTCGCTGCGATTCTCCCGACGTCCAAGGGCGGTGGAGCAGGAGTGCGGGGATCTGTCGACCCCCGCTCCTCTCATTCCCTCGCTGCCGGGACGCAGAACACGGAGGCCACCGGGGACGACGAGTGCACCCTGTCTATGCTTCTGTATGACCCTGACCCGGAGACGGGACTGCTCCCCAAGACGACCTACACGATCAGCCCCGCCCCGCACCCTGCCACGTCAAGGGTGGTGGGGGGACCGTCCGCTGTTGCCGCCCTCGCTGCGGCGTCTACCATGGTGACAACGGTGCACAATCAGCACGGGGTTGCTGTGCCGATGTGCCTCGGACGGGGCGATGGGCCGGGGTTGGCCACGGTCAGTGACGGCGACGTTGGCGGTGTCCCGTGCGACTCTCCCGATGCCTACGTTGCAGCTGCGTTTTCCAGTGGTGGCGCCTGTGGCCCGCTCGCCGGACGCGTACCCGTGCGATCCTGGTGCTATGAGACACCGTTAGGTCCCGATGTGGACCGGGCCGCCTCGCCAGCCCTGGCGGACAAGCGTCTGACATCGCGATGGACGCGAGGTGGGGACCTCGCCGGGCCACGGGGTGGGGACGACCCAGAGGACTTGCTTCTACCTACGAGGGCGGCGAGATTGCTGCGGATCACGGCGCCCAGGCGGTGCTGCAGCCTGGCGCAAGTGGGTACGAGCGACGACAGGGCCGGGCTGTGGGGCCCCACTGCCTTGGCCACACAAAGCACCCGGTCACCCAGGGGTGAGCCTGTCCATGATGTGAAGCGTGTCTGCCGCGACGCTCATGCTCACGAAGATGATATCAATGCTGGTGGCGTCCATGCCCCTTGCGGGCGCTGTGGCAGGGCGGGTCACCGCACAGAAGACTGCCGTGCCCCTACGCATGTCAATGGGATGGCACTTAGCCCGCCCCGCCGAGCTGGTGGAAGTGGGAGGCGGGGTCCCGACCCAGCATCTCTAGTCGACGCGGCGCTTGTAGCTGCAGTGACACGTGCCTCGGGCGGACTGCCCATTGCTATCGGTCCTCCTATTGACGACGCTGTCAACGCCACCTCGACTGTGCAGCGCGCCGTTCCAGGCGGCAGGCCTGTCCGCCTCATCGTTGGTGCCCGCACCTCGCCCCCCCCTCCGGCCGCTGACACCGTTGGCCCCTTTCGAGATGCCATTGACAGTGGCGCCCCATGCGATCCCCATCGCGCCGGAACTGTGGTCGAGACCCGGCACGTGATAAACGGTCCAAGCGGGGGATGGCAAGGCCCTGGAGTTTGCGCGCGGTGCGGCAAGCGGGGCCATCAAGTGAGCAACTGCTTCCAGAAGACGAATATCGAAGGAGCGCGCCTGCCTGACAATGGCGTCCGGCCGAATCAGCCAAACATGCCAGCATGCGCGCGGTGCGGCATGCTCAATCATGCGACGACAAACTGTCAGACGCGGAGGACGACCGAGATGACACGTGCCTACGACAGGCAGCACGGGCCGCGGCGTGTTTGAGGGATGGAACGTTTGGTCGCAAGTGAAGAGCCACTTCGCGTCGTGCTAATCTGGTGCCTGCCCTCACTGCTCGCCTGCATCAGCCATGTCTAGCCCGTATCCCTTAGCCCAGTCTTCAGAGGTCTTCGTGACGCCCTCAACACGTCTGTCCTCTCTTCCTCTGCCACCCGCACGGGGAAGCTGCCCCAGGTGCTGCAGCCGCTCTACGCGCTGTCCGAGTCGGGCCCGATCCAATGCCTCCAGGCGCCGTCGGCATCTTCCAAGTCCGCGGTCTGTCGCATGATCGATGGTGCGGGCTGCCTCAAGACGGGAGCGGGCAGCAGCGGCTCGTGGGAGTGCCTCGTGAAGGTCAGTAAGGTCTGCCACCGCGGCAACCCCCCCCCATAGCCCAGGGGGCACGGAGCCGCGGCCAATACCCGGGGGAAGCGGGGGTGTTGCGTGAGCGGGGCGCCGATGGGGAGCTGGAGGGTGGTCATCAGGGTGGTGAGAGTGTAAAAGACGGGGCCACCACGTCACGAGAGGGTCGACGGAGGCGGTTGTTGCGTCAACATCTCCATGAATATCACCACCTCCAGCGCCGGATGAGCTGTCGCCCACCCCAGAGGATGGAACCACTGAGGCTAGGGCCTCAGGGTTGAGTTTTCTCAGCCACACTTCGAGGACGGAGCCGTGGGATCGCCCGTCGCTGTCGATGCTCTCTTCATCGGAGTCCGACTGAATGTCCCACCAACACGCTGCGGGGCGGATGGCCCGCTCCGTCTCTCCATCGAGGATCGGGATGGGCGGCCCATCAGATCGATCCCCGCTGCCACGGAGGCGCGCCGTCACCCGACGCGGTCCAAAGGTAACCTCTATATTGCGACCCTGCGTTCCCCTTGGGAGACCTGGGCATCGACACACGATCCATGCCGCCGTCTGGCGCCACCTCACTGGACCGCAGGTGCCTCCACTGCTGTTGCCGCCGCTCGTGGCCCCTGGCCTCGGCTCGACCCAGACCTGCGCAACCTGCGCCACCGCGCTGTCTGATGGGTCAGTGCACAGCCGAACCAGACCCATGGCGCCGCCGAGCATAGCAGCCGAAGGAGCTGGGGCGGGTCGGCCACTCCGGGTAACAAGTGCATAGTGGGGCCCAAGCAGTGTTGGGTTTCCGGGGGACTTGGCGGAGAGGGCGCGGGCGAGAGAGGG
>Ga0181574_10001788_pt1 | contig 19927 bp, 17 predicted proteins | sample 101ome_24_FD_145600 | JGI IMG/M metagenome (GOLD analysis project Ga0181574, IMG submission 145600) | Coastal salt marsh microbial communities from the Groves Creek Marsh, Skidaway Island, Georgia - 101410AT metaG (spades assembly) | ecosystem: Environmental > Aquatic > Marine > Intertidal zone... | reverse complement strand
GTAAAGAATACGCCATTCCTAGTACAATACAGAACTGGCAATATTGATTTTCTAAAACAAGTTCCCATGGACTAGGCCAAGTTGCTTTATCCCAAGGATCGGTGTGTATACTCACCCTCGGAGCATGGTCGTAAGCTTCTATAAGATCTTTGAGTGGTGTGGTTGATACTTCTAAACTCTGCCGAAGGCAGCTCCACGAAGATAAGCGATCCTCATATTTTTGATCGAACATTATTCCCCGCTTGCGTCTATTCTAGTTTTTTTAAGTTTCACTTTGTACTCTATTTGCGATGCATCATCGGAAGGCATCTGATTTGAAATCTTAACATCTATTACACTTACTTCACCAAAGAATGTCTCTAGTGTAGCATCAAAATAAATTTTGTCAAGATATAAATCGCTGCCTGCTCCTATAAATGTATGCTCGTCTGATACTGCAACTGTCTTGTTGTAACCGTCACAGTTTATAGTTAATGTTCCTGCTCTATGGGCAGCATACGTTCTACTAGTTATAATATAATCTATTTCATATGTTTGGTTAGCAACATCTTGTTCTGCTGGAAGTCTAAATGTCTTTGCATATATAGGCTCACTGTCAACGTTAAGACCTGTGTAACCAATTGTGTTAAGTACATGTCTTTCGCCAAATTCGCAATTGACACTTCCTTCAATCTCTGGAACATAATCATAACTAATCCAATAGGCAGGTGTATAACTAAGCTCTTTTGTTCTAGCAAAGTAGTCTTTGTCACTACCGTTGGTGCTAGTTTCATACTTAATAATACTGTGCTGACTTTGATATTCTGCGCCGCCATCACAGCCACAAGAATTAAATTTATTAGAAATACTATTGTTCCATTCTCCAAACTTAATCCAAATTGCCTGTTTGTCTATGTTGCTAAATCTAGATTTTTCAAAAATGTTATTGTAAGGACCGTAATTTTTACTAGAGTATAACCCTGGATCTAAACTTATTAGATTAATACCAAATGCCACTCCGTATCCTAAACTATTAAAATCACAATCTGTCCAAATGTTATTGTTTGTATCCCAATCAGAACTTACCGCGTAACTAAAGCCATCTAAAGTGACGTTCTTAAATGTATTATTCTTAGTTTCAACAACGCTAGATACCAAACTAAGATTGTTTAGTTCCACAGCTACTTCTGATGTAGAAATTGTGTCACTTGTTGACCAAGGACCTTTGATTTTCATATCTTCAAAGTAACTGTCTTTACAGCAATCAAGCACTAAACCTTTATTTCCTGTTGCAGTTGTGTCGATTGTAATACCTTTGATTGTGATATTACTAGGTTGATTTAGTGTAGTGGTGCTTGCTTTGGTTGCAGGTGATCCTATTATACTATCTGCATTGACAGTTTTAAATATTTCACCAATTGTAGTTGAGCATTTAATTATTGTTTTATCACTACCTGCACCTACCAATGTAGCGTATGGAGGTATATAAATTGTATCACTAATCAAATACTCTCCTGCCTCTAAGTGTAATACTACTCTACTTTGCGGTAATCCGCCGTTAGATGTATTTAGATAAAGTTGATCAATAGCAGTTTGTAATTGTGAGGTTACATTTGTAGTTCCGTCGCCTACAACGCCAAACGCTCTGATACTTACTCTGTCGTCAAGTCTGTCTTGAAGCGAACGTTGTACTGGTGTTGCACCAGTTATAAGAATACCGGAATCATTTTTATAGATATAAGTGTCAGCAACAGAAAATATATCATCATACTGTGTTAAAACTTTTGTGTTGCCTACCTGCGGAGCGCCTTCACTTACTGGTCCATTACCGATATAAAGTTCCCTAGTGTCAACTGCCCAACCAAACTCACCAGACGATAGTTGAGGTACTCCAGTTCCTATGTTTTTTTGTCCTCTACGAACTTGAATTCTTGATATTTGTACGACAGCCACGTGATTCTCCTACGCTTTTATTATGTATTTATGCGAACTTTTCATAATAGGTATACACTCGTTGGTACCATTCGTTGCGCCATTCTTCGTACTCACTAGGCCAAATATCAAACTGTTGATACTCACCTGCACGACTGCACATAAACACATGTCCTTCGCATATATTCGTTCCGTAGATTTCATTGTGTGCTTCTGCATATGCGACAAGTTGTAGGAAATAGTCAACTACCCATTCGACTTTTTTAGGCTTGTTAGTTTGTTTAAAGTCCATGATAGAGGGTTTACCTCTGTACTGTCCAACTAAGTCAGTTGTACCTGCATACATGTTAGGCATGTATAAGTTTACTTCTGACCCCCATATTTCATCTACATCTGTTAGTGCTTGAGTTTTTATTTGTTCTGCCATCATATGTGCTTGTTGAGCATATGGATTGCTTCCAGGCTGTGGCCATTCTCCTGTGTCGATGTAATCTTCGAGATACTTATGCATCCTAGTACCCACACCTGCGGCTTCAGTTACAATCTCTTGTGCCTTTGCTTCCCCTACTCGTTTCCGCCATTGTACCAAGTGTGTTTTATCTTTGGTAGCGTCAAGTATTGTTGTTACGCTTGCAACAGCATTACCGTCAGGTGTTTCATATAAACGTTTACCGTTTACTTGTTTTCTAGATATTGATTGGTAGTCGTATTTCTTTATTATTAAAGTCAAAACATTTTCCTATATAATTTAATTTATTATATAGTCAATAGTAGTATTTGTCAATTGAAAATTAAAGTTTTGCACCAACATCTGTAGCACGTTTAGCCATTTGATCCACAGTATCGCCGCCTGTTTGACTATCTGCTTGAGGCACATCAGACTTTTCTTGTTTAGCAGTTTTTGGTTCTATACCTTCCTGACTAAAATTAGACACCATTGCTTTTACTCTTGGATCAGTATCATATGCTGCTTTGAAGGAATTGTAATCAAATGTTTCTGCGCCAACATTCTGCATAAGTTTATTTAGATCTAAATTTTTTGATCCTTGGCGTATTGCATCTGCTTTAGGTTTATCAAAATGTAAAAAAACGGTGACGCCTTTTTGATCAGCATCACCGATTATTGTTCTAAGTACTTGTACTAATTTACTAGGCTGGGCAGTTTCATCCTCTGTCACTTTTTTTTTGACAAAAGAACTCCTAATCTGCGTGACTGCTCTAGCATTGCTTTCTTTTTGTACATGCGTGACTCGCGTCTTGCACGACCTGCTTCATCTGTGCCACCAGCTGCTGCCGCTGCTGCTCCAAATTCGTCTTGGTCAACTGTTGGCTCCATGTCAGCTGTATCTAGTTCTACACCTTGTGCTGCTTCTGCTTCTGCATCTGCTGCACCCATGTCCGGAGCAGGTGCTTCGCCTTCGCCAGTTAACATACCAACGCCTGTCGTTAAACTAGTGCGTGTACCTTCCATTGCGGCGTAAAGTTGTTCTAGTGCAGGCTTAACAGTGTTAACAAAAGCGTCTGCTTGTTGTTGTCCCATTTCATCGCGGATAGCGTCAGCAAGTTCTAGCATGGACTCTGACTGCATTTCTGCTGTGTCTTCCATCCAACCAGTAAGTCTGTCAACCATATCTTTAGAAGCCATTACTAGTTCTGCTTTATCTTCTTCGCCTTCACGTATAATAGAATCACCTAATAAATCAAATAATGATCCTGGTGCTTTTTGTGCATTAGGATTGTCTGTTTGTTGTGCATTAGGATTGTCTGTTTGTTGTGCTTTATCGGCTTGGAACCTATCAATTCTTCTCCTAATTTCTGCACGTTTTTCAGGAGAAATAGCGTTGTATGCCTTTTCAGCCTCTGGATTTAAAGTTAAAATTCCTGCATCAAGCATCATCTGCACTGCTGGATCATCTATCTCAACGTCACCGTCACCATATGTACGACCTCGTATATCACCTACTGGCTTTGTACCAAACTTTTTCTGAATTGCTTTCATTAGGTTTTGGTCAACTTCGTCTTTACTATCTACACCCATAAACTCGTATACCTGATCAACACCTACATCTTCTTGTGTTTGGTTTTGAGAACTTATACTTGCAATATCTTTTTTAACAAAATCCATAATAAATCTGGCTTCATTACCAACCTGATTGATTAATCTTCTTAATGCATTTTGGTCGCCTTGTCTTATTCTATTAATATTTTTTATCATTTGCATTGCATTATGTTTAGTGCTTTCGCCGCCGCCTGCTTGTTTTATCTCTCCGCCTAATCTATGCAACTCTTGATAAATGTCTAATAAAGCCTCCATAACAGGGTACCCTGCAAGGGTACCCCCTTGTATAAATGAGTTTGGATCTTTTGCTGCTTGTGGAGCAACTTTAGCGTATTTATTTGCTAATTCTTGAGCTTTGGTTTCAAATTTTGAAGTTGACCATCCTTGTTTAGCACCTTGAATGCCGCCACTGACTGCACCTTTGACAGCGTCCCAAACACCTTCTTCTACGTTCATTTCTGCCATTTTGCGAGCCTGGTATTTTTCGTATACTTGACCTAGACGTTCTATGAACTGACTTGCTGGCTTGACGTATTGATCACCGTAGTCTTTTTCTACACTGGTCAACACTGCTGTTTCGCCTTTTGGAAACTGGCCTGTTTGTCTATCAAAGTAACTTAGAATAAATTCGCCTAATGGTGTTTTTTGGTCTTTTTCGATTGTGATCTTTTCGCCATCTGGACCGTCGATTTCGTCGCCTTTTTTAGCACCTTTAAACTTTGCCATACGCACTGCTTTAGCATATGCATTGCCTTCGTCCATATCGCCTTCTACTTGCGCACTAAAGTTGTCTGCAAACTGACCTAACAATTTGTCAAATGCTACATCAACTGCCGACTCTGTATTCATTGATGCCGGTTCATCCAAGTACTTGAATTTTAGCATTTTTAGTGTTTTTGAATCTCCACCGTCTGCATAAGCACCCAAATTTTTCAAATGTTTTGCTGCTTCTACATCGCCTTCTTGGGCTGCCTTTTGTAATGCTTTGCCTAGTGGTGAATTTGATGCGCCTAATTTTTTATATGCTGCATATCCTGCTGCGCCTGCTAGTCCTAACAATCCTAGTATTACTGGCAGTGCTTCGTCAACTCTTGCTTCTGCGATAATATCATCAAAATCTAAATCGTTTGCTTTTGTCGATTCACCTACTAGTTTGTAAATGTATGGAAATACATCTTTGAGTTCTTCGTTGAACTGTTTTACAGTTAGTTGATCAATCCAATTTTCTGCAACGTCTTCTGGTACTTCTACTGCATCGCTTGGTTCAAAACTTTCAAATGCAGTTTTGTAATTTGATGGCTTTTGTAAATTTTGGATAGTTTTCTTTACTGCTACAATACGCTCGTTGACCGTATCCATATGTTCAGCAAGACTTTCTGCCATTACACTGCTACGACCCATGTAAGTTTTGAACTTGCGGAGATTTGAAAGTTCTTCACTTAGGCCTGTGATGTGTTTGCCGAAGTCATCAAAAGGATGACCGCCTTCGCTTACGTGAATAGCCATTGCTCTAGCACCACTTAAATGTTTAAATGGATATTTGAATTTTTCACCTTCTGCATTTTCAATAAAAAGAGAACCAATTTTTTTAGTTCTGCTTTCGCCTTCGCCAATTGGACCTGTGTGTTTGATTCTCAATTTAGCATTACCAATTTTTTGGAAACTGGTTTTGTCAGTTCCACGTAGTGCTGATTCATTCATTTTTGTTTCTCCGCGATTTGCTGCCATATAGCTATAATCTCTTTGAGTAAAGTTTGATTTGTTAATATCTCTTACTTCAAAATTAAGTAAACGTTTTTTAGCAAAATTTCTCATACCTTTTAAAAAATTATACCAATTATCTTCTTCATCAATGCCTGCATTTTCAGTAAAGTCTTTGTTGTACATGATTGTGACACCTGACTTTTCGTCAAGTGATACACTTACTTTGCCTAATGAATTACCGTTGCTTTTATAGTCAAATTCATAAAATCGTGCTTGGTAAGGTTCATTGGTTGTATTACCTTCTCCATCACCGATTGTTACGCTAGGAAAGCGTCCTCTAATTTCATTAAAAAGTTGTTCTGCTACTACGTTTAAATCTCTCATTGTATACTATTTATCAATAACTGCTGCTAACAAAGATTGGCATTGGCATCTCATAATCGTCTTCATGTTCAATTTGACTAAATGTGTTATAAACTGTTGGATCCCAATCTTTCATTACACTCATTACTCTAAGTGTTAACAACAAACTACTTACCAAATCATCATGATGTCCTGGCTTAGCTTGGAAACTACTACCTGCTGCAATATATGCTTTTAATTCACTGATCAATGCTTTGCTACGCACTGTTAGTTTGTCATTTTCTACCATTGTTTTTAGTCTTGCACAGGCAGTGGTTTTTGAACTATGTGTTGTGTTAAATCCTTTGCGGAACTTTCTAACGTGTCCTTTGCGTATTGGTTCGCTGATGAACAATCCTGGAATATTTTCTTCCCCAAAATCATTTATTACAAGTAATGCTGCTTCTCCAATGCCGTTGTTTTCTACACTCCAATATATGTTACTTGATGTTTTCATTTCGTCAGCAAGGTATTTGCACACATCTGCAAGCACACGTATTTGCCCAGGAATAGCAGTTAGGTTATGTTGCCATTCTCCTACTTGCTCATAAGTAGGCAATTCAATAATTTGTATTGCTGCAAAGTCACCACCTGTGCCCATGCTGGGATCTAGTCCTACAACATAAGACTTCTTTGCATCAGGCTTTTTGTACCAACGCACTTGACCCATACGTATAATTGGATCTAAACCTTCCATTGCTGCTAATTTAATTGAATTAATTAGGGTTTCGTCAAATACTAGGAATTCACAACCATATTCACGTCTAAACTTTTCTTCGCCAATACGACCAATCTCGTCACGTTTCCATTCTTCGTCGCGGTCTGGATGTTCATGCCATTCTGCTCTGAACGCATGGAAGCCGTTGATTCCAACTTCACTATCATTACCGTATTCATCAAAACGTTGTTCTGCTTGTTTCCAAATAGTCGCAAAAGTATCTTCGTCACTGTTTGGTGTGCTAGTAATAATAGCACGACCACCTGTTGCTAGTGTAGGTGAAATCGAAGTCCAAAATTCTTCTGCAATATTTGGCTGCACAAATGCAAACTCGTCACAGTATAGTAAAGAAATTGACATACCACGTCCTGTATTGCCTGTAGTTGTTTGCGAAACTATTCTACTACCATTTTCAAACTCAATACTACCTTTGTTGTAACTAGTAACACCTGCTCTTATATGATCTGGGCAAGTTTCATATACAAAACGTATGCGAGACATAATCTCTTGCGCACCTGTGTATTTGTGTGCTGCAATAAGTACAGTTTGGTCTGGATTAAACATAGCATACCAAGCAAGATAGATAGCAGCACAAGTAGTCTTGCCTGTCTGTCGTGGCATCATATTAATGTTAAATCTATATGAATGATAACTGTGCATTAGTCGCAGTTGATATTCATAAGGATCAAAAACTAATTTGCCTCTCACAGGATGCTGAATGTGTGCAAAGTGTTTTGCAAAGTGCAAATACCCTAGTTCAGGATCCATACAAGCTAATAAATCTTCAACTTGTTCGTTTGTAAATGTTTCTTGTTTATTGGCCTTTTTAATTAATACGCCGTCTAATGAAGCTCCCATAAAAATATTTAGCCAAAAAAATAGCGCCCTAAGGCGCTATTGAGTCGGGGGGATGTATTACTTTCTCGCTTCTAATGCTGCACGAAGTTGAGTTTTAATTTGTTCTTCTAGATCTTCGTCTTCTGTGTTCATAGGATTGTCGCCGCCGGCTGTTGCTGGATATGAACCTTTTTCTTTATGTAAATCGTTACCTGATGGAATACTTGCACTTACATCATTTGCATATTCTTCATCTGGCTCTGTACTAGCATCTTGGAAATCGCCATCATCGGTTTCTTCTTCCATTGCTTCACCCGGTGCCATCATACGAATCATATCGCCCATTTCTGGCTCTTTTGGTTTTGCACCACAGCCGCCCATTGGTTGACTTGGGCCGTGAATCTTTCCGCAAATTGGGCAAGGCTTAGGACCAGGATTGATATCGTCTGGTTCAACTACTTTTGCACCGTCAGCACCTGCTAGTTGCATCATACGTAGTATTTCTGCTACTTCACTTGCATCAGCACCATTAATATTAATGCTTGCTTCGTCTAATTGTTTTTTGTCTGTCATAATTGACTCCTTTACCCCGCTCATGTCTACGTTATCAGCATCAGTTTGAAATCCTGCTAAATTTTCAATACCAGTTGGTTTGCCGTCGGCACCTATCTTTACTGGTCCACCGCCTGTATATTTTCCATTTTCTGGTTTGGCACCTACATAATAATATCTACTACCATCTGTAATTAGAATTTTATTTACTTGACGTCCATAACCTGGTGGTTGAGGATTTACAGCTCTCCACGGCTTTGTTGAACTTGGGGTTGTACTTTGTGGAGGAGAACTTGCTGCTGGTTCATCATTATTACCTGCATATTTTTCAATCATTGCTCTAGTTTCAGGACCAACAATACCGTCTACTTTTGCACCTGAAGTTTGTTGGAATGTCTTAACTGCTTTTTCGGTAGCAGGACCAAAAATACCATCAACTTCGTCACCTGTCATACCTAGGTTTCTTTGTAGTTGTTTAACACCTTCACCTCTGCTGCCACGTTTCATAATTTGATTATAGTCTGCGCCTTGTGGTGCTGCTTGTTGTCCTGCTGGAGCATTCTGTGCTTGATTAACTGCTTGAGCTGCTGCTTTTTTTGCTTTTTCTTTTTCTAGTCCCATACCGACTAGTGCGCCCATTAGAGCAATTGCTAAAGGATTTTCTGTTAGGATTTCTTTACGTTTCATGATAACACTGCCTTGCTGTTTTCAGCATCGCCGATATCTTTGCTCTCTCCTGCAGGAGTCTCACCAACATAATCGTTTGATCTTTCTTTACGTGCTGTTTCTAATTCTTTCAACAAGTTCATTACACGATCTGAGCCTGCGTCTGCTTGTGCGCTTTCACCGCCCATGTCTTCTTGAGTCAATTTTGCTGTGTATTCGTCTTTTGCATCTTCTTGCTGATATAGTTCTTGTGGTTCGTTTGGATTACGTACAATGATGTGACTTTGAGGAACACTACATACACCGCCTAAGTATTCTTGTAATACTTGAACAGTTGTTGGGTATGTTAGCTCAACTTCGTAGTACATTACATCTGTGTTTTCTAACTGTGGAAAATCTAATGGACGCTCTTGAATTGGAGTTTTCTTACCAGCTGACATTTTTGTAATGCCAAACTTTTGTAATCCTGTTTCAATCATATCCTCGCATCCGTCAGGCCTGTCACCTGCGATGCCAATTTTAAATTCATATGTTTTTTTTGATTCTATTAAATAATCAGCAAAATTTTTCATTGACGTATCCTAAACTATAATACTATTTATCTTTATCTATGCCTTTTAGACGTTCAAGCAGACTGTTTCTATCTGTGACAACATAGCCTTCACCGCTTACAATATCACCATCTCCAGGTCCGCTGTCTCTGTCCATTTTTTCTTTTTTAAGTTGTAGCTCAACCATTTTAAGTTTTTTATCTAGTTTTGCAACTTTTGCATCTAAACTGGTTTTTAACATTGTGCCAGCAACTTCAAATACTCTGCCACTGTAACGACTTTCTACGTTCATACCTAAGTCCATTAGATCATCATATGCTGTCATTGCTTTGTCAGCAACTTCATTTAATTCTTTGTCTGCCATATCGCCTAAGCCTTTTACAGCAGGCAATGCACTTGCTATTTTGTCAAACTCTGCAATATCACGGAATGTATCTTCGTGCTGTACAACTGGCGCAGGTTCTTCTTCTTTTAGATCCTCGTTATCAGGCAAGTTTAACATTTCTTCTAATTTTTTAGTCATAGTACTATTCCATTATATACTACTATTTACCCCAGTTTTTATCGGTGTTCATATATGCGGTTATAGTAGCACGCCAGTTGTTTCCACTTTCGTAACTGTGCCACGTTTCTCCATTATTTCCTGCAAACACCAAGCAACGTCCTGGTTTCCACGGTATTTCTATTTTATCTGTTTGATCAGGCGAACTCATTACATATGTACCTATACTAGTTTCGGGACCAATATATGTAACAAACGTCCATATTTTTGTTGGGTCGTCACAATGTGGTTTGAATGAATATCCTGCAGGATTTATTGCCAAATGACCTAAAGGATATGTTTTTCCTTTCCTAGGTGCCTGATAATTTAATTTACGTATTAACCTTGGCATTTTTCTAATTGCAAGTTCTAATATTTTGCTTTGAGCTTGCGGCAAATTATCAATATTATAATGTTGTTTAGAATTGTGTTTTTCTATATGACTTTTAGAAAAGTCTTGTAGTACCTTAATTTGCTCTTGTTCTAAAAAATCATCTATAATCCAATGTTTCCACGGATGATTACTTTCTTTAATATTCATCGTCTACGTCCTTGATGGAAAATGTCTCCTTCGTTTACTACTCTGAAGTACATGCCTTTTTGTTTGCAGTATGCTCTAGCTGCTCCCCACTTTGCTTGATTAACAACATAGTGTGCTTGATTAGCTCTGCTTTTGCCTAGCTGTTCTTTGAACGTGTGATTAGCAGGTTTAACCTCTATTAATTCAACATGTTGTTTGCCATTCCTGTCGCCATAAACAATAAAAAAGTCCGGAACGTAAATTGTATGTTTTCCTGTGAAAGGATGTCTATAAGGTATTTTTATAGCTTCACTTGCCCACTTGGTAATATTTTCATTTGTATCACACATTCGCATAAAAGCAAATTCCCAACTACTGCGATATGTTGGTGTGCGACCGCCGATATATTTGTCAGGGTTTTTGAGAGTAAATTTGCCCTGTGCAAAACGTGCCATTACAATCTCACATTTCTGTTTTCAGTTGTTTCGATATCGTAAGAATTTTTGTAACCTAATGCACTAATTTTGCTTCGGTTATTGTTTAAAATAGCACTAACCAATTGACTTAATTGTACTTCTGACAAGCCTGTAAGTGTATCGATTAGTTGAAAAACATTTTTGTTTTCTGCTTTTGCTTGTTGAATAATTACAGTTGAAACAGCAATTGCTGCATCTTTTGTAAATTTTCTTTTTGTAAAAAATCCAATTACACTATCAACTTCGTTACTTGTAATATTGATTTGTTTAGTATAATACCTATCAAATAATTGGCGTACTTCTTTGCCACTGTCCTGTACATTTTTTTGTTCTTCTGCTGCGTAACTACTCATCCAATTAATCCTATTTCTCTTAAATCGTTTTTAAAACCTGTTGTGTTTCCAAAACCGGTATTTAATTCAGCAAAATTATTTAATGCACTTTGTTCTACCTGTGCCTTAATATTTGGCGACAAATTATTATAAAAATCTTTTGATTCTTGCATGTTAAGACCTGACGAAACAGCAATTTGAACTCGTGCTTCTAAAGCAGCATAGTCTGCAAGTTTTTGAGGATTGTTTTGTAATTGTCTTTTAAATTCTTGATCACTCAAACTTAAATTTTCTATTTTTGTGTTTACCTGTTGAGCAACTGTGTTGTTATTGGTGTTTTGACTTGTAGGAAAATAATTTGTCGAATTAGCAGGAGACTGTACAATCTGTTGTATAGGAGTAGTATTTATAGGTAATTGATTTTGACGTTGCTGACTGTTAAATCCAGTAAGGTCAACAATATTAGAAAGCAAATCTCCAAATATTGCTTCCCAGAATGTATTGTCATCTGAATTTTTTGCAATACTACTTGTACTAACACTATTGTACGGACTAGGTACTGTGTCGTAATGTTGTATATCTCCAAAACTCTGAATATTTTCACTTGACGTAATTTCTCTATCATAAAGCACAGTTTCGTAGGCAACACGCATGTTATTCTTCATCACTCCTGAACCGTTACTTTGATCAACTCTGTCGTGACTCCATTCTGTAATTAAAGGATTTACTAGTGTGAAACTTGTAAATGTGCTTTCTTTATTTTGTGGATGTAATTGATGAATTGTAATACTATTAAAGAAAGGTATATCTGTAGTGCGTCTACGATTAAAGCCATGCCTGTATGTATTAGCAATATCTGTATCATATAACTTTGTTGCATAAGAACGTGGACGACTACTTTGATCAGTATAGTTTCCGTCTTGATAGTGATATCTATAATATGCTTCCCAAAGTAATGTGGTTAGTCCTGCATTGTCGTCATGAAATTCTATACCAACTTCGTTGTAGTTGATCATAGTTTGTATAACTTTTTTCCTATTGTACTGATTTAGTGTTTCAGTAGCAATGCTATAAGAAGGTAAATCTGCACTACTTGCTAATAAATTAAATTCACGTTTGTTCAAAAGATTGTATACACTGCTGCCCAGTGTACTCAGTGCAGTTGTATTCACATCAATAACAATATGATATAAAAAACTGTTTTTTGGAGCAAGTCTAAAATTGTTACGTCTATACAATGCTGCCGCATGAGCGAAGTCACCGACTATACCTTTGTTTGCATCTAAACTGCTAAAATTATCATAAAAACTATTCAACGCCATACTGTATTTATCTCATTAAAAAAGGAGCCTTAAAAGACTCCCTTTTTGTAGCAATCTCATTTAAGTATTAAAGAGCTGCGCCGCCTGTAGCACCTGTGCCTGTTTCGCTATTTCTATCTTGGAAATTGTTTGGTGTACCTACGCCAACATTTAGTTGGACAGCGTTATCATAAGTAATATTTAGATTTACTGTCATTGCATCGTTAGTAGCATATGACATTGAACCGTAATCAACTTGGTTTAGATAACAACCATATAATTCCCAGGTTTCTAGTACTTGTGGAGTATTTGCGCCGTTTCCACCATCTAAGATTTCAATACGTTGTGTAAACTTGTAATCTTGACCTGTTGCAGCACTTGCTTGTTCAAAGAAGTCGAACTGCTTCTGTAACTGTTCGCCAACTAGTTTTTGAACATTGCCGTTAATATCGTCACGTAAATTAATTGTTACAGGCTGCCATGTGTGCTTGCCTGCCATCATAATTTTACTGTTATAAACATCTAATTGAATTGGATCAAACGAAATGTTTGGTCTTGTTGCATCAATTACTTGTTTTGTTAGTTCTGTTGTGTTTCCAGTAATACCAAAATTTTCCAGTGTCACTCTAAAGCGATACTGAAGTTTTGGCATTAACAAACCTTGACTACTACTAGTAGTATCGTTTGCTAATGGTACTGTTAAATTTAATAGAGTTGAGATTGCCATCTATTGTTTCTCCTTAATACACAAGTATTTATCATTTGTAGGGGGTTTTTGTTTCACCCCCTACTTTATGATATTAAAGACCTGCGATCTCGCCTGTGTTTTTGATACGTAGTGGAATATAGATAAATTCTACTGCTTTAACTGGTTCAATAGCAATATCTACGTACAGTTCGTTTCTATCGATTCTTGCTGGTGTGTTGTTTGTTTCATCACATACAACCAAGAAGTCAAATAGTGCTCTTAGTCCAACTAATTCAACTAACAAACTTTCTACTTGTTGTTTGATTTCATCACGTGTGATTTTATCATTTGGTTCAAATAGATATGGTTTTGCTAGTGTGTTAAGTTGGCTACGTAAATATACAACCAGTCTTGCAACGTTGATTCTATCCAATGCACTTGCATTTCTTGCACGAGTTTTCTGTCCAAATACAACAAGCCCTGCTCCTGTTAGGAATGTGATTGGGTTAACGTTGTTTGAGTACAGTGTATCTCTTACACCTTCGTTAAGTGCTGTTGCAACAAACTCACCTTCGCCGTTAATATAACCTGTTGATGTTGCGTTTGTTACGCCGCCACGTCTTGTACCTGCTGGTGCAAACCATGGATATGCAACTTGGTCATTTAATGCAAATGTGCGTAGTACCATGTGCGATGCTGGAACAACAATGTTGTTGCCTGCGTTGTCACTTGTAAATCCACTTGGATAGTAAACGCCTAAGTATTCATCTCTACTTACAAGACCGTTATCGTTATCTTCTACAACTGTGTTAACGTTAGTTGCCCATTCGTTTAGTGAAGTTGCATCTGATGTCAAACGCATTGGAGAGTCACCAATAACAAATGCTGTTAAGCCTCTGTCATAGTTTAGTGTGATCATTTCGCCAATTAGTTCTGGATAACCCGGTGTTGCAATCAAGTTAAAGATACGAGATTCGTCATCGCGGATATCTTGATTTTCATTTAGCATTGCTTGTAACGCTTGAACTACAACTTTACGCTGTGCTTTACGTCCAAAGCTACCTGAACCATCTGCTTCATTAGCTGACTCTGTTACCCAACGATGTGGATAGTATGCTGCCATTGGTTGGTCAGCATCACTACCTCTTGTATTAGTTTCTGTAATATCAATATAATTACGCTCAAAACGTTTTACGTTAAATCCACTTCTACGTAGGTTCCATAACAACATACCTTTTGGATATAGTGCTGGATCTGGAGCATCTGGGTCTAAATAATCACTTGATAGTAGATCTGCAATGTCACCTGCTGTTCCGCTGTTTGCGCCTGCTGTGTTATAACGTGCATCAGCAAAGATAATACCATTTTCTGTTGTTTGGTCAGTTGTGTCTAACTCTATCCATGAACTAAGTGTAGCATTGTAACGATATACTCTTGGGAAGTTTTCCAAATCTGCGGTGCTTACCCATAAATCGCCAGTTACAAGATCTGTGCCATCCGATTGTGCTTCTGGCTCACTTGCACTTACAATTGGGCCTTCTGGATCTGCATCTGCATATTCATTTGCATACCCTTTCCAGTCTGCGCCGTCGTGTACCATGATGTCGATTTCATCGACAACACTACTGTACCATAGTGCACCGTCTTCTGCTAGTGCAGTTGGTGCTTCATCGCCTGCTGTATATGTTAGTTCTTTCCAAAGACTTGCAACATATTCGCCTGCTGTTGGTAAATCATACAAGTTTGCTGTGCCTGTAGAATCTGTATAGTCCCAAGCTGGGAACGCCATGACAAACTTACTGTTTGTATCTACAATTCTTACTTCGCCGCCTAGAGCATGTGTTACAACTACTTTGTTACCTGTAGCAACACTTGCACTGACATTTGTTAAACCTGCTGAATTAATTGCTTCAGCAAGTGTGTCAGCGTCATCTGCTGTACCTGCTGCTGTAAATGCTACTGTAACTGGTGTGCTCATTGTTGCACTGCCTTTCACACTTTCACTGATTGTAAAGTCGCCTGTACCTACAGTGATTGTTCCTGTTCCAATTGCTTTACTTGTAATTGTAGTTGCGCCTGCTGCTGCTCTTTTGTAAATTGTAAAGTCAGCTAAATTTGTTGCATCTTCAGTTACGTTTGTTTGAACATAAAGGTTTGCAGTTGTTAGGTTTGTTCCGCCACCTGATAAATCTAGTCCAACTAGTGCTGCGTGGTTAGTTGCATAAATTGGTGCTAGTGATGTGTCCCAAAGTTCTGTGTCTTCGTTCCAAACTTTGACACTCCAGTTTGCACCTGCATTTGGTGTTGTTGTTTTAACCCAAACACTGCCTGTTGGTCTTGGATTTGTGTCACCTGATTTGTATAGTGGCACACTTGTATGCGCACTTGCTTGTAATTTAGGAGCATTGTAATCTACTGCACCTGTTAAACCTGCATCATTTAAAATTGTACCTGTTGCAGCAAATTCAAAACCGTCATGTGCCGAACCGTTGTTGTAAAACTCTAATCTGTTGTTTACAACTGCTGCACTAATGCCAGAACCAGTTGCTGCTGCATTGAAGTCAATTACAAACTGCGCCGGAGTATTTCCTGTTAATGCAAATGTAAAGATTTGTGTTGCTCCGTCTGTTTCATTTACAGTGAAGGTATCACCTGGAACAAATGGAGTTGGTGTTGCTGCATAAGACTTTGTACTTGTTACTGACGGCCAACTTGCTTTCCAGTCTGCACTTCCTACTACTACCCAAGTGCCTGCTGTGTTTTTATAATATAGTGTTGGTACTGTTGTTACAGCAACTAGTGCATAATCGCCTACTGCGCCTACTGATCCTTTTGGTGTATAATCTGCTCCTGCATAATCAACTACTTTTGTTGTGTCAGTTACTACAATAGGTGTTTTTGCTGTGAAAGATTGTCCTGTTGTATTAGTAATATCAACTGCACTACCGTCCCATTCAAAAATACCATATCTACTGTTTGCAGTATCAAACCAATATGTTCCGCCTGCTGGATTTGCGGTTGTTGCTGTTGAACTTGCATTCAATGCACCCAAATCAATATCTGCACGGACAACATATGCTCTGTTGCTCACACCCAAATATGAGTATGCAGCCTGCAATCCATATTCGTTTTGCTCTCCGCCATGGATTGGATTGTTATTGTTATCTACATAGAATGTTGGATCTCCAAATGTATCTACCAGTTCACGCTGTGAAGTAAGTAGGTATGGTTTTCCAGCATTTGCTTTTGTGGTACCTGGAGCAATTCCTGTTCCTGCACCATTTAATTTATTCTCGCCTGTGGCGACAAATATAATAGGTACTGTACCCGGTTCAGCCGGAGTGTAAAAACTCTCGTCAATTACCTGGACATCTACACCTGGTGATACTAATGCCATTTTTTGTTTCTCCTAAACAATGTTATTGTAGTATTATTTAGCAGATCTAGGGTAAAATAGCGGTTTTAAGGGTTAACTACGTAGTTAACTGCCCTTTATATAGTTCGTCAACCCAAAACTCCAAGTCGTTGAGTGTACCATTGTTATCAATGTAAAAGTCAGCCATATAAGGTTCTAGTGTCATACTGTCCGTAGACTCCTTAGGCAAATAGTCACTACGGTCAACCCAAATAGCATAATCAAAAACATTGGTATTACGCATTGCAAAATATTCACGCTTGTTTCTTAGTCCGCAATAAATGTCATGTTCTGCAAAAATAGCTCTACCTAATGTTGCAGCATCTTTTGCATTCATCTCACTGATAGCATTATACCATTCAGTTCTGTGGTTATGTCTATCAGCGTAACATTCTTCTTCGCTATCGTAATTGTATTTCTTTTTCAATAAATCATAGATAAAAAGTTTTGAGCAAAATGCACTACTGCTGTCAAAACTATATCCATATTTGTCTCTAAGTATTTCGCAGACAGTATCTTTACCATGTCTACCGTGTCCAATTACCAACAATTTTTTTCTATGCATAATTCAATATACTATACTATTGTTCTTTTGTCAATATCCATTTTTTGAAAAGTTGAGACCATTTTTTGTGTGCAGGATCTAACGGATGATCTGAATCTTTACCGCATTCGTAATTATTTGTTTTTGCATATTCCCAAAAACCCATATCATTTTCTACATGAATTAATTTAGGCAAATTCAAACGGTTTAGCATATCTTCATAATATATGTTTGGCTGTCGATGTGTGAGTGTCATTAAATCATTAAATGCAGTTGTATAATAATATTTCACACCTTTGGCTTGTAGGTAACAAGTTAAATATTCTAATTGTTGCAATGGATAATAGATATGATTATCTACAGTTGCTCTACGTGTGTAAAATTCAACTACAGTTCTAACTAGATATTCATTTGCTAATTTGTTTCTTCGGTGCATCTGTGTTTTTTCTTTTGTCGATCCGTCGCCATCTGAAGGCAATGTTAAAATAAATTTTTCTTCGTCGTCAAAATATTTCTGTTTAAAACCGTTTGGATAAATGGTAGGAAATTCTAATCTTAAAATACTGGTCCACATTACACATACTGCAATTTCTTCTGGTTTGTATAATTTTAAATTGCGTTCAGTTTGATAAATTACACGTCTGACTATGCTACCATAGCCTGCACCTGATACTGCAACATTATCTAACTTAGCATTCCTAAACAATATATTTTGTAGATTATTAGCCCACGTTTTTTCACTACGTGGACGTATAATTCCATCGTTGCTTTGTTTTCCATTCCAATCTGATAATTCGTCGCCTGCTGTAAAACTACAACCGCCAACAATAAGTTTTTTTATATTATCCAATCAAGAATCCGTAACCTGTACCGCCTGCAACAGCCATTGCTAGATCCATTTCTAGTTTTTCCATTTCTTGCTGTGCCTCGGCTTTTAGAGTATCACCGTTAAGTGTTGTTCCGCCCCCAGGTCCGGCAATAGTAGCAAATTTACTACGTGCCTCACCTAGCATGTATTTACAACTTGCTAGTGTGTAATCTTTTATCCATTGACTTGCTTTATAGTCTGACAACAATTGCATGTCAGGACGATAGTTATAGCAATACAACAGTGCTTCTTCTTCTGCCCTCGGACGTTGTAAAATAGTTAGTTTGCTAGTTGTTGGATTCCATTTAAATTCAATAAAACTACCAAACATACGTCCTACTAATTCTTGTTGTTGTGCGAAGAAATCATAAGTTGCAAGACCGCCAATACCACTACCTGCTAACAAATATGTGTTTGTGTATGCTAGGTTAAATGGTTCAAATAGACTACCGCCATCGGCACTACCACCTAATCTACTACCTACGCTGCGTCTATAAATTTTACGTACCTCAATAATTTCTTGTGGTAATTCATAAACGTTTTGGTCTTGATTAAATTTAATAGTTACATAACTTTCTTCAACACTGTTTTCGCTACGTTGTCTGTACTTGGTTAAAGCCTTTGTAAGTGCAGTCTCGTAGTGTATTGGATCAAGTTCAACGTCAACCATTCCTCCACCAAGGAATGCATTCACATAATCAAAGATTTGTTGTTTTTGTGTTGTTAGGTTACTGTCTGCCATCTTGTTCTCCAATAGTATTTATCAGGTAAATACTGTATGCCACGTTTAAGTTTATATAGACCGGAAAGGTCACACGACTATGATTTCTTAGATAAAATTGTCTATGAACAATTCACTGTTGGTGGAACAGATTTGTTAATACACAAATACTTAGGTCCTAAAACAGTGTCAGAGGATGATGCAACTCCTGAACAACCTGCATATAATGTTGTAGACGAAACAAACATACAAGATTTGCTGTTTTTGGAAAACCGTGATAGAAAATACGATCCAGACATTTACAGTGTACGTGGACATTACAATGTACAAGATCAAGACTTTGATTTAAGTCAGTTTGGTTTGTTCTTACAAAACGATACAATTTTTATGACAATCCACATAAACAGCAGTGTAAAAACAATAGGTAGAAAAATCATGCCAGGTGATGTTTTTGAATTGCCTCACTTGGTAGATGAATATGCTGCTAATGATTTAGAAGTAGCTTTAAAACGATATTATGTAGTAGATGAAGTAACTAGAGCAGCAGAGGGCTTTAGTCAAACTTGGTATCCGCATTTGTATCGTGTTAGATGTAAACAAATACTAGATTCACAAGAATACAAAGACATTTTAGATTTACCAACCGGTGACGAAGCGGGTACTACACTTAGAGATGCACTTAGCACATACAGTAAAGAATTAGAAATCAATGATGCAATTATAGCACAAGCAGAAGAGTATGCAAATCAAAGTGGTTACAGCACTATACAATTTTATACACTAAGTTTAAAAGAAAACGGCGAAGTAAATATTGTATCAAGTGATTATCAAGACTTGTTAGTTGACGGAACAATTACTTCGGATACAGTTTTTGTTACACCGGATGGTAACGGTTATCAAGGTTACTTGGTAGGAGATGGTATTCCGCCCAACGGGGCTCCATTCGGTGCAGGCACAGGTTTTCCAGCTGGATCTAATTTAGGAGCATACTTTTTAAGAACTGATTTATCGCCAAATAGATTGTTTAGATATGACGGAAACAGTTGGCGCAAAGTAGAAGATGCTGTACGTACTTCAATGACACCGGATGATAACAAAGATACTCTAAAAGGCACATTCAT
>Ga0181574_10001776_pt1 | contig 19988 bp, 10 predicted proteins | sample 101ome_24_FD_145600 | JGI IMG/M metagenome (GOLD analysis project Ga0181574, IMG submission 145600) | Coastal salt marsh microbial communities from the Groves Creek Marsh, Skidaway Island, Georgia - 101410AT metaG (spades assembly) | ecosystem: Environmental > Aquatic > Marine > Intertidal zone... | reverse complement strand
AAGGAGGACGACGCTCCCGTCCTGGCTGATGTTGTCGAGCACTCTGTCGATCTGCACGCGCGTCCCTTCTGCATCGCGCAAGGCGCACGGCTTGGATAAAGATCGTCGCCTTTGCATCCCGTACGCGGCCGCCGGTAGTAACTCCGAAGGCGAGCCTTGCGCCGGCTGCCAACGTGGTAGGGAAAAGCACCCCCCTCCCCCCGCGCCCGCGGCCGAGCCAACTCTTCCTCCCCTCGCGACCCTCTCCTCTTCGCCGACTCTCTCCCTCAGGCTCACCGTCCAAGGCCACCACCACCCCCCAGAAGCCCGCCCTGACCCGCCTCGCCGCGACCTTGCTCGAGCCCGTCCCCGGCGAACCCGAGGCCAGCAAGTTCGTGGGCGCCCTCTGCGCCGTCGGCGCCCTCCAGACCCTCAGCGGCATCCTCGTCACGTCTCTTTTTGGGGTATACCTCCGCGAGGATCTCGGTCTCTCCCTTGGCCGTATTGGACAGCTCGAGTCCCTCTCCTTGCTCGTCCAGAAGCTAGCCAACTTTGGGTCCGGGGTGGCCGGAGACCTGTGGAGCCACCGTCGACTCCTCCTGCTCGGTTCCATTCTCTTCGCTCTCGCCCGCCCCATGTTTGCCGCCACTGGCCTCGTCCACGCCGCGTGGGGCGCCGCCGGTGTCCTGTGGTGGGTCTCTCTCGCCCGCCTGGTGGACAAGGCAACCAAGGGACTCAGAGACACGCCCACCAAGGCCCTGATCGCGCGCCGGGCAGGAGCTAACCGCGCCGCAGCCCTGGCGAGCAAGGCGGCCTACCAGAACCTCGCCGTGGCCCTGGGGGGAGTTGTGGCGAGTGCCACTTTTGTCGCGTCTGGTCAGTCTTATGAAGCGTGCTTTGCCGCAGCCGTGGTTCCTGCCGCGGCCGCTGCCTTCATTGCCGGCCGTCTCCCGGAAGAGGAGAGGGCAGATGCGAGAGGTGCGGGAGACGCGGGAAATGTGACGGCAGCCCCGTCCGCCACTCCCGCGGGAGCCCACCCGAGCCCGGGATGCTTCGTCCGTCTCGCCAAGTGGTTTGACACGCTGCGGGCTTTCCCCCCGGCCTACTGGCAGGGCGTGGTTTGTTTCGCGGTGCTCTTCTTCGCCCGCTTTGAGGGAAGCTTCGTCAACATTCGGGTGGCCCAGGCGAGCGAGAAATGGGAAAATTGGGAAGGGGATGAGGAAGGGAGCCGTCGGAGCCCAGGAGCCGTCACGCAGGCACGACCCTCCTCTTCCCTCCTCTCTCCGCGCCCCCCCAGGTCGGTCTGTCCCGGGCCCTCATCCCCACTCTCGTATCTCTCAACATGGGAGTCCAGTTCGTCTCGGCCAAGTTGAGTGGGGCGTGGGTGTCTTGCAGTGGAGAGGGGCTCGAGGGAGACGCGTTCGCGGCAGAGCACCTCCGGCGGCGGTCCGTTGCCTTCGCTCTCGGTTACGGGGCCCTCGTGGCCGGCAACTGCCTGTTCGCTCTGGCGCCCAGCCTTGCTGGGATGACGGCTGGATGGGCGTGTGTGGGTGTCCACATGGGACTCACCCACTCGCTCATTCAGGCCACGCTCCAGTCCTACACACCTGACGGCATGGCGGGCACTGCTTTCTCTCTGTTCGACATCGCCTGCGCCCCGGTGCTGTTTTCTGCTAACCTCCTCGCGGGCACCTTGTCCCAACAGACGGTTGCGGCGGGGATGGGGCCGGTGGGGGCCTTCTACATGGGTGGGGCGGCCACACTCGCCTCGGGTGCCCTATTGCTCCTCGCCCACTCGCCCGCGGGGGCCTTGGGCGACCGCAGTGAACTCAACCTCTCGGCTCTGTCCAAGCGCCGCAGGTAGTGGATGGGCGGCGAAACTTTCGGCCCGTGAATGGGTCCCTTGTCTTCTCGTTCTCCCGGGTCCGGAAGGAGGACGACGGCCCCAGGGTGACAGTCGAGCCGGCAGGCGCGGTAACGGCGGACGGACACCCTCAGCTAGTAGAAATATTCTGCGCAAGACTCCCCATCCCATCTGGGTGTCCTGCGAGCGCTCGTTCGGTCTGTCGAGACCCGGCCGCCGGCCACGCCGTCTGCGTCGTCGGCGTCTCGTCCCCGTCTCGCGTCGAGCGACAAGATGAACCTTTTTTCTGGAATTGCGAGTAGCATAGTACGTTTTGTGTCGTGGGATTCGTCGACTGTTTCGTTCGAGTCCCCGAGCGCCGTGAACAATGCTGACGACGACGAATAGCCTCGTCCACTGTGGCAGGATCTGGGGGGTCCCCTTCGCGTCCACCTCGCGGTCACGCCCGATCGACGGCACCAACGAGCAATATCGCTCTGCGACAGCGCAACCGCATCCGCTCCCCGCCCTCACCCGCGTTCCCTGGCCTTGCGGTCTCTACCCCTGGTACACACGACAACCTTGTTGCCCCTCACAGAGATGGACGGCGCCCATCGGAACCTCCCTCGCCTGTCCCTCCCGGTCCCGCCTCCCCACGGCCGCATCCAGCCGCCGGCTTCGACTCCGGGCGACCTCGGAGAACGTGCCCGGCGGCCGCCGTATGGGCGGCCCCTTCTCAAGCCCAGATGAGGGAGCTGAAGAGCCCTGCATCCCCACCGCTGAGGAGCCGTGCTCTGTCCCTGAGCGCCTCACCCGGCAGGACCTCGTCGACTACCTCGCGTCCGGGTGCAAGCCTCGCGACCGTTGGCGCATAGGGACCGAACACGAGAAGCTCGGATTCGACCTCGAGACCAAACGGCGGCTCTCCTATGAACAAATCGAGGCTGTGCTCAAGGGCCTGGTGTCGCGCTTCGGCTGGCTGCCGATCGAGGAGGAGGGCAAGATCGTTGGGTGCAGCCTAGACGGGCAGTCAGTGACGCTCGAGCCTGGGGGACAGCTTGAGCTGTCGGGCGCTCCCGTGCGCACTCTCCACGAGACGTGCGCGGAAACCAACTCCCACCTCTACCAGGTAAAGTCGCTTGCCGAGGAGGTGGGGGCGGCCTTTCTGGGCCTCGGCTTCGACCCGAAGTGGGACCTCGAGGACGTCCCCGTCATGCCCAAGGGACGCTACCGGATTATGAAGGCCTACATGCCCACGGTCGGCACCCTGGGCACGGACATGATGTTTCGGTCGTGCACCATCCAAGTCAATCTGGACTTCGCGGACGAGCAGGACATGGTCGAAAAGTTCCGCGTCGGCCTTGCTCTCCAACCCATCGCTAGCGCCATGTTCGCCAACAGCCCCTTCCGGCTGGGCAAGCCTGCCGGCTTCCGCACTTGGCGCCAGCACGTGTGGCAGGACACTGACCCGGCGCGGTGTGGCAACCTGCCCTTCGTCTTTGACGACGATTTTGGGTTTGACCGGTACGTCGAGCACGTCCTGGACGTCCCGATGTACTTTGTCTATCGTGCCGCTAAAGGAGGTTACGTCAACTGCTGTGGGGCCTCCTTCCGGGACTTCATGGAGGGGAAGTTAGAGCAGCTCCCGGGCGAATTTCCCACGATCAACGACTGGGAGTCACACCTCACGACGCTGTTTCCCGAGGTGAGGCTCAAGCGCTACATGGAGATGCGCGGGGCCGACGCCGGGCCTTGGCGTAACATCTGCGCCCTACCGGCCCTCTGGGTCGGACTCCTCTACGACGATCAGGCCCAGACCGAGGCCCTTGAGATGATCGAGGGGTGGACACCCGAGGAGCGCGACGCGCTGTGGAAGCAGGTGCCCATCACGGCTCTTGAGACGCCTTTTCGTGACGGCACCGTCCGCGACGTTGCCCGTCGCATGCTTGTCGTGTCGCGCGGTGGGCTTGAGCGCCGCGGCCTCGACGAGGGGTCCTTCCTGAAGCCTCTGGATGCCATCGTCGAGTCGGGCGTCACGCCGGCCGACGCCTTGCTCGCCTCCTACGCGGGAGAGTGGGGAGGCGACCTCGACCGCGTCTACGAAGAGTGGAACATGTGAACATGAGGCCGTCGGTCCTGTCGGCTCGGCTCCCACTCCTGTCGGCGACGGTCCCAAGCGGAGGCGGGCGGGGCTGCGCGCGGCTCTGGAGGTCCACCACGGCAGTGAGCGTGAAAAGTTCGGCGACGCGCATTGTGATTTCCGCGCAGGGGTCGTAGTGGCGACCAAACGGGGGACAAAAGACGCGGTTCGTTCTGCCCTCCCCCGCGTTCGTCGTCACCCCTCCACTTCCTCCCCACCCCGCGCCCGGCCCCAGTCCTCCTCCAGCAGCCGCGCCCTGCCTGCGTCACGCTTGTTCTTTTTTATCTGCCGCTGAACCTTTTGCATTCCGGGCATTGACAGCTTGGCAGCACCCGGCATGACCGAGATGAGCTCGGTATCCCCCAAGGACTTGGTCAGCTCCCGCTCGCGCGCAGCAGTGCCCGTGGCGCTCGGCCCGCCCGACGACGACGACCCCAGAAATAGCTCTACCGCCTGACGCACCGCCTTGCCCTTTTTCAGGGCCCCTGGCGTCACCTTGACCCGGAACTTGTAGTTGCTCAGGGCTCCGTAAGGGGCGCAGACAGGAATGACCCATGTCAGCACGTCGCCCTGGCGCGGCTGTCCCGTCAGTCCGTCGAGCAGATCGAGGGCGCCTCGCTCCTCAGCTGTGAGCTCGAGGACGCCCTCCTCCTCTAGGAGCCGCGCCGTCTCGGCCGCATCGCGCTTCTCCCTCTCCTTGCGCTCGCGCCTCATCGCCGCCCTGTCCTTAGGCGCACCCCCTGGGTCCCCTCCCGGCGCGTCCCGATTGCCGTCCCACTCTCCCTTGGCCTTGCGCTGCGCGACCCAGTGCGAGTCCTCGGCGCCCGTCCGCAGGCCTGCAGCCTCAGCCGCCGCTGTCGTCTCACCCTCGGTCGCCCGTGTCGCCCGGCCTCCCTCCCGCGCTGCCCTCTCCTCCTTCCTCGCCCGCATCCGCTCGATCCGCTCCTTCTTCCGGGCGGCGCGGTCCTTGCTCTTTCCCTCGCTTCCCAGAATCGCCATTGCCAGCGCCCTATCCTCATTGTCCTGCCATTCGTACTTTCTGTTGCCTCCGCCTTTGATGATGGGGCCGGGGCAGGGCGGCTTGCCCTCCACAGCTGCGCCCTTGCCGCCTCCCCCCGCCTTGGGGGCGAGCCCAAAAGCCGCGGCCAGGGCCGCGGGCGAGGAAATCGTCGCGGTGGCGGGAGCGGAGGGTGGGGGCACATCGTCGTTGTTCCCGCCGACTCCGTTGCCAGCGTCGATGGCTTCAGCCTGCTCGTCCGCATCGTCTCCCTCCACTCCCTTGCCATCCCCCCCACCGGCCTTCTTGAGGCGCCGCCTCGCGGCCTTGCTGAGGTATTTGCGACCGCCGTCCTCCCGGGGGGCGTGAGGGGCCTTGGGGGCGGGCACAGGCGCTGCGTCGCCCCCGTCAGGCATTTCGACCGCGTCGGCCAGGACTGGGGCCGCATCACCTCCCCCATCGCTGTCGTCCCCGAGGAGGAGTGCGCCCAACGAGGCCAGCTCCTCCTCCCCCTCGACGACTTCAGCGGGGGCGGTGGGCTGCTCTAACGCGGAAGCAGAGCGCGCGATATCCTCGTCGTCCTCAGTGACAGCGGCGTTTATCACGTTCGGCTTGCAGGGGCGGACGTAGAACTCCCCACCCCCCGCGCTCGTTCCCGCACTCGGCCCCGCCATCGACCGGGGCGCCCGCTCACCGAGGTGCCCCGCGATGGACTCATCCGCCAGTCCAAACAGCAGTCCCAGCCCCAGCTCAAGCGGAGCCGGGGCGAGGAAATTCTTCCGACCCCGCACCATGAAGCTACCAGTCGGCAAAACTGCAAGCGTGAGCGGGAAGGGTGAGGCGGGGGGGTGGGCGGTTGAGGCGCGGGCAGTGAGGGCAGTTGCAACCGCGTCACGCCGGCAGCGGGGGCGTGGGCGCTCAGCGGGGGCGAGGGCGTGGCGGTGACGGAACCAGGCGGCGGCTCGCACGCAGGGGCCTTGCGCTTGCGCGGGCCCTCTGCCCCCAGACAAGTACTCGCACTCTCCCGTGGGGGCTGTCTTAGATACTTGGTCGCTGCGCACCCACCACGCCCCAACGACAGTCTTGTGCTCCCAGGCCGCGCTGCGGCAAACGCAAGCCGTGCCCGCCTGAGCCAGGGTGACAGGAAATTCGGCAATGTCGGCGTCGGTGCCACGCGGATTGCGCACGATGGTCGTGGGCGAACCTCCCAGGTCAGCGTGGACGTATGCGTCTCCTTTTCTCAAGTACCGCTTCACTAATTGCTCGTTCTGCTGGGCGTCTCTGCCAGACACGACCAAGAAGTTCTCACTCGAGATAAACCAGTGGAACTTCTCGAACCAAAAGGGTTTCCGGGCTGGGGTGAGGCTCTCCTTGGCGTCGCGGCGCACAGCCTCCAGCTGGGCCACGGCCTTGGCCTCCAGGGCTGCGCCCCTCTCTCGCTCGGCTTGGAGGGTTCTCGCGGCCTTGGCCTCCTTCTGCTTGCGCTGGGCGTGCTGAATCGAGGCGTTGCCGTGGGCAGTGAGGGCAAGATCGCAGGGCACGAGGATGGTGCGGGGGCGTGGCGCGTTGGCATCGACATTGTCAGGGTCACCCTCGGCCTCGGCGTCCGCACCCTCGGCCCAGGCCGGGTCGGGCAGGCGGAGCGTGACCCGGTTCTCCCGCAGCTCGAGCGAGGCTATAAGGGATGCCACTGGGTTGCCGTCGGCGGCTTCGTCCCGGATCAGCCGTTCCAGATCGTCCCAGTCGGTCCCCGCCGCCAGGGCCTCGTTCACCGCCTGCAGCGCCGCCTCGACGTCGTCAGCCGACGCAAGGAGGGCTGCGGCACGCTCTCTGCCTGCGTCGGCCCCGGCCGCCAGCTCGCGCGCGCGGCGCGACTGGTCTTCCCGCAGCCGCTCGAGCCGCATCAGAGCGTCGCGCTCCCGGGTCCTGCGCGCCGCCGCCGCGCGCTGCCCTTCGGCACGCCCGAAGAACTCATCCAGGGCGGAGTCGAATGTGGGGAATACCCACGCCGTGGAGTCGTCCGCCTTGGAGTCGGCGCCGTTGCCCGCCCTGCCGCCAAATTGCACTCTCAACGCCCCACCCGACCGGCCAAGTAGGGGTAAGGGATCGCACTCCTCGAACGACGGCTCGACTCTCGGACCGGGCGCGCCCGGGTAGGCCGCCGCAGCAACTGAGTCAGCGTCGGCGTCGACGGGCGAGGCCATAGAGGTCCCCGGGCCGGCATCGGCATTGCGGACGGGTCGCCACGTCAGCCACCCGGACGGAGGCACTCCCCCTTCCCCAGGCAGAGCCCCAATGGCGCTCACGGCCACGAACCAGGCGTCCAGGTCCCGCAGCACATGCAGCAGGGCGGCGGCGTCCTTCTCCGAGACGCCTCCCCGTGGCGCGCCTGCAACGAGGCCGGACCCACCGTCAACTCCCGCGGTCGCGACCACGTGCGCAGCCACCGCTGGACCCCATGGCAGCGCCCGGGCCACAGCCGCGCGCACCGTCCCAGCCGCGGCCCCCTTACCGCGAGCCTTCTTGCCGCCGCCGCCCAATACAGCGGCAGCAGCGACGGCAGCTGCAGCCGCTGCCCCGGCCTCGGCCTCGTCCTCGAGCGCCCGGGCGAGCCGGCCTGGCCCGTCGTCGCCGTCGCCCCACCCGATCCGCAGCGCCCCAGCTGACAGGGGATAGGGCATCTTGGGCACCACCGCCACGTTCCGCTCATCGTCCCGGTACGTGCGCAGCTGCGGGGGAGATGGAGGAGAAGGGGGAGTGGGGGGAAGAAAGAGAGGAGAGAGGGAGAGAGGAGAGAGGGAGAGAAGACAAAGGGACAGAGGAGAGAAGGAGAGAGTGGGGAGGAAAAGGACGCCGCCGACCCCCTCTCGCCAACGCCAGCGTTTCGTACTTGTGATCTGTCAACACTAGGTTCCCACCAGCGTACAACTCCAGCACCAGGTGGCACGCTGCCAGCCCCGCCCCGAACGACAGCACCGCTACCCGGTCGGCGCCCAGCTGTCTGACATCTTCGAGCTTTCTGCCCCGGATGTGCTTGCGCATCTTCAGGGTGAAGGGGGACGGGTGGTCGGGAGGTGCCCGGACGAAGCGAGTCGAGTGGAGACGCACGCCGGACTCGAGGAGGAGGACGGCTTTCTCCGTCTCGGCGTGGGCGGGGGGGGGGGGGGCGGCGGGGGCGTCTGCGGACGGCGCGCCGGCCCCGGCGCCCTCGGCCCCGGAGTCCTCGGCCCTGGTGCCCTCGGCTGCAGCCTCGTCGGCGCGGCGCTCTGCCGTCGCCGCGGCCGATCGCGCCAGTTTCAGTTGAAAGGTCCGCGAGTCGAGGTCATAGACGTTGGCCACTCTCATGCCCACCAAGCGGCGCCGCAGGCACGCGCACTCGGCGGCCACGTCCAGAGTGGAAAGGCGCGTCTTGGGCATTGCGTTGCCTACTGTTTCTCTCGGTGGACGACGGGCCCACCGGGGGCCTGCGACTATCGAGGGATGGAACTGCCTCCTCTTGGAGCGAAAGCGCTTTTTCGAGGCGCCCTGTATGTCAAGGATGAAACGCGGGCGAGGTCGGACAGCTGTGGAGGACGCAGGCATGGCGGCCGGCTCGGGTGGCGGCGGCGGCAAAGACGGGCGCTGGCCGCCGCGTGGGTGGGTCGCGAGGCCGCGCTCTCGCCCGGGCCAACTGGTGTCAGACTGTGGTGATGTTATTACGCGGGGGAGTGCGGGAAACGCAAGATTAATCCCCTCGGCTCCTCCTCCGCCCACTCCCTCCGCTCGTGTGAGGGGCCCTCCGTCGTCGCCTCGGCCCTACTGTTTACGCCGGCGGCACCCCCCACGCCGATCACAGGCTCACAACCCTCCAATGGGATCGCCCGGCGTACCACCCGCCCCCCCACCGAGCGCCCCCTTGAGCCGCCAGTAGCGCACGTACCATCTCCGTAGTCCCTCCTTCTCAGCCTTGGTTGCCTTTCTGCCCCTCCGCTGCAAAAAGCCTCGATCGACCCCCTTCAGCGCCACCTTGAGATCGTGCTTCTCTCGGGAGATCTCCTCGATCGTCATGGTGGACACTGCGGGGGCCGCGAGGAAGCGGGCGGGGAGGGCGAAGGGCAGGCCGCCAACGTCGACTGGGAGGAGGGCGGCAAGGTCGACGAACCCGGCTTGGGAGCCGGCCAAGGAAGCCGAGGCCAAGGGGTGGGGTTGTGCCGCCCGGGTGGGACTAGAGGAGCAGGAGGAGGAGGAGGGACCCGCAGGGGCGCCTGCGGAGGTGGCGCCGCGGAAACCCGGCGGCGGAGCGCGCGGGGGCGTGCGGGGTGGGGTGCGCGCCGAGTCGGCCGCCGGGGACCCAGCACTCAGCGGGGGGCCGCCGTGGCCACCGCCGAAGCGGCCCAGTCCCGCCGCCGTCGCCGCTATCGCTGCCCGCAGCCGCCGTTGCACCCCGACCATCCTCTCGATAGCCACCTCGGCGCCCGACACACCGTCCGTCTCGACGGCCACGATGGGGCATGGCGTCCACGTCAGGGCGGGAGTGGCGGAAGCGGAGGCGCGGTCGCATGCACCCCCCCCCTCGTCCCCCCCCCATCCCCCAAACAGCATGCCGACAGCCCCGTCGATCTCAGAGGCGAGGTCCGGGGGACACTCGGCCGCCCCCCACCCACCTCCTCCTGCGGGAGAGGTGGACCAGACCCCGCCCTGCATGCCGCCGGCTGCCACGGCCGCGCCCCCCCCCCCACGCCGTCCGCTACGGCTTCCAAGCGGTGACCCCGGCGGCGGCGTCCGGGGAGATGCGGGCGCCCCCTGCGACGGAGACCGGGCCCGCGGCGGCGTGGCCTGGCCCGGGAGAGAGGCTCCACCGGACGCGGCGGGGCCGTCCCCGGGCCCCAGGGCCTGCCACCACTTTCCCCCGCCCCCTTCGACCCCGCTGCCGGACCCGGAGGTGGTCGGGAGGGTAGAGGCCTCGGACGACAGCGCGGACGACGACGACCGTGCGTGCGCGCCCCCCGCCTCTCCGGCCTGCCCCCCCAGCCTTTCCCCTCCCGACCACCCGAGAGCGCGTGCGGCTGCCTGACCCGCCGCCGCGCCCCACTTGCCCGCCACGGCCGCCACGACCCCCCGCGTCGCTGACTCGGGCACTGGAGTGGCAGCCACCCCCTTGCCGACCGTTGTCGCGGAGCCCCCTCCCCCCAGGCGGCCGAGGGCGGCGTCGTTCACCGAAAGGCCTCCGAGGGCTGAGCCCCGCGGAGAGGCTCCCGAAGCCGAGGCCGAGGCAGAGGGCTCCCCCCCGCCCCCTGCGCGGCGGGCAGCCCTCTGCATCAGGGCCGCCTCGAGCGCCGAGGGCCGCGTCCCCGGCCCTGCCGTCTCCTGGAGCCCACCGGCGCCCCCCATGGCGCGCTGCCGCTGCGCGCTCGACGACATCCGAGGGAAGCGAGGTGCCGTCCCCCGGGGTGCGGGCGCTGCGTTAGCGGTTGGAGGGGAAGAGGGCGGCCGTTGGTCGGGGCGCGGTTCGGGCGGGGGCGACGTTGGCGCGGGCGGGCGGGCCACGGACGCCAAAAGGTCGGCTGCATCATCCAAAAGCAAACTTTTCGCGTCTCAAGCTCTTGAAGCTCCCACTGAGTCGCGAAGAGCCGCGAGAAGATGTCACCGCGACGAGAAAGAGACCGAGGCCAACGCCCTCGACTTTTCGGGGCCCTCGTTTCGGCCTGAGCACGGTCGAGCCTCAACGCGGCCCCCTCGGCGATAAATCTGGCTTAGATTGACCCTCAAGGTCGTCCTCCTGGTCGCACGGGGCCGAAAAGCCCCGCCTGCGGGCTCTGTGCCGTTCCCACGCCGCTCGAAGCGACGCCGACGGGCAATGGCCTCCAGGACGCGCCCCTCGCTTCTCACTCACCCCGGCTTCGGACCAGCCACGCTGGTGATACCTTCGATTCGCGGGGTGACGTCGGGAGGGGCGAACAACAAAATCCGTTGCGTCAACGACCTCGGCCGACCTCGCCAAATGGTCCCGCCCCTTCCCGTCCTGATCGGCCACTCTCGACGACCTGGGTTCATCCAGCGTGTTCAACACGATGACGCGACGTTTTCGAGGTGCCGCGCTGGGCGCCTGCGTCCTCCTCGGGGTAATTTCGACGTGCCAAGCGTCGGGGACCGAGGCCGATACCAAGGCTCGACGTCGTCGCCTGGAGACGGTGCAGCAGATCATCGACGGGAGGGAGGACATCGTCACCAAGGCGAGTTGGGAGGTGCAGCCCTCGCCAGCGACCCTACCGTCCAATCCGACGCGGACGCCACGGGGAGGAAGTCAAAGTCGCACCTGTTCGGCCCGACGAGCGACCCGCCGCTCGTCGCTTCGCCTCGGGCTGGACTGAAGCGATGGTAATATTCTCGCGAGTGAGCGCGGGACCCGCTCCCGGCCCGCCGCCGCGGCCCGACTGTGGCCGACGCGCCGTTCGACGAGGGCCCTGCCCGTCCGTGTCGCCGTCGCGGTCGCCGCAGCGTCTGGCGAACCTGACCCCCCCTCCCGCCCGCACCGCTCGCAGGTCGGCGATGAGATAGTCAAGATGAGCGCCAACGGGTGCGAGGACCTCGACTGTGGCCCGCGCGACCCCGACGACCCCTATTCCATAAGCTGCGGACAGCATTATTGCAACAGTGCGTTCACCGGCCAGACATGTGCCGACGATCTGGGCAAAAACCCGGCTTGCCTCTCTTCGTGCTCGACACAGGAGGTGAACTACGATGAGGGCTACTGGCGCACGGCGCCCGGGATGTTCAACGACCCACTGGCGCGGCAGGACATCTGCCGGTACCGGGGCCTGCAGAACGTCTTGCCTACACTGCAGCGCTTCGACAACGACCTCGGACAGCAGACGGTCTTTGGACGTACCTGGGCACCACGCACGGCGTCACTGACATGTGGCCCGGCCGGCCACGCGAGCGGACTGCGGGTGGGACGGTGGACGAGGCGTGCGTACCGTTCGACCCGCGTATCCGTCCCTGGTACACGACGGCGTCGTCCGGCCCCAAGATCGTGGCCTTGATGCTCGACCGGTCGACCTCGATGAGCGAGAAGAATCGCTTCAAATTGATGCAAGAAGCCGCCGTGCGCACGCTCGACACCCTCACGGCGTCTGACCTCGTCGGCATCTACCCCGTCTCGGATTTCAACCGCTTTAACCAGTGTAACGCGTCCGTGTTTGACGGAACGACGGGTGAGCGCATCAACGAATGCGAGCTGTATCCCGCCAAGCCGTCTGTCGTTCAGGCCCTGCAAGAGATGATTCTGAACCTGACCCTCGAAGGCGAAGTGAGCGACCTCAACGCGTCCTTCTCGAAACTCTTTCAGTCGATGGCAACGTCCCTCTCCGAGTATAACTCGTCCTACGAGCCCTGTGAGCCCATCGTGCTGCTGTTCGCTGATGGGCAAGACTGCGCGACGTGGAGCCGCGAGGAGGCCGATGATTATAAACAGAGACGGGGTGAGTTTTGCTCCGTCCCCCCGGAAGACATGGGCGAGGGCGTGCGGACCATCCTGGCGACCATCGCCGAGAGTGAATCGGACTTGCGCGAGGTGATGCAGAGGATCGGCCGGCCGATCCCCAAGTCGACGATCTTCACTTTCAGTTTGGGCTCGGAGGGAGAAGGCACAGGCGACGAGATCTTGCTGCGGACCATCGCGTGCGCCAATCGTGGAGAGTGGGACCGCATCAAGGACTATGATGACCCATATGCCCAGGTGGCCCGGTACTCGGATTACGTCGTGGCCAAGTTCCGCCCAGCGTCGGGGTCGGGCCTGGGTCCCATCAAATGGACAAACGTCTACGAGGACGACGGCGGCCTGGGCGAAATGATCACGGCCGCCGCGTCTGTCTGGGGGTCCGACGGGCTCATCGGTGTTGTGGGCACCGACGTCACCCTCAAGCAGCTGCGAGACCTCTCGACCGATGAAACCGACGCTTCTGATGAAGATTTCATCAACGAGGTCATCAGGAGGTCCCAGACGTGCGTCGCGTCCTCGTCCATCACGGCGTGCGCAAGGCAGGAGCTCCGGGGCTCCCGGTCAAGTTGCGCCTCATGGAACCTCATGCAGACGGACATTGGGAGCACGACACTGCGCAACTTCGACGACACCTACCGGCCCCTGGCGAATTACGGCGACGAGACTTGCCTCGCCGTCGGTCCCTCGGCCACTAGCCAGGGGACAGCTGACGTCGTCTATACGCTCGTGTACGGTTGGGAGGGACTGGGAGAGGAGACGCAGGTGGATGAACCAACGCCGGCTGATGCCGATGCCTCCGGCAACCCGTGCTCACTCACCGCCCAAGAGCGGGAATGCGGCTATCCTATCGACGACCCTAACTACACTCAACTGGACGACTGCTTTGCCGATTGTGAGCGGTGTCTGGGCGACACAGATCCGCAGCCGATCCCGTTCCCGAGCTACTGCGTCTGCCAGGAGGGCTACATGCGTGATGTGGACTTCGTGAACGACAGCCTCGGCGGCGTTGACGGCTACATTGCTGACAACAACCAACGCGTAAAAGCGGACTGCGTTCTCGCGCCTCCTGCCACGATGCCGCCCGCAGTCACCCCGCGGATCAAAGCCGTCGATGCCGCGCCCATCGCTACGGCGGCCCTGGCTGCCCAGGCGTGCGCAGGACTTGAGGGCGGCGGGTGGACGCTTGCTGACCCCCTGAACGATACCGACGTCTTCATAATCTCGTCCCTCGCGGCCCCGGATGGATCCTGGGTCGGCGTAACGCAGACCTGGCCAGCTGAGAGTGACGTTTTTCTGCCACTCCGCGGCCCATCGGACTTCAAGGACGAGGACGGTGGGTGGGTTGCCTACCCGGTGGGCAGCCGCGGCGCCCTTGGCCGCTTCCCCGAGGAGGATCCGAGGGAATACGGCCTGCCCATTCCACGCAGCGTCCTGTGCCAAAAAAGAAACACGACGAACGCATCGGGCTCCTACTGGAGCGACGTTTGTGCCAACACTCGGTTCCAGGACCCGGGCGCGTCGGATGCCGACGTCGGGTCGGGTGCCCTCTGGTCCGGCCTCTCGAGCCCTGATCCGGCCATCCCGCCCTACGCCAAGTGCGAGGCCGCGTCGCTCAAGACCAAGTCGACGATCGACACCGTATGCCCCGAATTCACCGAGGACATCCAGGAAGGGACCATATGCGAGCCCCTTGGCTTTGGCCTCAATGAGTCCACGAAGAGACGCGACATCGTCCTTGAGCCCCTCGGGGGATTCGCCGACCTGGTGTGTTGTGCGGGGTGCGTCCCGCTGCCCACCTGGGCCACCGCGGTAGTGGTGGTCGGGTGCCTTCTGTTCGTGGCCATCTTTTCTACTCTTGTCTTTCGCGCCATTCGCAACGCCAAGGCCAGGGACGCCGAACGGAAGGCAGCCAGGGGGCTCGTGGGGGCGCAGCCTGAAGACGCCGACAAGATGTACCGCAGCTCGGGCACGGGGCATGCGCTGGTCCAGCCGTCGCACGTGTCTCACGCGTCGGGGAACCGTGCGGCCTCGTCGACGCTGGGCGGGGGCGGGGGCGGGGGTGGGACGCTGACGTCGGGGTTGGCAGGTTTCTCCTCGTCGCTGGCGCCCGCTTCCCCGCCCCCCTCCGCCTCGGGCCCTCCTAGGGCTCCCACGGGAGGGATGGGAGGGGCGCCGTTGATGTAGAAAGAAGGGGGTGGGCGAGATGGAGATGGGAACGTGAACTGGCGGTGTGCTGGTCTCCACTCGAGATAGTTGTTCCAGGGGCTTGCTGCTTGGAGCATCCCGACCTTCCGCGCCCACGGGAGAGGAAGGGAACACCCCCGTACCTTCCTCTCCGCTTGTGAAGTTGTTGGGCGGGGAATCTCGTCAGGGAGCGGCTGCCCGGCAGCGGCGACGGCCGGCCCCGTCCGGGCCCCGTCTGGTCCGCCGCGCTCGAGGTGAGCGATACGCGTGAGACCAATAGGAAGCAATCGCTGTGCCGCGCCGCGCCAGTCCGGCCGAGAATGGGCCAGTGTTCGCTGGCGGGCGGCTGGCGAAAGGCGGGCGTTGCTCGGCGTCGCCGACCCCCCTTGAGCCCCTACCCCCCACCTGAGCCCCACCCGTGGGCCTGCTCATCAAAATCACGCCGTCCGCCCATCCGCCCTCGCCCCCCTCGTTCCCCCCTCCTCACCTTCCCATGCCCGCGGCGGTGCCCTCGCCCCCCTCCCACCGTCCTCCCCCTCTTCCCCTTCGCGCGCGCAGATGCCTCCGGAGCCGCCATCGTCCTCGTCGCCCTCGCGTCGCTACCCGCCCTGGCCCAGACGGCAGAGAGCGTGATCGAGGCGTTGGAATCGTTGACCATTTACGTCGCCTCTGAGGCCGTCAAGATGGCGAGCATCGACTGCGACGACCTTGACTGCGACGCCAACTTAGGCGTCGCGGCCGGGCGGTGCGGTCAGCATACATGCGGCATCGTGCTCGAGGGGGCCGTGTGCGGATTGGGAGTTGCCGCCGGCGTTGGCGCCGGAGTGTGCGAGAACGACTGCAAGGGCTACGAGATCAACTTCGACTCGGGCTACTGGCGCACCGCTCCTGGCACCTTCAACGACGACATCGTGCGGCAGGACATCTGCCGGTACAAGGCCATAGCCACCGACACGCTGCCCTCGCTCCTCGACCCTGCTGACAATCCCACGGGCCAGGCAACAGGAGCCATAGGTCAAAACACCTACTTTGGCACCACTCACGGGGCCTACGCCATCTGGCCTGGCAGGGCGCGGTTCCGGGAGGTGAACAAGAGCGTCGACGACGGCTGCCGGCCCTACGATCCGCGAATTCGTCCGTGGTGGGCGGCGGCGACAGCGGGACCCAAGACGGTTGTGCTGATGCTCGACGTGTCGGCGTCGGCGAGCTTGGAGATCGAGGGAGGCGGCACGCGGCTCGAGCTGCTCAAGCGAGCGGCGATTGACATCATCAACTCGTTCTCGGAGGCCGACGAGGTCGCCGTGTTGCCCTACAGCGACGAGGAGTCCCTAACGTGCGAACGGTGGGCCGACGCTGGGGCGTGCCAGATCTTCAAGGGCACAGACGACAACCTTGCCACGCTGAAGAACCTCGTGAGGCAACTCGAGCCTCTGGCGGGCACTGACCTCACGCTCGGCCTCGATCGTGCCTTCGGCCTCCTCTCGACCTTCACGGACGAATTCTCGCCTGAAGAGGCCTGCACGCCCGTGGTCATCATCCTCAGCGACGGCGGCGACTGTTCAACGCTACAGCGTGTTGGCCCCCTTGAGGTCTCGGGAGCCCCCAACGGCGGTTTCTGTGCTGGGGCGCCCCCCGAGTCGTCGGGCGACGGCATTCGCCGTCTCCTCGCCCACACCGACGCCCTCCAAAAGGACCTGGAAGCGGGCCCCTTTGGCAAACGCGCTCGAATATTTACCATCTCCATCGGCGAGACGGCTGATTCCGTCCTGTTGAGGCAAATCGTCTGCAAGCTGGGCGCCGGCACTGCGTCGCGGATCGTGGCAGACGCCGGCCTCGATCCCCTCTCCCAAGTCAACTTCAATGAGTTTTTGGCCGCGCAGTTCCGCCCCGCCGATGGCGTCGGACCGGGCAACGTGCGGTGGTCGAATGTCTACCTTGACGACGGCGGCCTGGGCGAGATGATCACGGCCGCTGTCACCGTCTGGAGTGGCCAGGGCCTCGTGGGCGTTGTGGGCACTGACGTAACCCTCGCGCAGCTCGAGGAGCTCGGGTCACCGGAGGGCGTGACGTTGGAGCAGATTGTGTCCGAAGCCGTGAGCAGCTCGCTGGCGTGCAGCCCCATCGACATCGACCAATGCTCCGAGCAGCGCATCCGCGGGTCACGCTACGCGTGCCCCAGTGCCGCCCTCTACGACGACGAGTGGTGGCCCCTGGCTGCTGCCCATCGCGGCGGATGCCTCGCTGCCACTGGATTCGGGGCCTCGTCGTCCCGCACCATCACCTACACTCTGGTATACGGCAACGTTCCGCTCACCCCCGTCAACGACGGGTCGACGCCGGACGACCCGGAGTCGACCGCCAAGGTTGCTGGCGAGGTCGCCCTGCCCATCGCCTCGTACGATCAGGCCGTCGACCTGTGTCGCCGCGTCTTGGGCGTGGCATGGTCTCCCGCGCGGGCGACGTCAGAGAACGACCTCTACCTCCTCGGCTCTCTCGCCAACCCCGACGGGTCATGGGTCGCCGCGCCCGACACGAGCCTCGGGTCGGGCGCGATTCCTTACATTTCGGGCGGCCGAGCGGAGTCCGCCGGCGAAGCCGCTGATGAAGGGGGGTACGTCGTGTGGCCTGTGGGCTCAGCCGCCCTCCTTGGCAACGTCCTCGCCCGGGAGGAGCTGCCGCGGAGCGTGATATGCGCGTCCTCCTCAGGCGGCGGTACCGTCTGCACCGGCCAGACCTACACCCAGACGCTCAACGCGTCGGGCTCCCTCTATCAACTGCCCACGATGTCGGCTTCGTCAAGCGGGATGCCATTTAGCACCGGCCCCGAAGCGAACACCCCGCCGGCTTCCCTGTGTGGGGCGGCCTTTGGCGAGGTCGCTCTGGTCGACCGGACTTGCGCCGACTTCGTCGCGTCCGGCGGTCCCGAGCGCACCCTGTGCAACGAGGACGAGGCCTTCGGGGAGAACCCATCGACAGGCCTGCGCGACTGGCTCGGGCTGCCCGCCCGCGGCTACGCCCAGCTCGTGTGCTGCGAAGACTGCATCCCTGAGAAGGCCGCTTGGAAGACGGCCCTCCTCGTCATCGGCATCCTGCTCGGTGTTGCCCTGGGGGTGCTCTTGCTCTACCGGCTCTGGCTTTGGGTGCTGGAGCGGAAGGAGGACGTTCACGAGGCCAGGGAGCAGATCAAGTCACGGGCAGACCTCGTTTCGCGGACCCGCTCCAAGCGTGCCTTGCGTATGCGGCAGGCAAAGGAGGCGCTGAGGGAGCAGAAGATTGAGATCAAGAGCCGGTATAACGTGGCCATCGAGGAGGCCAGGTCGGCGGGGAGGGAGGAGCGGCCGCCGTAGAAACAAGGGATGCTACTGGGGAATGACGGCCCCGAGGTCATCCCCGAGTTTCCCTTCCCTATTCGCTTCCCGACTACTCGACCCAGTTCACCGACACCCTCTCGGGGACCCTTTCCTCGGCGGCAGGCGACGTGGCCGGCGACGACCAGCCCCCCGCCCCAGGCGGAACCACCCCGGCCGCGCCGCCACCGACGCGGCGCCGTCGGGCTGCGCCCCGACCTCCCTGCTCGAGGCGAGACCCGATCCGACTCTGTCGACAGATGGACCGTGCGATGATGACTCACGTTGCTAGCGGGACGGGCGGGACGCGACCCCGTAGCCGGACCAACGGCCCACGGGCCCCTGCCGCGCAGTCTAGGTCGTCGGGGCCCGTCGGCGAGCCACCCCACCCCACACCGCGACCCCTCGCCTTCCTCCTCACTCGGGCGCAGATGCCGCGTCGAGCCCGCCTCCGTTCATCCCCGCCCGCGCCCGCCTCTTTGCTCCACCTGCCTGCAAGAGGAAGTGGGCCGCGCCTTCGCCAAAGGCGCCCGTGCCCAGCGGCTCATCCCCCGCGGGTCGCGCGTCACCGTGGGCGTATCGGGCGGCGCAGGCTCGGCCGCTCTCCTCTACCTCCTCCGATCCACCCGGCCCCGACGGGGCGAGCGCGCCGACGACCCCGCCGGTGGACCATGCGCGAGGCAACTGGCCGCCGTGCACGTGTGTGAGGAGGATGCGTGGTCATCCGTGGGGGAGGCCATGGACGCGGCCTCATGGGCCGCCCTCCGCTCTGCGGTGGCACGCGGCTGCGGTGCAGAGTCAGAGTCGCCGCTCCTGCCCTGTCCCCTTCACGTCGTGCCCCTCGCGTGGGCGTTGGAGTCGGTGCCCCCGCCTCTTGTGCCCGCATGGGGCGAGGGGGCCGGCATAGGGGTTGTCGACGAGGTTCCCTCCGCCCCGCCGGCCGCGCGGGCCCGGCTTGTTGCTCTGCTGGTCGCCGCACCCGACGCCCAGGCCCGGGAGGACATGGTCCGCCACCTCCGCCGGTCGCTCCTCCTCCGCGCCTCGCTTTCATTAAATGCGCCCCGCCTCGCCCTCGGCTGCACCCAGACGCGGCTCGCTGCCCGGGCCCTCGCCGAGGCCGCGTGTGGTCGCTTGCCTGGTGCCTCCGCTGACAGTCAGTGGTTTGACGCTCGCTTCCCCTGTGTCATTGTCCTCCGCCCACTCCGCGAGGTGGGGCTGTCCGAGGCTGCTTTCTTCTGTCGGTTGACGCGATTGCCCGTTGCCGCGGACGCGACAGAGCTGTCGTGGCTCGGTGCGCCGGGAGTCACCCTCGGTGACTCTCCCCAGGCCCGAGGGTCGCTGTCTCGCGCTGTCGACGGATTTCTGGCAGGCCTCACCGAAGGCGGCAGGGGTCACACGGGCCCGGCGGGCGCGCCGGGGTCGACGGCGGGAGGCGGCCCCGGCGCCGCGTCAGCCGCGGCGGGGCTCCTGGCCCGTCTCGCGGCATGGCCCTTCAACGACCCCAGGTCGGGTGGGGGCGGGGGTGCGGTGACACCAGCGCAGGGGCGCCTTTACGCCGCTGGGGGGGGGGGGGGTTGGACCCTCTGCGCCACCTGCCGGGCGCCGTCAGACCCTCACGACCTCGCAGGGACAGCATGGTGCTCTCTGTGTCGAGTCGTCGGGATCGACGCCGGCTTTGGCGCCCTCCAGAAGAGCGAGAAGTGAGGGATGAGAATAGAACGGAAAGTGAGCTAACGGTCGACGGCTTATACTCTAACGATGGGTCATCATCGCCAGCCAGTCTTCGGGCGAGGGGCACACGACTGGCGGCGGAGGCACCAACGGTGCGAGACTGAGATCGCGCACAAGGGGGGCGTCATCGCGGGGAGGCGCGGGCCGCAACGAGCGCGACTCCACCCACCCATCACCTTGGCGCCTCCCTCCTCCAACCCCCCATCGTCCGCCGAATATGCGGGAACGCAGGCCATCGGCGCCGCTCGTGGGGCTGTAGCCCCATCCGCCCTGGTCGCGGCCGCCCA
>Ga0181574_10001775_pt1 | contig 19989 bp, 21 predicted proteins | sample 101ome_24_FD_145600 | JGI IMG/M metagenome (GOLD analysis project Ga0181574, IMG submission 145600) | Coastal salt marsh microbial communities from the Groves Creek Marsh, Skidaway Island, Georgia - 101410AT metaG (spades assembly) | ecosystem: Environmental > Aquatic > Marine > Intertidal zone... | reverse complement strand
TGCTGCTCTTCCTCAGCAGTTCCCACTTGAGTCAAAAATGCAAGTGTCACGACGAGGATTACGACTGCGGCGAACGCACTGCCCTTGCCGCAGGTGTTACCCGATTGATTCGTCTTCCCATCGGCTAGGTAGGTGCGAGACGAGACGGTGTGACAGATCTCCATCATCATAAATCACAATCCGTCCCGGAGAGTGCGGGTGCGGCGGGGCGGAAAAAGAATTTCTTTCCCGTTTCAGTCGGATAATTGTTCCTACGTTCCCGGCACATCGCCGCGCATCTTGGCAATTTCAGCCATGATGTTCTTCAAACCTTCCCGTTTTCGAATTCCACTGTATCCCACGACGCCAAGATTCTTTTCAATAGCAGGATCAAAAACGGCGAAGATAGGCGTGGCGGTTAAGGGAGCTTTCGCGATGGAATCCCGAACCGGCTTCGGGGTGAGGTAGAGATTCGATCCGTCGACGAAGATGATCACCGATTCGTCTTTCATTGCCTTAATTGCCGTCAAACTGGCGGCGTTGGAGGGACCTCACGTAGAGCCCGGTTCCATCAGAAGAAAAGAGATGGCCTTGTTTGCTTCGGCGGCTTCCTTTTTGATACCGTCTAGATTCTCGAGGTCTTCGAAGAAAATCACTTCATCCGGAACAATCAGTGGTTCCGCGGCTTGGAGCGCCGACACTCCAAGGAGAGTTATTAGGGCCAGAGCTTTTTTCATTACCGAATGGTTGCCAGAAATCTCCATAGGATCAAGCTCGAATTGATACGCGAGAAGGGAATCCAGCTGAAGCTGGGGAGTTTCCTGAAGCTTTCCCGGATCACCAGCCGTCCGGCAAATCGCTGAGCGTTTCCCGGAGAATGTGGCGGATCGCCTTCTTCTCCGTGGCGGCAAGGTAGGCAAAATCCGGATCCGTTTTTTTTGTACTGATCGCCTCGCCGAGAATCTGGTATACCTGCTGCTTGAAGAGATCGGGAGTGGCCTGAAAAACGTCGCTGTAGATCAGGTAGCTGCAACGATGTTTGAACATCCGGGTTTCCAGGTCGAGATCCTTCAGCGAGATCCCGCCCGATGCTTCCTTGCGATTGGCGAGAAAATCCTCTCGATACTGGGGGTCAACCTTGATCCCTCCGGAAGGAAATTCTGCTTCGTCGGCAAACAAGAGGTAGCGAACGAGCTCCTCGGCAAGTTTGTTGAGAACCACGGCATGCTCTGGCTTGATTTCCCCCTTGCCGATATGCTGATAGGTTCGCCCCCGGTAGGAGGCTTCCAAAGCCATATTCATGAATCCTGACTGATGCTCTAGGAGCAGATGCGGAAGGATATCGCTGGTCTCAGTGAGATACGCAGACCAGTCATATTCCGTACCTGGTTCAAGCAGCTCGGTGACAATCTTTCCACCGACTTTCTCGCCCTTGAGGTTACCCTTGTGGTCAAAGTCGCCCGGATTCCCGGTCACATGGTAGCCCCCAAAACGATCACTGAGAGGAATCTGGTGCCCAATTTCTTTGTCGCGGAACGCCACAAGTTTGCCCCAGTTGGAACCGGGAATCACCGACCGCGTCGACAGCCCAGGTATTCGCCGGGTCTCAGCGACGGCGTGACAGTTCATGCAGCGACCCGAACGCTCGATTACTGGTAGTTCTTCGCCCTTCGGTATATCGAAAATATAGAAGATTCCTCCCAGCTCGGGATCGAGCGAAATGATTTCGACTTTTCCGCCGGGAATGTAACCGACGTAGACGTCTTCGTTGAAATACATCGCCCGGGGATTACTCCCCGAGATTTTCCGCGTTTGAAGGCTGGTCCGGGAAAAAACCAGCAACTGAGAACTGGCTGGAACATCAAGATGTTCCAGCAGACTGGAGACAAATGCCTTTCCACTGCTCTTGTCGAGTTCGCGCTTCCCAGATTCGAAATCCGCCATCATCCGGGTGAACGGATCATTAAGTTCCCGGGTATGGTATTCATGGGCCGGGCTGTAGGGGTCGTAATAATTGATGTCCTGCCCGGCGGCCGAAAGCGCAACGGACAAAACAAGGAAAACCTGAACGTGAATTCTCTTCATCGGATTGGATCATCCACCAGCAAAAGTGCGAAAACAACTCCCGGAATTCCGCCGTCAGGTCGACTCGATCCGTCGAGGGTATTGGGTCAATTCGCGGCCATTCGCGTTCCATCTGATTGAGTTGAGTATTCCAGACTTAGAATCAGCCCCGCAACATTCACTCCAGATCAACAACCACCGCATCCGCATCAATGACCCCCGTGCAGCCTTCCGCTCCACCCTCATCGGAGTAGAACTGAGCGGTGTGCTCCTCAAAATTGCCGTCGAAGTCAGCCTTTTCCGCATCGGCTGCCATCCCCCGGACCTCAGAGAAAAGGTTCTGCGCCGCTCCAGCGCGCCCTAGCACCAACGACGTCACGAAGGTAACCAGCGCCATCACTCCGAAACGAAGGGCCACCTGTCTCACCTCGGCCGCCGTCGCCGAATTGCCCGTGCAGTCGGTGTAGATTCGAGCAATCCGCTTGGCGGCTCCCTCGGACAGTTCCGAGGTGTTCTCTTTCGCGAGGAAAGCCAGTTCCTTGAGGCGGGCCACGTTTTCTTTTTCGGTCCCCTTCTTCACGTAGTCGCGGGCCTGGTCCCAGATTTTCTGGATGGAGCTACCTCCCTCTCGCTGTTGCGACTTTTTATACTCGGACTTGACCGCTTCGCTGGCCTTTCCGAAAAAGCTACCCGCTTTGCCTGCAAAACGACCGATGACTCTTCCCGCACCCTCCCATTCCCCGGCCTCCCCCGAGGAGGAAGGAGACTTCACTGGTTCACCATGGGATGCTTCGCTCGGGGGTTCGGAATCCTGATCAGTCATCCTACCAAGGAACCTCTTTCGTCGAGAGCAGTCAAGGCATCAACGCCGGGTTGGCAAATCTCCCAAATACCTTCTTCCACTCGGGGTTCTCACGCCTGAGAGCCCAAACGAGCATGTGCTAGCTGTGCGAACGAGGCAGCCCGGAAGTTTTTCTTTGGCAAAAGCTCCGATAAACGATCAAATCTGCGTATGAGATCATTCCTATTTTTGCTCGTTGTTTCCATCTTGATTTCCTCAGACTTAATAAGAGGACAGGACACAAATCCCTCACAATCTCCCGAGAGAATGAGCGAGACCACGACCCACGTAAAGATCGCCGCTGTCCAAATCCAAGGATATGACAAGGGCGAAGCCAGGCGGGAAGGATATGATGCGGCGGATGCGCTCCTCCCATACATCGGGCGCGCCGGAGAGGACAAGGCTCAGTTGGTCGTATTTCCTGAATATGTCCTAGGCCGGATTCCGGTCCCCGGCCCATCCACCGCCAAGATTGCAGCTGCGGCAGCAGCTCACGAGATTTACGTGATCGTGGGGTGTTGGGAACAGCTCGAAGGTGAATCCTTCGCCAATACGGCACTGATCTTCGACCGGAAGGGAAAAATCGCGGGCAAGTATCACAAGACTCATGCAGCCGTTGATCATTTTGAGGGAACTCCCCCCTGGTCAAAGCCGCCCTCCAACAGGGATCACGATTGGTTTCTGTTGAATGATCCGGAGTGGATCATGGACAGGGGACAGGAATTGCCGGTATTCCAGTTCGACTTCGGCCGAGTCGGAATTCTCACCTGTTACGACGGATGGTTCCCCGAGCCCTTCAAAGTCCTGTCATTGAAAGGCGCGGAACTCATTGTCTGGATTAACGGACGTCGCGGGTCGGTGGAAGATTTCATCGTCAAGACAGCTATGTTCCAAAGCCATGTCGCAGTGGTCACCGCCAATCAATCCCACGGAAGCGGCACCATGATCGGAGAGCCACCAACGAGAATCCTGGCGCGGTGCCCGGATCGGGAAGAATCGTATAGCGTGGCTACCGTGAACCTGGAAAAAGTCCGGAAGATCCGGACCAACAGCCGGAATTTCCAGCAGCGCCGTCCCGACCTCTACGGTGATCTAGTTAAGCCCTTGCCGAAGCGACGAGATTGATAAAGCAGATCCCTAGCAGTTGCACCCCCTCCAACCCGGCTCGATGCGCGGTGCCCGGACGTTGTGGGTGAAAAAGCAAATCCTTAGCAGTAACTCATTTGCCATCGCAGGAAATAATCAGGTGGGGCACTGGTCCAATGCGCGCATCAAGGACGAACTCGTTGTCGTCTCCTCACCAGAAGTTGAGAATCCCGTCGCCGTTCGTTAAGCCTGATCCATGAATCCTTCCTAGCGTAACCTCATCCACAACAAGGAAGGGCTCCCCGCATCTCCCTTCCAAGCCGACGATTGGCAGCTCTACAATCCCGAAGCCGAACCGGTCGAAGTGAACAAGCCAGCCAAGCCGGAATGCTATTCTCCGGGGACTGGGTGCGGTCGGCAATGAAGCAGTAAACTCCACGAGAGACGGTCTCTGGCGAGCAGGAGTCACTCACTGATGACCTGCTCTTCTCCCGCCTCCCAGATGCGATACCGAATCTCGACTCCCTCGGGGCTATAGATCACGACGGGTAGGCGGCTGTTGTAACGGATCATTATTGATTTGCCTGCGACGAATTTTTCAACCCTGGGTGTCCCCGGTGGCACTCCGATGAGAGTGCTCATTGCCTCGCCTTCGCCCGTGACCTCGTAAAAGGTATAGCCCCATCCTTTGAGTGGGCGAGATTCCAGCTTATATCCAAGGTAGATTCTGTTCACCCCGTCCGTCTCCATCACTTTACCGGGTATCAGTTCAACCTGAAAATCGACTTCCTCTTCACGGGTCTTCTCAGGAAGGACAATAACATGACGCACCTGGCCGTTTTCAGCCTCAGGAAATGGCTTCAGTTCCGGATGGTCAGCGTCTGCATTGACTGCCATGGAGGAAAATACGGCCAGAGATAGAGAGAGATATCGTTTCATGCCCTACACTACAGCCAGACCCGTCACTCCCCCAATGAGGAAGTTGTCAAAAAAGTGTCAGGCTTGGGAAAACAGAAATACTGAAACGACGAGATACTGAAAGCTCTAGACTTCCAAACGGTTCTCACCACCGTTCTCGTCCCTGTGAATCGTAACCGGCCAACCGGGGTGCTGATTGGCAGGGTTTCCATCGGTAGCATCGACGAGAAACTTGAAGCTTTCACAGAGGTAAGTCTTCTTTTCCGTGTCCACGGTGATGAGACCGAACCCGCTCGCCTTCTGATGAGCAAGGTCGTAGCGATGTTTCTCGGTTCCCACCTCGGGATTGCCGACGGCATAGACGTAAACCTTGTTGCCGAATCCATCGAGATACTCACCGGTGTGTTCGCGACCATGGGAAGGACGGTTCCGGTGACTCATGCCTTCTATTTCGTCTGGACGCCACCAGCGAGGATAACCCGCAGCGATCGCCGGAGTGCAGAAAGACCAGTTCGCGTCGCGCTGTTGGGCCGAGCCATACTGGGTCATCGTGGTGAGATGCTGATCGCCGTTGATGTGCAGTGCCTTGGACTTGCGGAGAATATCAACGGTCCGGTTGCGCGCCGTCTGCGGCCAGCCACCTGAATCGAGGTCCGCCTTGATGTAGCCATCATACTTACCGTGGTGAGTCGCGGCGTTCACAAAGAGTGTCTGGCTGAGCAGCACTTTCATGCTGTGACCGCGCCAGTCATCTCCCCATTCTTCGAGGAACTTCTCCTGCCGTTCTCCGAGTAACTCGAGGCCGGGCACGTCGAGAGCTGCGGTGTCCCAGGTCGGATCATAGACGTGATCAGCGCGACCGGTGCCGGTGTCGACACGCTCCGGTCCGCTCTTCCACTGACGATCGCCAAGAATCGCAAAGCTGACGCCACCGTAAACCATGTCGCCATAGTAAACCCTGATGTCCTGCTTCATGGGCGTGTTATCGTAGAGGTCAGGGTGATGACTCGCGTGCGTGGTGTGGACCACGTTGACCATACCCGGCGGCTGTCGGTAGCCTGACTTGGAGACTCCGGGAGTCTCGGTATCGAAGGCAGAGCCGCCATCACCCCAGATATTCCCATGGAAGACATCGTGGTCGTCGGTCAAGCAAATCGTGGGGCGATCGCGCATGGCGTCACCAAATGCCCACCCATGCATGTAGAACTTACGCAGGTAGTTGAGAATCGCAGGACCTTCCTGATCACGAATGATGCCAAAGCCACCGTGGTTCTCGTAAAGCTGGTCACCCGAAAAGAAAAGAAGATCGGGGTCGAGCTTGACCAGGTTGTTGGCCACCGGCTCGTATGGGAAAGCGTAGTCTTTCTGGCAGGTCAGGCCACCGATTCGGACGGAGCGACCGAATGGGTTCTGGCGAATCTTACCTGTCCACTCAGACGGTAATTCAGAGCCGTCCTTGAGCTGCTCACGGTAAACGAGACGGAACGGCGTATCCTCCTTTTCGTCCCAGTTCGGAATCCGCCAGGTGGAAACCCAGGCCGCCGGATCGAGCGTTTCGCTACCGAGCGATTCCCACTGGCCATTGCGCTGCACTTCGAGATCCACCTCGCGGTTGTCTTTTTCACCCACGGGTCCGAGTAGGGCCGAAATCTTCATGACAAAGCCCTCATCACCGCGGGAGTCACTCAGGCTGTACATGGACCAGAGAATTGGACCGAAGGCTTGCTCTGGCTTCACGGTGAACGCGTCGCCACCCACCTGCCAATCGGTGAAACGGTGCCCGAGCACATCTCCATTACGGCCCTTGGCCCCGGTGTATTGGCTGACCAGCGCAATGTTTCCAATGAGACTGTCGGCCCCGGCCTTCGCCGTCACCTCGCCGAGTTCCTCGGCACCATCCCAGGACTTGACCCTGAGCGTGAGTTCCACCTGATCGCCGGAAGCCGCACCTTCGAGTTCGAGGATGACCACATCGCCATTAAGCGACCTCGTAAGTTTGGCCTTCTTCTTGCCGATGAACAACTCCTCGCCAACGAGACCGGCGTTGATTCCACCGCCCGCAAAGACGTTGCTCTTCACCTCGTTGATGTCACTCTTCACCCCTAGGCGAAAGCCGCCGCCACCATCTTTCCCGGTGATGCGGCTGCGCCCAAATTTGACCGATAGGGCAAAACCTTTGCCCGGCTCCGCGATCTGGTGCGTCAGCGAATGAATACTTCGATTGGCCGAAGCAGTCATGCACTCGGCCCAGCCATCCTTGATGGTCCAGTCCTCCATCGGATTGGCCCAGAAATCGCCCCCGAGAAAGATGCGGTCGTAGGTTCGATCCCAACGGTCGAGGCGCTTCAACCTCGCCTTCTTGCCCTGCGCCAGTGCGGGGCGCTTGCCGGAGAGACCGAGCAAAGCGGCCACGGAGAAAAACTTCAAACTGAGTCGTCGGGAGATCCGTTCAATCATGTCGCTATGAAACCGGTGTAAACTACCGGTGTAAACTGGCATCTCATGGCGCAAACGAAGGTGAGAACAGAGTAGCCTGACGCGCCCCGAAGAAGAGCTCTAAGATCTCGAAATGGATCCCGACCAACTCAACAACTTGCCCAAAGATCCCGAGTATGCCTCCATCCTCAAACAGCGCCGCCGGATTCTCGAAGAATAGATCGAAGAGACCGATGAAGTTCTTCGGCCGGGCCAGCGCCGTCTTGGGCAACAGTGTCAGGGTGAGCAGCGCCGTGGCGACACATAGAAACGAGGAAGCCAGTTTCATAGGCTGGAAATCGGGTTGAATCGCAAATCACTTCTTCGACCTCTTCTCCTGTCCCTCGTAAAGCGAGGCATCAAATTCGGGATAAGTCGCCTCAAACTTCTTGACCAGCTCCGGGCGGGATTTCAGAGCCCGGGCCAACTTGGAAACCATGCCCTTGGAAGCGTCACCAACGCCCCAAACACGAGCCTCGGCAGGCATGACCTGGCTGTCCCATCCAGCCAAGTCGGACGGCTTCACTCCCTGGCGAGCGAAGGCACCCGTGGTGTAGGGAACTGGGTCAAATCCGCCAACAATGCTGACATCGAGGTCCGGCGTGATCACATCCTCCCAACCACCGGCCCACAGGCAGGCGTTGACGAGAAAGCGACGTGCGTCTTCGTCGAGCACATCTTCAGATGCGCCGTAGGAAGTGTAAACCACACGGGCTTCCTTCTTCTCACCTGACGGAGCCACATAATGATCACGAGACCAACCCGCACTCACGATGGGTTTCTCTGTATTAATTTCATCACTGGCCTCAAAGGTATTGAGCACCTGAACCTCCAACAACGGAGTCGCATCTGCAGGAGGCTGAGAGCTATAGGCGCCCGAATAGGTGTGCATCTGCGTCACCCCTGAGTTTACCGGGTGATCCTTCGCTGCGGCCACTGGTGTGATGCGCCCCCCCATCTGGTGATTACCGCCATAGTGACTTTGCCCGCGTTCTTTGTTCCACGTGTTACCGAAGACCTGCTCACCGAGACCTCCGAGATAATCTTCACCATTATAATTGAAATTCAGCTTCTCCCACTTGCCCTTCTGACCGTTAAAGCAATGCGTTGAAGTTCGGAGGCCCACGGCTGGTCCGCCGCGCTCAAAGTAGTCGACCAGCAGGTCAGCCTGCTCGTCAGGCAATTTCATGAAGCGGGTGTAGAAAAACAGCAAGTCGGCGTCTTTCAGCGCCTCCATTCCCGGCACCGGGGCACCACCTGCCCTGATGTGCCCATCCTCATCGATCCCAAACAGGACAGTGCAGCGAAAACCATAATATTTGGCCATGATCTTGGCGATCAGCGGGCAGGTCTCTTCCGAGCGATACTCGTGATCGTTCGCAATGAAGACGATGTGCTTGCCCTTCCCGGGGCCATCAGTTCCCTCGTAGACAAGAGGAGCAGAATCTTCCGCCATCGCAGGGGAAAATAAAACAGCAGCGGAAACAGCCAGGCAGAGAAAGTCACGAATGGTTTTCATAGAGGGTAAAGTCACAGTTCTAAACGAATCCCGAAATGGCGGGATAGCGCAATCCTACGCAAAAAAGCGGTCTAGGGTTAACCAAGAAATCTCACCCGGACGGAACTTTGGCAAGCTCCGCTACATGGCTCATAGGTGGCGGATGATGCTAATCTTTCGACAAGGTCGCCCTTAAACCAAAATCCCGTGCTGCACGTGTCCATGCACATCAGTAAGCCGGAACTGTCGGCCCTGGTAGCGGTAGGTCAGCTTGGTGTGATTGATCCCGGCGAGGTGGAGGATGGTCGCCTGCATCTCGTGCACGTGGATGAGATTCTCGGTTAGGTTCCAACCGTATTCATCGGTCGCGCCGTAGGTAGTTCCCGCTTTCACTCCTCCGCCGGCCATCCACTAGGCGAAGACGAGGCCACTGCCAGCGTCGATAACGAAACCGAGAAGCTGATCCCAGAAGTATTGGAGAAACTCATGGGCAAACGCACCAGCTTTGTCATCGCGCACCGACTTTCAACGATCCGTAACGCCGACAGGATCTACGTACTCGACGGCGGCGAAGTTGTCGAAGTCGGCACCCACGACGAGCTCCAGTCAAAAGACGGCGTCCACGCGATGCTCTACCGCCAGAGCCTGATGGTCTGAACCAGCAGCTCTTTTTCTTTTCCGAACGAACATCATTCAGATCAATGCGTCCATCTTTTTAATCAATGCGACTCCTTGGAAATTCGATTACATCCTGATAAATTATAACCGTATAGCTATGAAGCCCCGGACTCTTCTTTCCCTCATCACAATCGCCATCTTTCTCACGAGTTGTGACGCGGTGCTAACCACGAATCACATCACTGATGCAACGGCAGATCTTCTTCAGGATGAACTGACCGGAGCCTGGCAGGCAGAAGATGGAGTCATTCAAATCGAATTCGATGAAGGAGGCACAGGGCACTTCGCCTTTCTGGAGTGGAAAGAGGATCAATTTGAGATCTCGCAGTCCAGGTTTCAAGCTCTGGAAGTGAAAGGCACTACCATCCTCACGGTTGAATCACCCGATGAAGATGACGACGGCTTTATCCTTGCTGCGGTGCGCCAGGCAGAGAACAATGAGATTCATGCCTTCAAACCTCAGGTCAATGTGTTCGCCAAACTCGTCGAAAATGACCGATTGGAAGGTAAAGTAGAGAAAGGGAAGTATTCCACCCGGGTGATCATCGACGACGCCGGCAAGATCGTCTCCAACACCCCCCTCGAGAAGCTCTTCAACTTTGATAACAAAATGGTGCTCAAGCGAATCATACCGCTGGAAAGCGAAGGTTGAGAATTTACATCTAGCTGAAAAGTCCTCGTCGCTTCAGCGAAATCCTCGAAACATGAAGAGGATCATCGGCTCGCCCATTGGGGTGCTGACTCCTTCGCTCAGCGTCATCTTTCCGGTTCGCCAACCGCGTAGTTGTCCTTGTTCTTCCAGAGGTCGATCTGTGCAAGCGTTTGGTTGGTGAAGCTGTTGGACATCACGAAGCTGGGGTGGCCGGTGGCTGCCCCCCCTCCCACCCGGCTCGATGCGCGGTGCCCGGACGTTGGGGTTGAAAAAGCAAATCCTCAGCAGTTCTAGCGTTTCAGCTGCCTCCCCGACCAGCCGGGTGATTGCTACAACAAAGCGGTCGTCTTCCATGCTTCATACTATAGACTTCACCTGACCGGCGAGGATACCGCTATCTGGGCCCGGTTTAGGCCATCAGCACCTCCAGGCCGGTCCCTAACATCTCGAATCGGTAAACATGGTGAAATCCACTTCCTCAAATCCGCTCTCTCAGTCAGTCGTCTGAGCTGCCTCCGCTGCCGCCAGATACCGAGGTACCAGAATCTTCAGCGCCAATTCCGCATCGGGCACGAAGGCCGAGTAGTAAGTCGTCGCGAACATCGCCTCGTCGAGGTCGGCCTCGAAGACTTCACTCTCGACGAAATCCGTCCACCAGAGCCGATGGTTTCGCAGGGCATCAAGGGTCTTGCCTGCCTCGCCTCCCACCTTTTCGATGAGAGCCGTCTGGTCCTCGATCTCCCGGTCCCGGAAAGCTTCCACGACCGCTTTCGATTTTTCGTCTACCTCTTCGTCCAACAGGCTCCAGGGCTCGGATCCCCCCAGATAATCGCCGGTAGCGAACACATGCTCGCAAGCGTCCTCGGCCGTTCCGACCCAGCATTTCTTCCGGCAATAGGGGCACTCGGCGCTAGGCGTCCCCTCGAAGTCTTCAATCACGGTCGTTGCCATTTTCCCAAAACGATGACTTTCGATATGCTACTGACAGGAATTTTCTTTTCCAAGAAGTTCTTGTCGGCGCGTCGCTCCGGCAGGGTCTGAGCGTGCTGAAATTCTGGTTGCGAATTATTCCTCCGAGAACTTAGAATTGTGTCCGGACACCTGCGAAGTAAGTGAGGCCGTCGTAGTCTGCATCACCACCGCTAAGTGTGGAGTATTCGACTCCAGTCATGAGCTTGAGCTTGTCTCCACAGATACGGTAGGTAATACCGCCGTAAATCGCGTGGTAAGCGTCACCACGCGAATTCAGAGCTGCTGAACTCTCGTAGCGCTTCTGAAGGCGAACACCATCATCATCCTCTGAAGTGCTGAATGTGTAACGACCAACGAGTTCGATCTTATCAGTAAGGTCGTAACTCGGCATGAGAACGATGCTGAAAAGATCGCTGTCTCCGGTGCCGTAGATCAAGTCAGTAGTAAGATCCCAACCGTCGAACTCATTGGTAGAGCCTAGAGAGATGATGTGGTCGTAATCTCGAACACCATTTGACTCTGGATCGTTCTCTCCATAGAAATAATCCAAACGAACTGTCGTCACTTCGCTGAGCTCGTAGGATGTACGAGAAAGAGCAGCGATGCCGCCATCCCACTGGGGGAATGCCCAATCGTCATCAAATCCACCCTGGTAGATACCGAGTTCCTGCGTGACAGCGCCTAAGCCCTTCTCGGCAGAAATACCCCATAGCTTGTTTGGAATGATTTGATTAACCGCCTGTGAGCGCTCGACAGTTTTGAGGTGCTTCGAAGACGTGCTGTATTCCTGAGTTACACGTGGCTTTTGTTTACCAACAACGATTACGAAGTCGTCGCCAGCTTCCCACTCGATAACCATGTCTTCGACATTCTCGAAGAAACGATCCGAATCATGCTCAACATTAAAATTCATTCCGAAAGTGAAATTCTTAAGAAACTCGATTTTCGTTCCAAGACGCCAACGCCGGTCTTCCCATCCATCGCTTTCAAGACCGGCTTCGCCATCCGTGTGATGCCACTGACCGTTGTAACGGCCAACGAGTGCGATTTTTTGGATGTATGGATTTGAATCGTTTTCATACAGCGTGTTACTGTCGAATACGTTACAAATCGTCCAAGGTTCGGCTTCAACGACTCCCTTCTCGTCGATCACCAGCTTACCTGCATCACCGGCATACGCGCCTCCGGCAAGGGCGGCAACGCCTGCGAAAGCAACGAGGTTTTTTATAAGTTGCGATAGTGTCATCGTGTTCAGTTAAGGATCGGAATTTGCTTTTTCAAGGGATTTTCACCGGCTGTTCGGTCCTGACTGGACTGAGAGGCTGCTACCCCCCTCGAACCCGCGGCAATGCGCGGTGACAACCAACCGGAGGGATATAGCCTGCCGTCAGGTTTACGAACGCATCTAACTTGAAGTGTTTTCCTGCATTCCCGGATCAGGCGCGGGACTGGCGACAGCAACTTTCTCTTTTTCAAGTGTCGGACTCGCCGGCGCCTTTGCCTTCGCGGGCACTTCCTCGGCGGAACTCACCCCCGAGGACAGCATTATTATTCCGGAAAAGAGGCATGCGATACCTGGCTTATTCATCGATTTCAGGACCATAACAACTCCTCGTCTACGTCGTTTAGACGCGATTGGGGCGTCCGACTATATTGGGTTTCCCACCCCAAAACTTCGGCACGGAAAACAGGCCACAGGGGGTCCTCTTTCAGATAGGATTCCGTGGGATCAGCCCGAAGATGCTCCGCTTTACGCAGTTCCCTTTCTCGCCATTGAGCCAGAGCATGGCGCCGCGTTCGCGTTTCCTGATTACACCAACCGAAATGCTCGTAGATCGGTGTCAGTCCCGCCCGGCCCTTAGCCCGAACCTCATCGACATACCGAAAATCACTCAAATCTCCTGGCAGCCCGAGGGACTTGCTCTGGGAATTGGCCAGCATTCCCTTACAAGTGGTCGAACTGAAGAGAACCGGCACCTTGTATTTCTTGGTGAGCGCTTCCAATCGAGCCGCAAGATTCACCACATCTCCAATCACGGTTCCCTCGAGTCGCTCCTCTTCACCGATGATTCCCAACATGAGAGGACCGGTGTTCATCCCGATACCAATTTCAATCGGGTAGTCTCCGTTTGCTTCCCGTTTCCGGTTGAGTTCTCCGAGAGCTTCCATCAGTCCGTTCGCCGCCCGAAGGGCATCGCACGGGTTGTCGAACAAGGCCATAATCGCATCCCCAATATACTTGTCGATGAAGCCCCCATTTTCCCGAATCACCGGTCCCAAACCACGCAAAAAGTCGTTGATGAAATCGAACGTCTCTTGGGACCCAACCTCTTCTGAAAAGGTGGTAAAGGATCGAATATCGCTGAATAGAATCGTCATCTCCCGGGCGATCTGGTCTCCCCTTTCGACCTGGATGATGGACTCGCGATTGAGATAATTCAGGAATTGTTGCGGCACAAAGCGTCTGTATGCTCCGTTGAGCACCTCCAATTCTGCCTTGTGCTCCTCATCGGCCAGGCGTTGCTCTTGAATGGCCTTGCCGAATGCATCGATGGCTGCACCCACGTTCACGAATTCTTTCGCGCCTCCCAGGTTCATGGGCTTTGGAGGGTCACTTCCCTGCAGCAATCGAACCTGGCGGTCAATCCGGGACAAGGGTGAAATGGCCAGCCGGTAGATCAGGAGAGCAATAAAGAGCCCGACCACAGTCATTGCGAACAGCAAAGCCGCTCGCACTTCTAGACCCCTCTCCCGAACTTCAGCGACCAGATACTGCTGATCCAGTTGCAATCGAATGCGGCCGAGTATATCTCCATCAAATCGGACCTCGTGAATCAACTCATCCGCTCGAAGGGTTCCGGCAGTCTCCCCCCTCTCCCACCGACTGAGTTCCCGGCCTGCGCTGTCCTCCATCGAAATGACGAGCACACTTTTGTCTCGGGTTCCGAAACGCTCCAGCAGTTCGCTCATCAGCGCGCTGTCCTCCGCTACAATCGCATCGGTCAGGGTCGAGCCCAAAAAGAAGAGAATGTCCTCGTATTGACTCTCCGCCTTGGCTCGCAGTCGGCTTCCCTCTCGCTCCTCCGCGAAAGCTCCCAGAATCAAAACGAGCACAACCGTCAGAGCACCGAGAGCACTGAGAAGTTGAGAGCGCAGAGACCAGGACATATGCGACTTGACCGGTTTATTTTCCCTCGAGCAAGGAATCCAGCTCTGTGATTTTCAGAGCGCGAACATCATCCCAATCTCCGTCTTGCCCGGCAGTGAGTCCGTTGAATCGAATGGGGTCAAACACCGCCGAGTCTCTTGGCTCTGCCTCAAGGTCAGACACGGCCTTCTGGAGGGTTTTGACCTCTTCATCGGTCAACCTCGGGTGGTGGGCAAATGCGTGCGGGGTGTACGCGGGAGATGTCCAGAGGATTTCCAGTTGATCCCGGACCTCCGCAGAAGTCGCATTCCACGTCCGCATCACTCCACCTCCCGCCTCGTGAATCTTGTTGGCGACGTTGGCGTATACGGAATCGTGGGAATTCGCGTAGTTCACTTCGACGGGGATGCCCTCGTTTCTCAAATAGGTTCGGGTAACCACACTCGCAGCAAATGCCGCCGGGGAGGGAAATGCGACTCGCGCGTCCTTCAAGCCCGCGATGGTTTCCACCGGACTGTCCTTTCGCACCACCAGGATGCCCTTGATCTGTTTATTCTTCTGTCGCGCGAATGCTTTGTAGCCCGGTTTCTGAGCGAAAACGGTATAGTGGTAGGGATTCATGTAGGCAATATCATATTGCCCATCCAGGCACCGTTCTTCGAACTCGGGGATCGATGGGGCTGTCTTCACAGTCCATTTCCAACCGGTTCGTTTCGACATCTCCTTTGCAAAGCCCTTCCAATTCCTCAGGATCTGGCTTGGCGCCTGTTGCGGGACCACACCAAAGCGGATTTCCCGCACCTCGGCAGGAGCCTCTTTTTGCTCTGCCTCAGGCGTCTCACCGGGATTCGCCGTGGCCTCCCCCTGCACGCCGGATTCCGGGGTAGATGGAACCTCTTCTGCAGGAGGCCCGGATTCGCATCCCACCCAGAATGCGACGAGAAGTCCTAGTGTCATCCTTGCCCAAATCCCAGTCATCCGTCTCATTTGTTCTTCCTTCTCGTTAGTGATAGGAATTTGCTTATTCAAAGATTTTTTACCGTGGCGTCGGTCCTGCCGGGTTTGAGGGTGAGCGAGGGGAGAAAGGGCGGTTTCGTCGACAAGGTGAGGAAACGGCAGCTTCATTGCAACAAACGCACGAAGCCGGGAGCCGTGCAGATGCAACCTGTCCTCAAAGGCAGACAAGTTACCAATCTGCACCCGCGGGTCCAACTCTGCTTCTGTTTTTTCTTCAGTCACCCAATTAGAATAACAGCATTCGCCTCGGACGTGACAAAGAAAGTACGACGTTTTGAATCCAAATCACAGGAATTTGCCTATTCAAGATTTTTTTCAGGGCGTCGTTCCTGCCGGGTTTGAGGGGGTGCAGGAGGAGAAAGGGTGCAAATATTTATTTTGATTATTCCCCGATTAAATAATCAGATTTTTGAGGTAAAAAGTCAAGACCGCGAAAGTTCTGAATGGCTTTTCTTTCGTTTTTCCGTATGGCTGGGCACGAACGTCCAGCGGGACTTTGCGTTTTCTGAACTAATGGCAATCGCTGCACCCCCTCCAACCCGAGGCGATGCGCGGTGACAACCGACCGGAGGTAGAAAGCCTGCCAGCAATGCAGTAGCGAAGCGTCAAAGCTGCGGGGTTAAAAAAGCAAATCCTCAGCAGTAACCCTTTACATCACTGATATTGTTGTCGAAGCATTTCCCACATGAACCAAATTTCGCTGATGCTTTCTCTCTTCATCCTACTCGCGGCGACCGCAACTATCGCTTCAGATCTCGTCGCGATCCCCAACTGCCAGCTCTTGGAAACCGAATGGGCCGATGGAGACAGCTTTCTGGTTCAGACACCCGGCGGAGACGAGCACACCATTCGTCTCTACGGAGTCGATTGCCTTGAGTGGCATGTGACCGACGAGAGTGATGCACGCCGCCTTCGTGCTCAGAGACGCTACTTCGGCATCACTGATGTCGAAGAGTCTTCCGCCGAGTCGATACAAGTCGCCAAAGGATATGGCGAACTTGCCTGGACAGAGGTTCGCCAAGCTTTGGCCAAACCCTTCACGATCCACACGGCCTACGCCGACGCTCGAGGTGACGGCAAATACCAACGCATCTACGCATTTGTCGTCTTGGAGAATGGAAAGGATCTCGCTGAACATTTGGTTCGGAGAGGACTCGCCCGCGCCTTCGGGGTTTCGCGTCAAACCTATGACGAGCGCAGCCGTGACGAATTTCAGACGCACCTCAAAGATGTGGAGTTACTCGCCGCGAGAAGCGGGGTCGGCGTCTGGGCAAAGACGGATTGGGAAAGCTTGCTCGACGAGCGGATGACCCAGCGCCTCGAAGACGAGGAACTTAAACTCGCCACTGCCCGTCCCACGCTCAAAAAAGACGAGACCCTGGACCCTAACACTGCTCCCCGGGATGCCCTCATGAAACTTCCGGGAGTAGGAGAAACCCTAGCCAACCGGATAATTGAAGGGAGACCGTATCAGTCAGTCGAGGACCTGATGCAAGTGAGCGGAATTGGAGCAAACACACTGGAAAAAATTCGCCCTCACCTAAAAACTCCTTCGAACCCATAGCGTCAATTCAGTTCATGGCGCAGCCTTCAGGTGCACCTTTCAAGCCACTCTGTTGGCGAAGATCACTTACACCTGTTAACGATTCATTCATTTCTGGCAGCACATGAATGTTTGACTTATTCACTCAAATAAATTCAAAATCCCCTGATACAAGGACCTGAAAACTTGAGGATTGCGCCAATAATGAGAGGCGCTTGATATTCTCCGTCTCGAACGCGGTGAAAAATCCACCAGGCGACTGAATCTCTGCTTCAAAGGCCCCTGGTAAGACGTAGAGCCTTCCTCCTCATAAAAAACAATCGACATGCCACGAATAGTAAAGCAGACCGCCACCCTATCGCTCAGCTCAATTGCATTATTTTGGGTCAGTTGTTCATCCACCGTCACCAGTCCTCAATCCTACATCAACGAGGTAATCGAACCGGAACACTTGTCACCCGTCTATGAGTGCACTGACATCATGCTGCAAGCGATTCGCAATCAGTCGGTCACGCCGCCACCGGCAACCCGAGCATTCGCGATGGCCCACCTTTCCGGATTTCTAGCCGTCAACGGCATCGAACAGAAATACAGCTCAAAGTATGGCGTCCAGGCCGCACTGGAAAACACCCATCAAGAGGTGGCTTATCTCGTTGCCTTCACCGAATCCCTCTCGGACGCTTTGAATGCCTCATTCGTGTTCGATCAAAGACGAATGCTCGCGCGTTACACGGACGACGAGGCTAAAGCTAATGGGATCCGCTACGGAAAGTATGTTGCTTCCGTCATCATTGCAGACCGAATCAACGACGGCGCGGAGCCTAACCAGGCAAACTTCTACCTCGATCACTACGAAAAGCGCACTGATCGCCTCGCCTGGTCCCCCACTGGTCCCTTTTACGGGGCTGAGCGGGGACCGCGTTTCAGCACTTTTAATCGCGGCTTATTCCCAGGATGGGGAGCTCAAAAAAGTTGGGTCATGGAGGATAAAACCCAGTTTCGGGCTATCCCGTTCATTGATCCTGACAGCGAAGAATTTGCAAACCAGTACGAAGAAATCATGGCCCTCGGGGGAAGCGAAAGCAGCGCTCGAACCGCTGACGAGACGACGATTGCATTTTTCTGGGAAGATGGGCCCCGCGGGGTCACACCACCAGGTCACTGGCAAATCATAGCAATGAATATCACCCAGAAGATGGGGCTATCTCTGCTAGAACAAGCCAGGTTATTCGCCCTCCTGAGCATGGCCCAGGCCGATGCGGCCATCACCACATGGGACAGCAAGTATCATTACGATATTGTCAGGCCTGAAACGGTGATCAGAACAAGAGCGGCAGAGTTTGGTCAGAGAGGAGACAGCGCATGGAAAAGCCTCATTCCAACTCCCTCATTCCCGGCCTACACCTCAGGCCACTCAACCTTCAGTGGTGCGTCGGCCCGAATGCTGGCAAACTTCATCGGAACCGATCAGGTCTCTTTTTCAAGCAAATCACCAGATCTCGTGAACTGGCCGGAACAACTTACTGGGGTGACCCGATCCTACACCAGCCTATGGGAAGCCGCTGAAGAAGCAGGAATGAGTCGAATATATGGAGGTATCCACTGGCAAGCAGACAATACGGAGGGCCTGAGAGTTGGCAGAGAACTGGCTGACTATGTGTTCAAACACGCGTTTGCTAGAAACCAATAACATTTATTTGCTCGTCACGATGAAGACTCGCTATCGCTTGCTACTCCTCGCAGCCTGCTTGAAGGCATCACTCCTCGGAAGCGCTGCCGCCCAGGATGGGTTTTCTTTCAGCTACGACACGATCTCGTTCTTTGAAAAACCCACGGCCTTCGAAATCGGCATTGGTACTCTTAATACCAATCTCCTTATTGACCAGTCGATCCTTTACCGAGATTCCACTACCGATTACTCAGCGGCGACCCAATTCCTCAGCCTCTTCAATTTCGGGACACAACTGGCTAATGGCTGGCAGTTCAATACACAGTATCTGGCCAATTACGTCGGCTTCGACGACAACGACTACCACGACAACCTCGCCCTATCTATCGCAGATTACTGGGGAGTGCTCGCGATTGGTCAAGTCACCGGTAGTGTATTTGAGCAAACAAGGCGGCAGCGGGGCGCCGGCAACGCCAATCTAGCTTTTGATCAATTTGTGGGGGGGCTCAAAGACGAAGGAATTTTTTACTCGGTTCGCTTCAACTCGTATGAGTTTGCTACCACCATTGATAAGGAGGGAGGGTTTGAACTGGGAGCAAACTCTGAGCGTCCCATTGGAGCCAGCAGCTACTTCGGTGCAGTCCGATTCCGCAAGGGAGAGACGATCACCGGTGGAGAAATCCAAGACACGCTCGGCGGTGCCGCCGTTTTTGCCTACACTTACGCCAGCCTCACTGTTGACACCCAGTTGGGTATTGAGCGCATCGATAGCATCAATTCCGATGAGATCGAGCACATCTTCAGTTCACTGGGCTTGAGCTACAAAACGGGACCCTTGACCATCTCCGCAGAAGCTGGACTTGCAAAGCTCGATGGCCAAAAACGATACAGTGCCGCTTTCGGATCGCGGTGGGATCTTGCCCGGGGTTTATCCCTGAATCTCGGTGTGAATTACCAAAACGCGGAAGATAGCACCGAAGACACCATCGCCAAGGGGTCTCTGCGGTATGAGTTTTAATGAGTTGGTTTCACCAGATTGCGCGCTGGAACGTGACTTATTGCAACCCCTCCAACCCGAGGCGATGCGGCAGGGCGCCGAATCAAACGCGCACTACACATCGACATGCGCACTATTCAATTTGCGGACAAACAACTTCTGGAACGTTTTAAACACATTCGCCTGCTCCGCCCCTATTTGGAAGCCAAGCTGGAAGAGATCCAAAAGCATAACAGCGACGTTGCTGACGACCTTGCCGAACTCATCAACGGCCGCCGGCTAACAAATGTCGGCACCTTCTGCGCCTACTGCCTCGCCTACCTGCGCAACCATCCAAAGATCCATCAAGAAGGCATGACGATGCATCTTAGGCAACTCGCACCTAAGGACAAGGGCCTACCACTCGAAATTTACGCCTTTGCCAACGATACAGCATGGATACGTTATGAAGA
>Ga0181574_10001772_pt1 | contig 19994 bp, 14 predicted proteins | sample 101ome_24_FD_145600 | JGI IMG/M metagenome (GOLD analysis project Ga0181574, IMG submission 145600) | Coastal salt marsh microbial communities from the Groves Creek Marsh, Skidaway Island, Georgia - 101410AT metaG (spades assembly) | ecosystem: Environmental > Aquatic > Marine > Intertidal zone... | reverse complement strand
CGCGGTGCGTACCATATCGAGCAGCCGATCTACCCCTAAAATCAGCGCGACGCCTTCGAGCGGGAGTCCCGCCTGCGTCAGCACCAAGGACAGCATGATCAACCCAGCGCTCGGGACCGTCGCTGAACCAATGGAAGCAAGCGACGCCGTCAAGATCACCATCAGCAGCTGACCGGCCGACAGGTCGATCGCATAAACCTGCGCAATAAACACCGTTGCCACACCCTGCATGATCGCGGTGCCATCCATATTGACTGTGGCGCCAAGGGGCAATGAAAACCCTGACACGCTCTTATTCACGCCCAGCCTTTTTTCAACGGTTTGCATCGTGACTGGCAGCGTCACGCTCGACGAAGACGTCGAAAACGCAAAGGCCCAGACTCTTCGCATTTTTTGGCGAAGGATACTTGGCGCAAGCGGCGTTAAGGAGCGAAGCAGCACCCCGTAGACCACGAGCGCCTGGAAGATTAACGCGCCGAGCAGCGTAAAGAAGTAAGCCGCCAAATCAAAGATGACCGCAAACCCCATGGTTGCAAAGAGTTTGGCGAGCAGCGCGAAGACGCCCCACGGAGCGAGCTCGATCAAAAACGTGACCATGCGCATGACCACCACTTCCATGTCCTGGAACCACTTGATGATTCTCGACCCTGCCTCGCCGGCTCGGGTAAGCGCTAACCCAAGCAAAAGCGCAAAGACGATCACCTGAAGGACGTTGGCTTCTGCCATGGCGGCAAACGGGTTCGATGGAAAGAGCCCGACGATGGTGTCTGTAATTGGCGGAGCGGGTTTGGGATCAAAGTCAACGCTCGTCTCTGCATTGACCCCTCGACCGGGCCCCACGACCAGCGCCGTCACGAGTCCAAGCGCCACAGCACAGGCCGTGGTGAAAAGATAAAGACCGATGGTTTTTGCGGCGATCGGGCCCATGCGACTACTTTGCCCGAGCGCGCTTACTCCGCAGACCAAGGTCACCAAGACCAAAGGGACCACCATAAACTTGAGGAGGGTGATAAATATCCGGCCAACCACATCGAAAAGCCCGAATACCAAGCCATTCATCACTACTTGGTAGGCGGTCCCCTCCGGCTCGAGCCTTGGCACCAGCACCTCGAGTAGAGAGCCAACCACGATGCCGAGCGCCATGGCGATTAGGATGCGTTTTGTCAGTGACATGGATCGCTGTTACTCCGTTGAATGCCGAGTGTGGTAGCCGCTAGAAGGCTCCTTTAAACACCACCATAGCATCAAGGTATCTAGTCATTCGATGCCTGATCAACGCTGGCCTATTGGGGTTCCGAGGAATTAGCAACTAGCGCCCTTTTCAGTTACCCCAAACCCTTGAAGTCATCGCACTAGCAGTCAATCGGCAGCGACGGGTGGATAAGGAGCGTCAGCGCGTTGACCGATGGAACCGTTGGTGCTTTAGTCAGTGCTACTTGGGGAAAAACGCAAAGGATAAGACATGACGACAATGACTGGCGCCGATCTTGTGGCAAAGGCCCTAGCTGATCTGGGCGTACGCCATGTGTTTGCCATTGTAAGCATTCATAACATGCCGCTGCTCGATGCCATTAACCGGCTTGGGAAAACCGCCATCGTTGATGTCCGCCATGAGGGGGCCGGCACCCATGCCGCCGACGGATATGCGCGAGCCACTGGAGAACTCGGTGTCATGATTGCCTCGACAGGCCCTGGCACCTCCAACACGGTGACCGGCCTTTACGAAGCCCAGTACGGATCATCGCGCGTGCTGGTCATTACTGGGCAAGCCGAAACCGCATTCTATGGCCGCGGTGTGGGATACGTTCACGAGGCAGAAAAGCAAATTCCCATGCTCGAAAGTGTGTGTCGCCGTGTCGAAAGCCCAAGACACCCCTCACAACTCGGACCCTGTCTGCAATTGCTTGTTGACGATCTGTTCACCGGTAGGCCCGCGCCCGGCGCGCTCGAGATTCCAATCGACCTGCAGTATGCGGAAACTCCTGAGCAGACGTTTTCTAAGCCTTCGGCCGAACTGGATGCGCCGGATCAGAAGCAAGTCAGTGCGGCTGCAGAGCGGCTGAAGCGCGCCAGCAAGCGCGTCATTATTGCCGGCGGTGGCGTCATTTGCGCCGACGCGAGTGAGTCACTACAACAACTCGCAAGACTTCTTGATTGCCCGGTATTGACCACAGTGGACGGCCGAGGGGTCATTCCCGAGACAGATCCGCTCTGCGTCGGTAACTACTACAACAGCGCCGCAATGTATCAAGCCATTCAAGATGCGGATGTCACCTTGGCCATCGGTACTCGGTTTGCGGTGGGCGTGGATGGCCAATTTCAGGCACAAACACCACCCGGCGATTTGATCCAAATCGATATCGAAGGGCGAATGGTCGGCCGTACCCACGATGCCCAATATCCCATCATTGCTGATGCGCAGGTTGCGCTCGATGCCTTGATCGAGCAGTTGAGCGATGCCGAAGGGAATGATGGGCAGTTCAATCAAGCCGTGTGGGAAGCCAGGGACGGACTGCGCGGCGCCATGCGAAAACGTCTCGGCAAAGACTTCCCGGTCATCATGGACTCTATTCGCGAACATTTACCAGATCACGGTAACTTCGTCCGAGACCAAACCATTTCCGCTTACAACTGGGGCAACCAGCAATTCCCAATCTTGCAGCCACGAACCTCCATGAATCCCTCATCCGGCGCCATCGGACCCGGATTCCCTATGGCTTTGGGCGCGGCTGTCGGCACAGACAAACCCACGGTCGTCGTCCATGGCGATGGGGGGTTTATGTTTCATGCCACAGAACTTGCAACCCTCGCCCAGTACCATCTGCCGGTGATCGTGATCCTTTGTAACGATTCCGGCTATGGCGTCTTACGCTGGCTCCAAGACACTCGGTTTGGCAGGATCAACGAAACCGACTTGGGAAAGGTTGCTTTTGCAGATATGGCGAAAAGCATGGGGGTTCCCGGCACGCGGGTCAAAGATACTAACGCTTTCGATGAAGCGCTGGCCGCCGCCATCAAAGCGGGCGGACCTCACCTAATCGAAATCGATATGGAACACTTTGAAGCCATGGAAATCTCCATCATGCCGAAGAAAAATCGTGACATGGCGATCTCCGAGCGCCAGGCGTAACCATTGTGGACGCCCGCTGGATTCAACTAAATGATGAAACCGCCGCCTCCTTGAACGCGGGTCACGGGCATATGGGGGTATTTGAGCTGGCGGACAAGAATGAGCTCCCCTTATTCATCGGCTACGCCGGTGGCCGAAGTGTTGGAGGGCTGTCTCGTGAAATTCGCGAGGCTTATCAACGCCTACCCGAGGCTGCATTGGTGCGATGGGAAGTCACTACCAGCTACCTTAGCCGTTACCAAGAACGGTTGATGCGCCATGTCGCCCTACACGGCAAGCCTCCTACCCACAACCTGGACGCTCCCAAAGGACAACTGAGCCCCTAGCGATGGATCTCGAACTCACTCCCGAACAAACACTCCTAGTCGACACGGTGAGACGTTTCGTCGAAACCGAGATTTTGCCGCTCGAACTGAACCTTGACCCCGACGCAGACGAGATTCCCGCTGAAGACTTCGAGCGCCTCACAGCAAAGACCAAGGCCATGGGTCTATTTGGCATGGACATTCCGCCTGAATTTGGCGGCCCGGACATTGACCTTGTTACAAGAACGCTGCTCGCCATCGAGATGGCGCAACATCGCGCCGGGTTGTATGTCCCCTGCTACGGCGTGTTTGGCGGTGCGGGCCTAGCACAATTATTCGAGGCCACCGAGGATCAAAAAGCGCGTTACCTCTACCCCACGCTAGCAGGGGAAAAAAAAGGATTCTTCGGACTATCGGAACCCTCCGGAGGATCGGACCCAGCCAGAGCCATCCAAACCACTGCCATTCAAGACGGCGACGACTGGATCATCAATGGCGGCAAACTTTGGATCAGCGGCGCCGACCGTGCGGACTACGGACTCGTATTCGCGCGCACAGCGCCAGACCGAGGGCGTGGCGGCGTCACCTGCTTTATCGTTGATACGGACACCCCTGGATTCCACGTTCGACGCATCGTCCACACCCTTCGGTCAGCCAGATATGCCACCGAGCTACAATTCGAGGATATGCGCATTCCGAGTGCGAACATTCTGGGAGAGCTCAACAAAGGGTTTGCGATCGCTAGTGACCGACTCACCCGGCAGCGCATTCCCTACGCAGCCGGCTGTATCGGGGTGGCCATCAAAGCTCATGCGATGGCGCTTGAGTATGTTCCGCAACGGGAAACATTCGGCGCGCCGCTGTCATCGAGACAAGCCATTCAGTGGATGCTCGTGGACAATGAGATTGATATCCGGCAAGCCACCTGGATCACGCTTGAAGCCGCCGCTAAAGCGGATCGTGGAGAGCCGTTTAGGAAAGAGGCCGCCATGGCCAAGTTAGTGGCCACCGAGGCCGGGGGGCGCGTTGTTGACCGCTGTATGCAAATGTTTGGTGGCTTCGGGGTGGCCAAGGACTTCCCGTTTGAGCGCTGGTTTCGAGAGATGCGCATTCGCCGCATTGGCGAAGGGCCGAGCGAAGTCCAGCGACACATTATTGCGCGGGAGATTCTGGGCGCTTCGCTTCGCTAGTCCGCATCGTCTTGGTACGATGCCTAGTTGGCCCGAGGCAAGCCGATAGCCATTCACTTACACTGTCGATCCACCAATATGGAACCCCCATGAGCCTAAGTCTTAGTCAGATTGTCTTACCCGCGTATCAGCAAACACTGCCAGCAGTCATCAATATCCTGGAGAAAGGGAGCGCTCACTTTGCGGAGACCGGCCGAAACGCCGATGACATCGTTGGTCTGAGCATCGTTGACGACATGCTACCCATGCACTTCCAGATTGTTTCGGTCGTTCATCATTCAAAAGTAGCGCTCGCTAGCGCGTTGTCCGGAGAGGCTGGCATTCCAGACGGCTCCTTGCAGATGGACTTTGCTGGGCTATGTCAGTATCTGAAGGATGCACTCGATGCCGTCAATGGGGCGGATGGGGCAGCCCTCGATGCGCGGGCCGACGAGTCAGTGGTCTTTAAAATGGGCCAGAACCAAATGCCGTTTACGACCACGAATTACTTACTCAGCTTCTCATTGCCCAACTTTTACTTTCATGCGAGCACGGCTTATGACCTTTTGAGGGCAGAAGGCGTGAAACTCGGTAAGCGGGACTTCCTGGGCGCGCTACGTCTCGCGCTATAAGTGATGCTCGCGTGAGGTGCCTATTCACAGCGCTGAAAGGCGCCGGCTAGCATTGATAAAAAAGCGCCAAACGGCGCTTTTTTATCAATGCGTTAGGTCGGCCCTAAGCGCTAGATCTAGCGCAAGCGCAAGGGTAGTTGTAACCCGTATGCAAGGTTCCCTCTTTATTCCTGCAAGCTATCCAGCGGTTTTCCGTAGTACGCTGATGCTAACCAAGGACTTACTGCCCGCACTTGCCCTCACACAGTGAACCCGTGACTGAGCGTCTGTTTGCGGATCCCTCAATACCTGGGTTTTATCCCTCCGGAAAGACGCACTTGGGCGACACACAGGGGCAGCGAAGCTAGGCTAGCAGGCCTAGTCGACCAACCTCAGTGATCGAACAAGGGTTAGTGACCCGTTGGCACCTGGTTAAAGGGTAAGCCCTTATCCGCGCGCATATCCTCCGGCAACCCAAGCACCCGCTCAGAAATAATATTACGCAGAATCTGATCCGTTCCGCCCTCGATACGAACTGCGGGCGAGCGCATTAACATGGCCTGCATTCTCGCCTGACTCCTTGCGATCTCTGGGTCATCAATGAGCCCCGCCAGCCCTTGAATGTCCAGCGCATACTTTGCGATGTCCTGCATCATGCCGCCGGCGACGAGTTTGCCAATACTATTTTCGGGACCCGGGATCTCCCCTTTGGACAACTGAGAGATGGCGCGCGATCCCGTGTTCTTGAGGCCTGCACTCTTTGCATACCAATCTGCAAGCTTGGAGCGCACCGCTCGGTCGTTAATCGCCGTGCCGCTCGAAAGCCGGACCTCATCAACGAGTGCTTTAATTTCTGGGAATCCCGTTGCGATGCCGCCGCCAATGGCAAGCCGCTCGTTCATCAATGTGGTTAACGCGACCCGCCAGCCGTCGCCGACTTCTCCCAGACGCTGATGATCGGGGATACGCACGGAATCAAAATACACTTCGTTGAAGCCACTATCTCCGTTGGCCTGCTTAATCGGTCGAATATCGACCCCTTCGGACCGCATATCGAGGAAGAACATCGTGAGGCCACGATGTTTCGCGACATCCGGGTCCGTTCGCGTGATGAGAATACCGTAGTCACTGTAATGAGCGCCTGACGTCCAAATCTTCTGGCCGTTCACAACCCACTCATCACCGTCTTTTTCAGCCTTGGTTCTAAGGCCCGCTAAATCGCTTCCGCCATGAGGTTCAGAAAATAGCTGACACCAAATTTCCTCACCACTTGCGAGTTTGGGGAGATAGCGGCGCTTGTGCTCTTCACTTGCGTAAGCCATGAGCGTCGGCGCGCACATTCCTTGACCAATGATGAACGTGCCACTCAGTCTTCCGTAGTGGCCTTCCTCTTGATTCCAAATAACACTTTCAATGGGGCTGGCCCCGCGACCGCCGTACTCCTCTGGCCATTGAATGCAGGCCCAACCAGCCTCGGCCTTTTTCTTCTGCCACTTTTTGGCTTCTTCTATAGCGTCAAAGTCACCAGTTTTAGTGGAGCCAAATCCACTCACCGACAAATGCTCGTCCAAGTAGGTCGGCGCATGATCTCCGATCCATGCCCGTACTTCGTCTCGGAAAGCCGCTTCCTGCGCTGAATCACTAAAATCCATTGTTATCTCCTATGCTGCGCTAGGAAGCGCATCAATCAATTTGTCTTCCCAGACGGTGAGACCGCCCAAGGCGAGGGTCAGATAATTCGATCGTCGATAGTAGAGGTGACAATCAAATTCCCAGGTAAAGCCCATGCCCCCATGCACCTGAATGTTGTCCCGTGCGCACAGCTGAAACGCCTGCGTCGCTGAGACTCGAGCAGTCGCTGCCGCCAGGGGCAGATCTGCCGACTGATTTTCTAGTGCCCAAGCTGCGTAGTACGCATTGGACTCAGCGAGCTTTAACGCGACGTACATGTCCGCCATCATGTGCTTCAACGCTTGGAACGAGCCAATCGGACGACCAAACGCGTAGCGCTCCTTGGCGTAATTGACCGCCATATCTAGCGCCTTAGAAGCGCCGCCAATTTGCTCGAACGCCATGAGTACTGCAGCGCGGTCATACACTGACTGCAGCTGACGCCAACCTTCGCCACTCACTCCAAGCAGCTCGGCTCCCGTGCCATCAAACTGCAGCGTGGCGGCAGCAATCGTGGGGTCTACCACCGATACTGGCGTGCGCTCGACCCCTGCTAAATCAACAATCACCATATCAGGGCCATCGCTGCCTCGCGCCAGGACTACCGCAATGTCGGCATACTGACCGTGTGGAACGATTAACTTGGCGCCGGTGACCATCTCGCGCTTGTGTTCGGTAGCGAGGCGCTCCGCTTCAGGTTCATCGAGTGACTCTACCACCGCCAGTGTTCCAACCAGCTCTCCAGAGGCGAGCTTGCTCAAGTAAGTCGTCTTCTGAGTATCGGTACCGAACTGACTGATGGCCTCTGCTGCTAGATAAATCGAGCTCGAAAATGGGACTGGCGATAACTGCTCACCTAGCGACTGCGCCGCTAGACAAAGGGGCAGATAGCCGAGCCCTACACCACCGTAGGCTTCATCAATCGCGGTCCCCTGGATACCCATTTCGGCAAGACCCTGCCACACCTCCTCAGCGTAGCGGTCGCGGCCTTCGAGCACGTCGCGAAACCGGCTGAGGGGTGACCGATCGGTTAAGAAGCGTTGAATTTGTTCCTGGATTACCCGATGGTCATCGGAAAAATCGAAGTTCATAAGTCGTCCATGTCTTAATGATTACGTCGACGCTACAGAAGCTGTGCCGATGGGTCAACGGGCAAAGGGCCCCTAGAGCTGCGGGCGATTGGGGTCACGAATCTCATAGACCTCAATCACATTGCCAAAGGGGTCGCGGCCGTAAACCGCACTGATATCACCAAAGTTCTGAGCCGGCCCAACAAAGACCATACCCAGCGCTGTGAGTCTTGCGACTTCCGCATCAATGCCCTCTACTTGGAAGGCAATGTGCGGGTAGCCCAAGTCTTGCGGGTTGGCAACGCGATCGCTTGGGCGAGGAGAACTGTATTGCCACATTTCAATGTAGCAGTTTGGTGTCTTCAGCATCGCCATCTCGGCAACCACATTCGGTTGACCAATGGCGGCGCTGGCTAATGGATGGTTTTCAATCGTGGACCGCTCGACGACGGTGAGCCCAAACGCCTCGCAATAAAAGTCGACGCCCGCCTGAAGCTCAGGAACTCCAATGGCAACGTGATGCAGGCCTTTAATCATGATGCGTTCTCAATCGGAGTCAATGATGGGAACCCGAGCCTATTCCGCTTCGCGCCTAGACCGGCGACCAATCAACTCCGCGCTTCCTTGAGGGCGGAGTTTGAATCAATCGCGCGCCGAGCCTTCATCTTTACCCCAATCCAAGCCTCCGACTAGCGTTTCGTGTGGAGGCAATGCCTGCAGGCAAGGGCTACCATTCAATCCATCGGAAAAAAGAGGGGAACCGTTCACCGCTTGTTGGTCAACGGTGAACGGTCGCGCCCTTCAGCTTACTGACAAGGCGATACTAGCGGTCGTCGAGGCCTTTATCGGCTCGATACTTGTTCATGCGCTCGGCATCAGAGCTAAGGCGCTCACCCAGCTCACTTTCCTCGACTGTCCCAGCCATGTGAGCTCCAGCGAGTGCGCTGTTGTACATGATTTTCTTAACAGGTGTGACCGACAAAACGGTGCGAAGGGGTGAGTCAAGAAAATCTTTCCAGTACGCCACGCCATCGGGGTTGCCGGGGTTTAGTTTGTTCGCGAGCAACTCATAAAACCAAAATTTGGTTTCATCATCATTATGAAACTCACCGGTTCCCTTGAACGTAATGGCACCCTTGGGGAGGGCTTCCGATGCGCCAGGCCCATAACCCATACTGCTCACATTCACAGACACCTTGGGGTTCCGCTTGATCGCAGCCGTTCTATGACGGTGCTCTGCAAAGGTCAACCAGATTTTGTCGTTTTCCCAAACGAATGCGTGCGTTACGCCAACGGGCCAAGAATCTTTTGTTGCCCACATCAAAACGCATTCCATGGAATGCGTCATCATTTCGTTCACCTGCTCATCGTTAAACGGATAAATCGAAACGATTTCGTGATCTGTTGTTTTAGCCATAACCGTCAGCCCTGCTTGTTTTCTGAACCATTGTTATACCGCATCGCTGAGTCTCACACCATGGGTAACCGGTCGGCTCAATCATGGAATTTCTTCCAGCATCTGCCTAACTTGCTGAACCACATCATCAAGAAAAATAGGGTCGAATGCGGCCATTCGCGGCGTATGGATGTGCCCCATTGGGATGACGCGATCGGCCTGCCTCATCACATTCAGTGCGCGATAGGCAATTTCGTTGGACAGGTAGCCCCCTCCACTTCCTCGGACTGCTATCTGATCGGCAAGCGAAACCAAGCTTTCAGCCGTCAATGTTCCCCGTTCGAGCGTCGTGACCTCATGATTATCTCTAACCGGCCAGCGACCCACTCGCGACTGCATGCGCTCTGCCGGCAAGCTAAACTCCAAAAATTCTGGTCCTTCAAGCTCGGCCTCTCCAAGCTTAGGCACGATCGGCGCTTTTTCTGAGCCACCGCTTGGAAGGTTTAAATTATCGGGCGATGACGCGCTGCGCCGCCGCCCTGGAAAACGCTCTAGATCAAACGCGTCTCGCCCCATAGATATGGAGACAAACGCATCGATCCGATCACCCTCAATCAGCGGGCCAAGTAATGATTCGAGCGTACCCTGGTCAAAGTCGCCAAAGCGAACAGGGAAGATCACCGCGCGCACATGAATGAGCGTACCGCCTGATGATTCCAGCACTTGATCATCCAGCCGCAAGGCCGCCAACCCCGACGGATTACTTTGTTCAATATTGCGGTCCAGCAAAAAAGGGTCGAACCCTGAAACCAGTAGTCGATAGTGGCCTTCCCTCCAGGATAACCCTGTCCTACCGCGGCTCGCGGCTTCAAAACTGGAGCGGCAACCCTGATGGAGTGCCGACTCCGGGGTTGCTTCAGCAGGCGGCGTTAAGTGATGCAGTGCAGCGAGCCTCGCCCAGTACAACACACGGTCGTCGATGGGGACGCCTTCGGTTGCTCGCTCCCAGAGCAGCTGCCCAAATGCCTGGCAGTCAGCTTCACTCAATACGTCTCCGAGCATCCCTTGATGGCCGCTGAGCAAACTCTCTACGGCGCCGGCAAGATCGGGCATCGCCCGTTTCGCGAGCGGATAACGATCACCTTCCACATCAGCGCCAACATTAAAGGCCAAGAGCAGTGCACTCCATGCACCCAATTGCTTGAATTGGGCCTTCATCATCGACTTGACGTCTTTCCAAGATGGAGTCACGCGCGATGTCGTAGTACCTGCCCTGCACGCGCACCGGTCAATTCATCGTTTTCGAGAATGACCGCACCATTGCAGACCGTCGCTCGGTACCCCAATGCTTTCTGTATAAAACGGGGCGCACCGTTTGGGAAGTCATGAGCAATTTCTGGCATACGCTCCGAGAGGTTCGCTAAATCAACCACATTGATATCCGCGCGCATGCCGGGCGCAAGCCGACCCCGATCCTTTAGGCCAATTATTGCTGCTGGCATCGACGTCAGCCGCCGAACCGCTTCACTCAACGTGAATAGGCCCGCATCTCGGTGCCAATGACTCAGCACAAAGGTAGCCCACCCTGAGTCCATGATCTGGCTCACATGAGCTCCGGCATCACCAAGGCTAGGAATACAAAAATCATTGGATATCGCCTCTGCCAGCGCATCCATGTTCTGATTAAAGAATCGTAGCGTGAAGAGCGCCTTGCCGTTCGTCGACCGAGAGAGCTCCAGGAATACTTCAGACGGGTGCAGTCCTCGGCCCGCCGCCATGGCCGCAAGGCTTTCGCTGGGGCCGCCAACGTAGTTAGGTCGATCACCATCCCCCAGATAAAACACTTGCTCTTCAGAGATAAGCGCCCCGCGTTCCTTCGCTTGCGCGACTAGACGCTCGCAAAATGCGCTGTCTTGAATCGCCTGGCACCGCGCATCGAAGTCCATGTCGTGGAGTTCACTCCAGGGCCCGCCACGATACGGCAGGTAAGCCTGAAGGCCGGTGACAAACCCCGAGGCCCGTGGGATGGCAATGGCGTTGACATCAAGGCCTTCTTGGCGCATCGCCATAATGCTCGCTTCGACCTTATTGCCGTAACTTGAGCTTTTCCCAGTGCCATGACTGAACAGCACTCGCGCTTTTTCTGCTTCTTTCCTAAGAAGTGCCATCTCTCCTTCGTAATCACCGCCGAAGTTCATGACGTTCTGCATTAGAGCACCTTGTCGTCCAACCACATCGGCTATCGCTACTAGCTCTTCATGCTGTGCGTGGGTTCCGGGCACATGACGGCCATCGGGTAAGTAGTGACCCAAAAATCGCGACGTCGAGAACCCGACCGCGCCATCGAGTACAGCTTGCTCAACAATCTCTGCCATCCGCGCGCTGTCCTCTGGCGTGGCATCTTCTTCAACGCCCCGCTCGCCCATCACATAAAAGCGCAACGCGCAGTGGCCAATTAACCCCGCGATATTGATCGCGGGGTTTAACTGCTGAAGCTCATTCAGGTACTCGCCGTAAGACTCCCAATTCCAACTGAGGCCCTCGAGAATCGCCTCACGAGGAATATCCTCGACGGTCTCCATCATACCCGCCAGCAATTCGCGATCGCCCGGTTTGCAGGGCGCGAAAGTGACGCCGCAATTGCCGAGCAAAGCGGTAGTGACGCCATGCCAACTAATCGGCGTTAAATCAGGGTCCCACGCGACCTGCGCATCTAAATGCGTGTGCACATCGACAAACCCTGGGGTGACCACTAAGCCCTCTGCATCAATCGTCCGCTTGGCCGCACTGAGATTCGCACCAATTTCAGCAATCATGCCGTCTTTGACCGCGATATCCCCAACTATGGGCTGTGATCCAAACCCATCAACAATCAATCCTTCCCGAATGACTAAATCGTGCATGTTCCTTCCTTTCTTACTTCCTGCTCTTACTTACTGCCTAACTAATGCTTACCCAGTTGTTTCTAACTTGTTGTCTCTTAGCTACCACCCTACGAGCAAGTCACCGCTAACTCAACTCGTCAACCGACCCACTCATTTCCCATCTAGACTGAAGATTTTCACTTTTGTTTTAGCGACCTGCTCTCAGGGCTATACAACCAGCGCTCAGGGCTATACAACCAGCGCTCAGGGCTGTTCAAAAACGCATCAGATCTACTGCAGAGAGTCTTAACAAATACTTTACAAATCTTCATCTTAGATGCACACTTCGCCCATTGGCGCACGTTGGGGAGTTGCGCCTTAAACCTTCCGCAACTGCGGACATTCATTGATACGGGGAAACCTTATGTTTTCAAAAAAACCTTTAGCGGTAGCTGTTAGCGCAGCAACGCTTGCTATGGTTGGGTCGGGCTACAGCTCGGTCACCTTAGCAGAGGAAGACGAAGCGATCGAAGAGGTCGTGGTCACTGGATCTCGTATCCAGAGAGCCGTTTCTGACGCTCCATCTCCTGTTACAACCATCACTTCCGAAGACCTTGAGTTATCTGGTCTCAGCAGCGTTGCTGACGTCCTGCGAAGCACCACTTACAACTCATTCGGTTCGTTTAGAGAACGATCAGGTACCTCATTTGGTCAGATCGCACTCGTCGACCTTCGAGGCCTCGGACCAGGACGAACAGCGGTATTGATCAATGGTCGACGCGTTCCAGGCAACCCTTTCACAGGGACCTCAGCGGTTGACATCAACTCAATCCCACTCTCTGCCGTTGAAAGAATCGAGATCCTGACCGACTCTGCTTCTGCGGTATATGGCGCGGACGCGCTAGGCGGCGTTATCAACTTCATCATGAAGGATGACTACGAAGGTGCAGAGATTCTTCTTGGAACTACGAATCCCTCCGCCGAAGGCGCAAAGGAGGACCGTGTTCAAGCCGTATTCGGGGCCAGTGGTGACAAAGGTCGCGTAACTGCTTCTGTTGAGTGGTATACCAGAGACCCCATTTTTGATGGTGACCGCGATTACAGTGCTGTTCAGATCAATGGGCCGTCATTCGGCGACACCGTAGGCGTCAGTGTTGGAGGTAACACAGGATTTGTACCTGGTTTCCCAAGCAATCCTTTCCCTATTGGCGACTGCCCTGAAGACTTGTATGCCGGTGTACTCGACAATCCATTTGGTGTCCCTGGCCAGGGATGCGGATATGGTTACGCGGACATCTCGGCGCAAACCGGTGGTCTCGACCGTTTCAGCACCTTCTTGGATGCGTCTTACGACATTAATGAAGACACTACCGTCTACATGGAGTCACGGTATTCTCGCATCGAAAGCTTTGGCCGATACGCACCAGCGGTCGGTTTCTTCTTCGTCGATGAAGGTCAGCGACTTGAAAACGGACTTGATCCGATCCTGACAGGGGATCTCGAAACGGCTGCAGACTTGGACGGCAGCGGCACGCTTGAGCCAGGGGAGGGTTTCTTTGCATTCCACCGCTTTGTCGGCCACGGTCCTCGAGATGATGTCACCGACCGCCACGAGTTCGATGTCCTCGTGGGCATGGAAGGTACACTGAACGACGGCGAAATCAGCTATGACGTTTACGCTCGATCTTATCAGTACTCTGCCGACGAAATCGGTGACACTTACGTACTCAATAGTCGAATCAGAGATCTCGCCGCATCCGGAGCGTATGACGTGGTTAACCCTGCTGCGCCTTCCAATGCTGCAGCGGTGTTGTCTAGCTCAGCGGATCTCTTCAGAGACCTCAAGACCAACTACAACGCAGCAGGCTTCTCGTTCACTGGCAGCGCCTTCGAGCTCGGCGGTGGATCAGTAGGATGGGCTGTGGGTGGCGAAGTTGCTAAAGAGGAATATCGCGACCAATACGACAGCTACCGCGAAGCCGGCAATGTCATTGGTTCCGCTGGCAACTCAGCGGCAGGCGACAGAGATCGCTCAGCACTCTTTGCAGAGGTCTCGTTACCAATCCTCGATAACTTCGAGTTGAACGGCGCCGTACGATGGGACGATTACAGCGACTTCGGTTCAGCAGTATCACCATCTGTCAGCGCTCGTTTCGAGGCAACAGATTGGTTAGTGCTCCGCGCTTCGTACAACGAAGGCTTCAAAGCACCCGATCTCACAAACCTTTACTCCAAGCTCTCGCAGAGCTTCAACGACGTAACAGACTTCGTTCGTTGTGAGGCCCAGGGTATTGAACCCAACGATTGTCCAACCTTCCAGGTGGAGAACTTCACAGGTGGTAACGCAGAGCTTGAAGCTGAAGAAGCTGAAAGCATGAACTTTGGGGTCGTGCTTTCCCCTATCGAAGGACTTAAAGCTAGCTTTGACTACTTCACTGTCGACACAACCGACCGTGCAACCAGCTTGAGCTTGTCTCGACTGCTGTCACTGGCTGCAGACGGCAACTTACCGCCGGGAACGGCAGTTAACCGAGGCGCCGGCGAAGCAGCGGGGATCCCTGGGGCTATCATCAACATCACCAACGTAATCACCAACGCAGCAGCGCTGAACATTGAGGGTTACGATCTTCGACTCGAATATGACACTGACTTGTCTTTTGCACAGCTCTATGCCCGTGCTGAGTGGTCTCATATGGAGTCCTATGAGTTCCAAAGCGAACCCGGTGGGGCAACGACGGAATTCATGGGAGAGGGTGGTTTCCCTGAAGATCGCTACAACATGAGCCTCCGGCTGATGTGGGATACCTTTAGCGCCAACTATACGTTGAACTATATTGGCGAGCATGGTGACGGACAGTCAGAGGACTACGACTCGTACGTCCAGAATGACATCACGCTTGAGTATCGCACTCCTGTGGGTGTTGATTTGACGGTCGGCGTGTTGAACTTCACGGACGAAGGCCCAGTGCTTGACGTGATTGGTGGCGGATTCACTAGCGCCTCTGAGACGTTGTACGACCTGGCAGGAAGAAGATACTTCGCGAGAGTGAAGTACTCTTTCTAGGGCTCAACTCCTCTGAAAGTAAAAGGATTGCCCGGGCTTTAAGCCCGGGCTTTTTTTATATGACGATTAGTACTTTTTTTGCCACGCCGTTCTACCGCTCTAATGAAGAAGACGGCGTGCTCGCAGCCGATATCACACGTTGTTGCCTTGACATGCAAACGCCCGAGTTTGAGAAGCCGGATCCCCCTCAAGGACGGATCCCCGGCGTTTTCGAGAGCAACTTTAATTTTCTAGACAGCGACCAAAGCAGAATCAATGACCTACGATCACTCATCCAGAAGCATTTGGTGAGTTTCCTTGCTGTTATTAATGATTCTAGTCCAGAAAAAATTGCCGAACTTCCTATGGCGTACCACTCCTGGTTCCATGTGACGACCAAAGGTGGGTATTTTCGGGCCCACACTCATCCTCTCGCCTCATGGAGCGTGGTGTATTGCGCGAGCCGGGGAGATGATGCTGAGCAGCATCCCCATAATATGGGAGACGTCGTCTTTTACGATCCTAGGGCAAATGCATCCATGTTTCTTGATCCGACCAATCGAGCCATGCGCCGAGAGTTGTCCTTTAATTCGTTCAAGATCACTCCGCGCTCCGGAGACCTATTGATTTTCCCATCCTTCATTACCCACTTCGTAGAGCCTTACCAAGGAGAGCTTCCCAGAGTAACGGTTGCCGCGAATTTCTGGGCGACTTCGTAGATGAGTAACGAAACCGATAGCTGGACGCAGTACTGGCAAGCCGGCCAAAAAACGACCTTTGGCTCAGTTGCAGACTTTCGTGAGAACCCCTCGCTCAAAGGGCTATGGGCGGACCTTTTAAAGGCAGATTTAGGGGGGAAATTTTTAGAGATTGGCTGCGGTAACGGAGCACTGTCGCTCCTGCTACTTCAGCTCGCAGATGAATGGAACGCGACAATCGATATTCATGCGATCGACTCCGCAAAAATTAATAACGATACGGAGCAATCGGATCAACTGCAATTCTATTCAGAAATGCCTGTTGAATCGATGACCTTTGACGATGGAGTATTTGATGGCGCTGTCAGCCATTTCGGCTTTGAATATGCAGCGTTGGACGCCGCCATCAACGAAACTCATCGTGTCCTAAAACCTGGAGCAGTGCTCACACTCATTTCACATCACCGCTCATCCTGGTTGAGCAGAGAATCTTTCGATATCTTGCGACAGCTCATCGATATCGAAAAATCCGAGTTACTGATTACACAAGAAAAGCTTTTGTTCCGATTGAACCACTTAAATAGTCAGTCACTGGATCCATCGCAGGATGAGCAAGCCGAACAACTTCGAGGGCGACTCAATGAGACTGCTGAGGCGCTCCAAACGTCATCAAAAGCGAGCGCCTTTGATCCTACGTTCACCTTGCAAGTGATTACATCCGCGCTTCGTGCATTCAAACCAGAGCACCGCAACGGCAAGAGCCCCCTCGAATATTTGAGCATGCTCAATGCGTCTCTTAGCTCACACGCGATGCGGCTTCAAACGCACAAAAAGGCAGCCCTATCAGATGAGGGATGGCTCAGTAGCAAAGCCAAATTGTCTGATGCAGGTTTTACGATCAAACGTTTTGAGCCTGCTGTGATGAACGGGTACCACTATGGGCAACTGATACAAGCGGTTCGCGACTAGCTATTGGGCTAACATTCAGCGGTTAATGTGCTGCAAGATAAAGTCACCCACCAGCGACAATCGATTCGCTTCCGTTTCTTCGGAGAAAAAACCATGCCCCTCTCGCTTTTCAAGCTTGACGTTATGGCGAATGCCCGCGCTGGTCAGCGCCTCGCTCATCAGCCGCGTCTGAACCGGCGGTGCTCGTTCGTCATCCATACCGGCGGTTAGCAGCACTGCGGCCTTAATACGTCCAGCGTAGTTCGTAGGAGAACGCCGACGAAGTTCCGCTTGGTCATCGCCAATCACTCGTTTGAGATAGCGCACACCCGACTTGGCCTCTGGAATGTCGCCGCTTCGATACAATTCGGGTAAGTCATAAACTCCCACGTGACCGACAGCGCATTGATACAAGTCAGGCTCAAACGCCGCCCCTGCAAGGGCCGCATAGCCACCATAACTGCCACCATAGATACAGATCTGATCTGCCTTGGCATAGCCCTCTTTAATGGCCCATTCGGTGACGTCAGTCAGATCATCCTGCATCTTCGCGCCCCACTCACCGTAGCCCGCTCGCTGATAATCTCGACCAAAACCGCCGGACCCTCGAAAATTGGGCTGAATGACGGTCAAACCAATATTGGCTAAATACTGCGCATCTTTGTCATAGCCAAAGAAATCAAACGGTCCATGGGGACCGCCGTGCACATAGATCACGGTTCCTCTACTCTCTCCACGAGCCTTTGTCAGCAAGCCGTTCAGCTCGAACCCGTCTCTTGCCGCCATACTAAATGGCTCTACCTGTGACGTTCGGTCAATCAAATGATCCGAAGCGTTCGCGATCAATTCCATGCTCTTGCGGGACGCATCCCACAGAAAAAACCTCGAGGGAAGCAATTCATTGGATACTCGAACGAGCACGAGCTTCTCGTCTTCACTCACACTGCGTAACGAGACATACGACCGAGGAAAGGCTTTCAACATTCCCCTATGCAACGCGTTTAGTTTTTTGTTGTTGCCGAGATAGAGGTACTCGGGCAAAGCGTTCGCATACAGGGCATAGCCCCAATCTAGTCGGGGTATGTAATTCACTGTCAAGGGGTCATGTTGCGCGTCGTAGTGAATCAGAGTGCGCTCGAGGCTTCCTCCCTTGGAACTTACTTCGTACAACGCACCTGTACTTGTTTCAGGGTGATCGAGCACGGCAATGAACTTTCCATCATTGAGCTGACTGAATACACGTGGCTCCTCATCCCAAGCCTCAGACTCGCGGACTAATTTCCAAGAGCGGGGTCCAGTCGATTCAAAAATTTTGGCTGCGTCAGAATCTCGGTCTGCAGTGACACAAAACCTTGGTTGACCCTCTAGATCCATAGCGAAACGGCAAAATCTAACCAGTTCTGGCCCATATCGCCGGGCGCTGAGCTTTCCGTTGTACACGTCTAGCAGCGCCACTGAAGCTTGCTTGCTACCAGACTCTTGCACTTGCACTAATACCTTTCGTTTATTCTCCGAGCGAAGGTCGAGCACGAAAGCGCCTAGTGAACTGTCTCGCTTGCCCGCTTTCGAACCGAGTTTTGCGCCAGCACCAGGCCCCAATAGAAATCTCTCTTTTCGGCCGTCAAAATTGACCGCGTACAGCGCCGCGGTCCTGAAGACTACGTTGGTTTGATTCGGTTGATAGGCAGGCTGTACAAGCACTCGCTCATCATTCGCCCAATACAACTCGCCAAACTTCCACTGGGTATCGAAGTTGACCTGATGGGTCACCTCGCCCTTCTGAACATCGATGATGCGAAGCTGCTGATCCTCAGATTGCTGAATCACCAACGCGAAATAATCACCACCCGGAGACAACGACATATCAACGATGTTCGCTTTTCGCGCGAACTGTTTTGCAATGTCACTGATTGACTCTTTTTCTTGTGCAAATGAGCCGAGACTATAGGCGAGCAAAAGCAAGGTACTCAACACTAATGTACTAACGCGCATATTTAACCCTTCACATCGTTTCTTCTCGAATCTTTTATGTTACGGGGAAACCCCACTGGTTTTAAAGCGACTCGCCGGCCCATCCGCGAAAATTTGCGAACAAGAGCACCGTTAACCCCTGTATACTTCTGATTACCTTTTGATTGACTCATCACTGTGAGCACGACATTGACCACATTTTTGGGCAAACCGATTTCGGGACCCTTCACGGTTCCCTCCGGCATCGTGACCACCCAGCCGTCGATCATCCAGCGCATTGCTAAAGACGTTCCAGAGATTGGCGTCATCACGACCAAAAGCATTGGGCCGGTGCCGCGCGCGGGCAATCGAGAACCCATTTACAGTCAATACGCACCTGGCGCCTTTGTGAACGCGGTTGGCCTCACCAACCCCGGCATGGAGCAGGCGGCCAAAGGATTAGCGCAGCTGCAGTTGCCGAATGATCGGTTCCTGCTGGTATCGATTTTCGGTGGTAGCGTCGATGAGTTCGTAGAAGTCGCACAACTGCTTGCCCCTTACGCCGATGGTTTAGAGCTCAACCTCTCGTGTCCTCATGCAAAGGGCTACGGAATGGCGATGGGTCAGGATCCAGAGCTCGTCGCAGAAATCGTATCCGCCGTTAAAAACGCCGTTAGCATTCCGGTGGTCCCCAAGCTGACACCCAACACAGACCGCATCGGGGAGATAGCAGTCGCTGCTGCAAAGGCTGGTGCCGATGCGATCTGCGCGATTAACACGGTTGGCCCTGGTGCGCACACCGCACACGGCCATGATGTATTGAGTAATGGCGTCGGGGGCTTGTCGGGTAAAGGCGTGCTTGCGGTCGCACAAAAGTGCATCCGCGATATCCGTGCCGTCATTGACTTACCCATCATCGGCTGCGGCGGAGTCAGCTCCATTGACGACGTGACAGCCATGCGATCAGCAGGCGCGGAGGTCATCGGTGTCGGCTCAGCGCTCACTGGCATGAAGACCGAAGAAATGAAAGCATATTTCGCTGACCTCTCAGCCTCGGTTGATCCCGCACAAAAAGATCTTGCCGAGGCCCGAGTTCAGTACGACCTCGATATGACCTTTAAACCAGTCACTTTGGTCAA
>Ga0181574_10001771_pt1 | contig 20008 bp, 17 predicted proteins | sample 101ome_24_FD_145600 | JGI IMG/M metagenome (GOLD analysis project Ga0181574, IMG submission 145600) | Coastal salt marsh microbial communities from the Groves Creek Marsh, Skidaway Island, Georgia - 101410AT metaG (spades assembly) | ecosystem: Environmental > Aquatic > Marine > Intertidal zone... | reverse complement strand
ATGTTAATTGATAAGTATGGCCATCGGCCTCAAGGCCAAAGTATCGGCCCCAGTTCGGCAGGTTGTTGGTATCAACAATTTCACGATGAGGGAGTGAGGTATCTATATGCCAATACGTTAAAAAAAATGTGGTTGTTAGTGTGTGTGGTGCAATTCGAGTGGTGCTAAAGTAGTCCGGGTCTAGCGTTGTTTTAATCTTGAAATTGGCATGGAGTCCGTAGCCATTGGGCTGTGCTTTCTTGATCTTTTTATACCCCAAGAAAGAAAAATCCGTGGTTTGCATCGCTGCATTAAGGTGCCGATATTCCAGCGCCAGTGTGTGGTCATTGGGTAACGCCAACCGAATACCCATTGGTACATAGGTATACTGAGATAATCGGTTATAGCCGATATGGCCTGTTGATGTTATAGTCCCTTCGCCATGATGCATTAATTCTCGATAACCGATCCCAATATAAGTGGTCTTTCCAAGTAGAAAGCGTGTTTCAAACCCAGTATGATAATTTCGATAACTAGTCCCGGTGTTTTGGCTGGTGTAGGTGGGGTCGTCGCTTAAAAAATAACGGGCTTCGGCTCGGATGATGGGCTGTCGATCCTGTGGGCGTTGAATAGCCAGTGCGGTGTTTCCATCAAAAAGCAGCCCCTGTAGAGCCATTAGCCCAGGCTCTTCATAGTAGTACTGGTAGGCCGAGATTCCAGCCTCAGTGTGAAGCATGTCGGTGGCGTAGATGCCCAGTGGGTTTAACAAAATTAGCAGGCAGAGTATACGAATGCCGGATATAAACAATGAACCACCCATGCTTGGGTAATACCCTGAGTGGGGTGATGCTAATCATAAAATAGTAATTGGATGACACACAGGCGGTTGATTTTGTATGATAGTGAGTCATGAGTGTATGGGTGTTGTTAGGCATTGTTATGGGCGGGTATTGGCTGGCGTATCACACGGTTGGTCGGTATTTAGCTCAAAAAATTTTTAAACTGGATGCCAACAATCCCGTGCCATCCAGAACACATGCAGATGGCTGTGATTATGTGGCGTCTGAAAAACCGGTGATGTTTGGGCATCATTTTACGTCCATTGCCGGCACAGGACCGATTGTGGGGCCAGCCATTGGGGTGATCTGGGGGTGGTTGCCAGCTGTCTTATGGGTGTTTTTTGGGGCTGTGTTTATGGGGGCCGTGCATGATTTTGCATCCCTCGTGATATCGGTACGGCATCATGGCCGGTCGGTGTCTTGGTTAATTGGCCAATATGTGGGGCCACGTGTTCGGCACGTCTTTTTTATTTTGGTGTTTTTAGCGTTGCTCATTGTCATTGCTATTTTTGGTATGATTATTGCCCTGATTTTTGCTCAATTTCCCCAGTCGGTGTTGCCGGTTTGGTTTGAAATACCGATTGCCATTGGGCTTGGGTATTGCACGATGAAATTTCGATTCAAATTGGGTGTCATGACCGCCATTGCCGTTGGCATAATGTATGCAACAGTGGTGCTGGGTGCGTATGTTCCCATTCGCTTGCCGGATGTTTCCTGGATGCCGGCAACGGGAAGTTGGACCCTAATTTTGTTGGCTTACGCATACGTTGCCTCCACGCTGCCGGTGCAAACGCTTATGCAACCGCGGGATTTTATGAATGCATGGCAGTTGTACATTGCCTTGGGGCTGATTGTATTGGGAATTATAGCGGCTGGGCCAGGGGTTTCCATGACGGCTCCGGCTGTTCAGCTGGCACCCACGGGAGCCCCATCGCTATGGCCATTTCTATGTATTACGATTGCGTGCGGGGCCATTTCTGGGTTTCACTGCTTGGTGTGTTCGGGTACATCATCCAAGCAATTGGCGGCTGAAACCGATGCAAAGCTGGTGGGCTATGGCTCCATGTTGGTGGAATCGGCCCTGGCTGTGATTGTGATTGTTGCGGTGACAGCCGGTTTAAGCTTAGCGTACACGCACAATGGCAGTGTGCTAACGGGTTTGAATGCCTGGAGTGTGCATTACGGTTCATGGGCGGCCAGTGCTGGCTTGGCGTCCAAACTATCTGCTGTGGTGGTGGGTTGCGCCAACTTTTTGGCCTATTTGGGGATTTCTCAGCCCATTGCCTATGCCATTATTGGCGTATTTATTGCATCGTTTGCGGGTACAACATTGGATACAGCGACACGCATTCAACGCTATATTTTGTCTGAATGGGGTGCCGGTATTCCAGCACTTCAAAACCGATGGATTAGCACAGCGGTTGTTATAGGAAGTGCGGCGGTTGTAGCGTTTTCATCGGGTGTGAACGGAACGGGAGCTCTGGCGCTGTGGCCATTATTTGGGGCTGTGAATCAAGTGCTGGCTGGGTTGGCGCTGTTGGTGGCGACCCTTTATTTGCGTAAGAAAACACGGATCGCTTGGCTGGTTACAGGGATTCCATGTGGTGCCATGATGGGCATTGCGTTATGGGCATCCATTCTAAATCAAGCGCAGTTTATGCAATCCTTTAATAGTTTGTTGAGTGGTTTAAACGGTGTGATTTTAATTTTGGTTTTGATTATTGGTGTTGAATTGGTTGGTGTTTTTTTGCAGCGGAAACGTGGTATCATAAATTTTATACAATGACAGTCAAACAAAGTGACAAAATCAGTATAATTCAGCAGTGGTTATCGGATTGGGAAACCGACACACTGGTTTGTCAGTATGGGGCCTTGCTTTTGGAGCTATTGCCGTTGGATATTGTGCATTTGCATGATCAGGCATGGTGGCATCAATTTCTAGTGAACCGATTGACCCATATTCAGGATGCGGTTCAGGATGGGTCCGGCATTTGGGTGCATGCGCCATCGCAAGCTCAAATTAATCAAGCATGGGGACTTGATATTGTATACCCGGACGCAGACAAATTGTTTTTTACCTTGCAAACCGTGATCCGAGAATGCGATCTTCGGGTTACCGTTTCTCTGCACCCAATGATTAGTATTCAGGTTGATTCAAACGGATGTTTGACGAACATTGCACGTCCACACGCATCGAGTACCCGCGTGGTATCCTCGGTGTACATTGAATTTGAACGATTGCCCGATACACTAACCATCCAAGACTTACAGGCGCGCATTGCCATGCACATGGCCGCAGTCCAAGTGTGTCATCAAGCGCAGTCGGCTATTGCGCATCGGGTATCCGATATTCAATCAGCAATCGGTACAATTGACGGGGCATCGGAATTGGAAAAAACCGAATGGAGTAATTTATTAACATGGCTGGGGGATAACTTTTTTTATTATGGCTACGAATGCTTTGATATTGTTGGGGCCAACCCACAATCGTTAACAGCCACCCCGGTGGCCGGTACCCAGTTGGGAATTCTATCGGATGATTATCGGTCGATTGATACGGCGGGCATACACAATGCGTTGCAGCGCCAAGTGAATAAAAAATTGGCGCATCCCCATTTGTTTTATTTTGATCGGATTCAGGCTCGAAGCCCCATTCAGCGATTTGCATTGTTAATGCGGCTTAGTTTTAAAGTTAAGCAATCGGATGGCCATTGGCATGACCATAACTTTTTGGGGATTTTACGGCGAAGTTCTTTGAATGTTAAAAATTTGGAAACGCCGTTAATTCATTTGAAAATGAAGTATATTTTTGATGCTCGCCAGTTGTTGCCCGGTAGTTACAATCACTATGAAGTGATTCGTTTATTTATGGGTATCCCCAAATTCGAGTTATTTCGCAGTTCAAAAGAAACGCTATTGGATATGGTGGATAGCATGATGTCGATCATTAATCCCAATCGGGTGCGCTGCTTTATTCATGAAAAGCCAGCGTTTAATACCGTTTGTTTTTTTGTGTATGTTCCCTTTCATGTGTATACTCCGGCCAATTGTGCAGCGATACAGGACTATTTGAAGCAAGCAGTAGGGACTGATTGTGACATGGAAGTGGTGGACATTTTTGACGTGGATAAGCCTCGGCTTCATATTTATTTTGAGTCTAAACAGCCCTTGCCGAGCTTTGATTTTGAGGGTATTAATCATGGGTTGAACCAACGGATTCAGCCGTGGTCTACCCAAGTCAAACAGTTGTTTGAACAGCAGGGGATTGCGGATGCTGTTCAAGATGAATGGGTCCGAATGATGCCCACCGATTACCAAGCACGAACCACGCCCAAACAGGCTGTTCATGATTGTTTGGCGTTGACACTATTGTCGGATTCCAAGCCCGTGGATAGTCGTTTGACACGATTTTTAACGCCCGATAGTCACCATCATAATAAGGTGTCGCTGTTGTCAATTTATACCAAAACAAAGCTGCGGTTGTATGATATGTTGCCAATACTAGAGAACCTGGGGTTGTTGGTATTGGATCAATTAACCACCCGATTTCGATTGCCTGGTAGTGTGGATGATGGGTTGGGCTATGTGCAATCGTATCGATTAATGACAAAAGCTAAGGAGCCACTGGATGAGTCTGTGTATCAGGAGCCGTTGGCCGATGTCATTGGGGCTATTTTTCGGAAAGAAGTACAAAATGATGGGTTGAATCAGTTGGTGCTTAACACGCAATTAAATTATCGGGATGTTAATGTCTTAAGAACGTATTGCCAGTTGTATGCGCAATTGCAGCCCATGTATGCCAAAGGGCTAACCCATATTTTGAATCAATATCCCGATTGTACGGAGCAGCTGGCGCGGTATTTTATGGCTAAATTCAACCCGGAATTGGCCGAGTCTGCGCAGGATCGAGCGGAGCAGTGGTTGCCAGATTTGGAACAGCAGTTTTTTGACTTAATCAAACCGATTCAAAATTTATCGGATGATCGGGTGTTTCGTGAGTTGTTTATGTTGGTTCAAGCAACAGCCAGGACCAATGCGTATCAGCATGATCGGTTCAGTGGCACAGCGATTGCGATTAAGATTCATAGTCATGGTGTGCCATTTATGCCAAAGCCAACGCCATGGGTTGAGATTTATGTCCAAGACACTTTTTTAGATGGCGTGCATTTGCGGTTTGGCCCCGTATCCCGTGGGGGGCTTCGGTGGTCCTCCAGGCCCAATGATTTCCGAACTGAAATTCTGGGCTTGGTTAAAGCGCAAACCCTTAAAAACGTGCTCATTGTTCCCGATGGGTCCAAGGGCGGTTTTGTGGTTCGTATGGATTCCGATGTTGACGACACGGCCGCCTTTGTTCAGAGTCAATACCAACGGTTTATTGCAGCGTTATTGGATGTTACCGATAATAAGGCTCCCGATGGGTCAATACTTCCACCGAAGCACTGTGTGCTATACGATGCGGATGATCCCTATTTGGTGGTTGCTGCTGACAAGGGAACGGCAACGTTTTCAGATTTAGCCAATGCGGTGTCGAGTCAATACAATTTTTGGCTTGGGGATGCGTTTGCGTCGGGTGGCCAAGCCGGATATGACCACAAAAAAGAAGGCATTACGGCCCGGGGTGCTTGGGAATGTGTTAAATTGCATTGTATGGATCGTGGCGTGGATTGTCAGCGTGATCCAGTTACCGTTGTGGGCATTGGGGACATGAGCGGGGATGTGTTTGGCAATGGTTTGTTGCGTAGCGAATCGGTTCGTTTGTTGGCCGCTTTTAATCATTGTCATATTTTTGTTGATCCCACCCCGGATCCGGCCATTAGTTATGCTGAGCGCAAGCGTTTATTTGAATTGCCTCGCTCGTCGTGGACCGATTATCAGGCGGATTGCATTAGTTCGGGTGGGGGTGTTTTTGATCGGGACGCCAAAGCTATTGCGATTACACCCGAAATGAAACAGGTGTTTGGTATTGAATCCGATGTATTAAGTGGGGTTGAATTGATTCAAGCGGTGCTGTCGGCGTCGGTTGATTTAATTTGGTTTGGGGGTATAGGAACGTATATTAAAGGCATGCATGAACGGCATTCAACGGTCGGGGATCCAGCGAATGATGATTGCCGAATTGATGCCCAATTGGTACGTGCGTCTGTGATTGGTGAGGGCGCCAATTTGGGCATTACTGAGGCTGCTCGTGAGGAGTTGAGTTTGCGTGGTGTTGCGTTAAATACCGATGCCATTGATAATTCGGCGGGTGTTAATATGTCGGATTATGAAGTGAATTTAAAAATTCTATGTCAGCAATTGTTGGCGGATGGGGTATTGGCGAGCGATGCCGATCGCAATCAATTGTTGGGCTCGATTGTGGATGAGGTGTCAGAGCTGTGCTTGCAAAACAACCGGGCGCAGCATCGGTCAATTAGTTTGGATAGTCGCCGGGCCAATCAGAATTTGACCGCTTTTCGTCAAGCTATTTTAGACTTGCGCCGGATCGACGAGTCTCCGGAGGCCCAGGCCATTGAAGCAACTATTCTAAATCCACGATCAACAGGCTTGACCCGGCCCATGTTGAGTGTGTTTCAGGCAAAGATCAAGCATCAGATTATTCAGCAAGTGTCTGAGGATTGGGACGCCGATCATCCCTTGTTTCAGGTGTATTTGGAGCAGTACTTTCCTCAGACAATTGCGGATACCTATTTGCCTTACATTCATCAGCATCCCTTGGCCGGTCGAATTTCAGCCATGCAAGTGGTTAATCACGTCATTAATCATGCCGGCTGTGGGGCCATTCCGACGATGGTTGCGCAAACCGGACAGGACTGTGTGTCGGTATTGCAACTGTATTGTTTAGCCTATGCCATTATGGGTGTGTGCCAAAGCCCGGAGTTAGAGGCATGGATTCGGCATGAAAAACGCGTGAACACCTTTGTATATGAGGCCCTCATGTATGGCGACTATGCAGCTATTTTAGCTTCAATAGCTACGCATCGTGTTACGGCTGAGGCGATAAACGATGCCGCCGATGTGCCATTTTTTTTACTCATGCAGTTGGTTGAGCACCGGGGTATGCCTGTGAATGATGCGAATCAGTGGCTGATGCGTTACGATCACTATTTTGGTTTTTCTCGTATTCAGGAGTATATTCAAGGCATGCCTATTGATACCAAATGGTCATGGGTGAAGCAATCCATGATGACTGCGTCATTGAGCCGGTATCGTCATGCGTTGTTGAACCCGGTTGCTGAACAGTGGCCAACAGCAACGGCGTGGTTACCGGAGCACTGGGGATTGCTTCAGGACTATCAAGCGATCGTGCAGGATTTAAACGATCGTTCGGGTGGCTCGTCGGACATTATTGATGTTGTACTGGCCAAATTGGCGACACTGGTCCATGCCATGCAAGTTCGTGCCTAGATTTCAACGATAACTGTAATAAGGTAGAAAGTATACAATGAGCGACAATCGTATTAGCACAAATACAGGGTTTAGCTTGAATGGACCGGTTATTTATCCGAGTTCTAAAAACAAACCGCAACAGATTCAGTCCGCCGAATCTTCGGAAGAAGCATCGGAGGCGTCGTTAAAGGCAACCCGTAATACAGGGGCAGCGAGTCCCAGTACGGATGCTAGTCAAGCTACCCAGTCCCAAGCGGCCAAACAGGCTGAATCAGCGCAGTCTCCAGCGGCTCAAAGTCGGCGTATGGCAGAAGCGGATATTGCGGATCAGTTGGTTAAGTTGGGGTACCCAACAACGTCTGAAAATCGCCATTTGGCGAGTCAGATGACGCAATACGGTGTGCCATTATCTCAAGAAAATTTCCAGGCATTGCTCAAAGAATTAAAAGGCCGTCCTGGCCAAGAAAATATAGAAGCATCTGTGGTGTCGTTGCTGAAAGGGTTGGCGGGATTGGGACGCTCGGTGGATATTTTAGCGCCTTATTTTGCCAATCAAGTTTCAGTGGATTCTGCTGCCAATCAGTTGATCCGTGCGTTGAGTCAATTTCAGTCCCATTTGAGCAGCCCGTTGCGGGGATTTGATGCCGCAATGTTGACGCAGCTGTCCGGTATTATTGGTAGTTTGATTGATGATTTGAAACGATTTCAAACATTACTAAGCAAAGTTTCGGGCCAATACAATGGGGATGTGTTGACCCGTTCGTTATTGGCATTTAGTCAGTTGTTAAATGGGATGGAGCAGCGATGGCTGATGCAGGAGCAGGCCAAGCAGGCGCCGTTTCATCGGGATCTTAAACAATTGAAGCAGTCGGGCTACGATTTTTTAAATGCCCAGCTGGTTCAGTCTATTTTATCTCAAAATAATCAATCGGCGTATCCGGTTCAAACCGATCAGTTTTTTTATTGGTCGTTGCCAAACCCAATGTATCAGAATCGAGACGTGGATGTTTTGGTTCGGAAAAGCCCATCGGAGCCGGATCACTTGGATGTTAAGCGAACCCGGTTGATTGTCCAGCTAGAGACCCCAGAATTGGGCGAAATTACCGTCATTATTGACATTTTAAATGACGTCGTATGGTACACCGTTAATGCGGATAAAAAAGAAACGAAAGAGGCGTTATTGTCGATGCGTGACACACTGGCTGCGCAATTAAAGGCGGCAAAATTTAATTTGCGGGGGTTTGCCACAACGGATCAACGGGTGGATGTTAAAGCTTTGTTATTGCCCAGAGGAAACTTGGATGATGTGGTTCGGATTGAGGTTGAGGCATGAGCCAGCCAGATAAACGCATTAAACGGTATGTTGACGAGCTTAGCACAACGGATCCGGCCAAGCGCAAAGCCATTGCCATTCAGTATAATGTTGATGCGGATCAAGTGCCGCGCATTGTGGCGGCGGGGCAGGGGGATTTGGCGGATAAAATTTTGAAAATGGCGGAAGAACATAACATAGTATTGTTTGAAGACCCGTCGTTGTCAGACCTTATGAGCAAATTAGATATTAATAAAAGCATTCCATTGGCCTTGTTCCCTTTGGTGGCAGAAGTGTTGGCTATTGTGTACAAATTGGATAGCATGGCTAAAAAGCGGCAAGCGATTAAAAATAAAAAGAAAAAATAACGATTATTCAATGAAAATGTTTAAAAACTTGTACATTGAGGAATAAACAAGGTATTATTATGAAAGTGATTGGTAATAAAAAATGGTTTTTGTATGCAATCCTTGGGGTTTGTTTCATTAGTTTTGGGGTCCATGCCTTAGACATGACAGCACCGTATGATCCGGAAAAAGATCCGCTAATTGTGGATAAATCGGATGTTATGATGAACCCACGTATGGACGCTGCGTTAAGTTATCCCACCCAAGCAATGCCAGTCTATGAGGAGCATTTTAATGCGTTTGAAGCCTACACGGCGAATCAAATGACACCGGGGTACAAAGAATATTCGTTTGGGAATGTTTCGAAAGAGGGTATGGTGTATGGACGAAAGTTTTTTCGATTGGGACAAGGTCCCCCCATTGAAACGGGTCAACCGTTGGATGTTTACGTTGAAGGCAAAGCGTTTTTTGTGATTCAAGGTCCCTTTGGTCAGGGTTATACCCGGGATGGTCGGTTTGTTATTGATAGTTATGGTCGGTTAGCCACATTTTCAGATTATTTTTTAGTGATGGGTGAGAACGGCCCCATTGTTTTGGATAGCCCAGAGTCTATTTATATAAATTCAGAAGGGGAGATCTTTCGAAACGAACGCATGGTTGATAAAATTCGGTTGGTTCAATTTGCTAATTTAGGGGAGATAGATTCCTTTAATTCGCATATTTTTTACCCAATTAATGGCCCGAACGCCATTGCTCTGGAAGAAAATCCAAAGTACTACATTCGGCAAGGATTTTATGAAGGATCCGCTGTTGTGAAGGGCTTAATTGGCGAAGTTCCACGGTTTAAACATGGGTATTTGGCGAGTGCTTATACGGTGCAACGAGCGTTAAAAATGTACCAAACCGCATTGACAATGGGGTCTCCCTGACTGGTATAATAGGAGGTAATATATGATTATTGGGTTTAATATAGCGGCTACAGCATTAACTGCAATACAAGAGTCTTTGGCCATTAATACGTCCAATATTTCCAATGCAATGACAGGAGCATACAAGACCCGGCGGGCGGAATTAGAGAATAACTTTCCGTTCTTATTATCGGATGCAATGACGGATACGATTGATGAGGGATTTGATGCTAAAGGCCGTAAAAAACGGGTGTATGAAATTGGGACCGGGGTTCGCATTGCGGATGTGAGCATGGATATGACGCAAGGCAAGCTAGATCAAACCAATCGAGAATACGATATGGCCATTAATGGTCTGGGATTTTTTAAGCTCAAGCAACCAACAGGTGAGACGGTCTATGCTAGGTCAGGCGTGTTCAAGCGCGATAAAAAGGGGTATATCGTGGATTTGTTTGGCAACCGCTTGGATCCGGCTGTGCGAGTGCCCGATGCGGTCAAATCGGTTCAGGTGGGCATGGATGGGCGAATTGCGGTTGTATATCCGGGCAATGATTCTCAACCGCGGTACATTGGACAAATTCGCTTGGCTGTCTTTGACAATCCTGAAAATTTACAAGCCTTGGGCAACAATGTTTATGCACAAACGGAGTCGGCTGGCCAGCTGCATATGATTTACCCCAATCAGAAACAAGCCGGGGATGTCATGCAAGGGTTTGTAGAAAGTTCGAATGTAAATATTGTCGATCAAATGATGAAGTTGGTGCTCAATCAACGCAATTTTAAAATTAGTACGAAAGCCTTTTTGGTGTCTGACGCCATTATGAAGGCCGGTAGTAGTTAAGGAGGTTAAACGCGATGATTCAACAGTTTTATATATCAACAACAGCTTTATCAGCGTATCAGAAAATGATGATTAACATCACCAACGATGTGGCGAATGCCCAAACACCGGGATACAAAGGCAGTCGGGTTGAGCTTGAAGCTCTATTTCCAGGCATGCTTGAGGATGAAGTGCAAAATCAATATGGCAGCAATGCCAAAAAAAAGAAAGTGTATTATGGCTCTGGGGTTAAGATTGCAGATGTTTTGCGAGATTTCCAACAAGGACGTGTTGAAATTACCGGAAAGCCATTGGATTTAGCCATTAATGGTAAGGGTTTTTTCCAATTTCGGCTACCCGATGGCAGCATTGGTTATGGTCGTGCGGGTAACTTGCAGAAAGATCGCAACGGTTATCTGGTTGACCCGAATGGCAATATGCTAAGCCCATCCATCCGAATTCCTAGTGGGACGACGTCGGTGAGTATTGATGGTCAGGGACGCGTGTTTGTTCAAGAAAATGAAAGTGCGCAATCGCGTGAAATTGGTCAAATTACGTTGGCACAATTTGAAAACCCCAATGCCTTGCAATCCATTGGCCATAACATGTATTTGGAAACAACGCTTTCAGGGCCACCGTCCGTTTACACACCGGGTGACCGGGGGTTGGGTCAAATTCAACAAAATTCGTTGGAACTTTCCAATGTTAACGTGGTTAAAAAGATGATGGAGATGGTTATTGTTCAGCGTTCGTTCACTTTGGCAGCTAATGCCATTCAAAGTGGTAATGAAATGTTGAAAGCAGCCGAAGAAATTGCGAAAGGTAACTAAATGGTTGTTCATCCTGACGTGGCCCGTCATGGGGAGTATTGATTCAATGGTTATGACAGCTGTTGTGGATGCGATGGAGTCTATGTACGGGGATCCTGTGTCCGTGAATGCGACCTGGACGTTTACGGATTCTGGATACCCTACCGCTAATATTCAGTCCGTTCGGTTGGCATCGCCGCATCCCATCTATGCTGGGCTTAATGATTCGGTTTCGTTGGTTATGCGTGGAGATTCCGGTTCGGTGGTTGCTCCAATTCAATTGGATGTTTCAGTTCAGATACCGGTTGTTGTCATGAAGCGGTCCGTAGCCCCAGGGTCTGTTGTTCGCGCTGAGGATGTTGAGATTTCTATGTTTTCTGTGGATGCAGCTCCCTCAAATGTTATTCGAAGCAAACAGGCCATTGTGGGTAAAAAAGCCCGGAGTCATCTGCTAGAAGGACGCATGACAACTGGCCCCATGGTATACGATGTGGCTGTTGTGACATCGGGTCAACGGGTGCGTGTGGTGTTGGAGTCGGATGCCATTCAAATTGCAACCCGAGGCACGTTGCGACACGATGCGCGCATCGGTGAGCGTGTGGGGGTTGAGTTAGAGAATGGTACTATGGTGGAGGCTGAGGTTCGAGATGATCAAACCGTTGTTATTCGGAATTAGTTTGGCCAGCGTTGTTTTGGCCAGCTCGTTGTATGAGTTAGCCGATCAAGGCAGTACTATTTATGCTGGCCGTCGCGATTTTCGCATTGGGGATGTTATTACTATTTTTATTTCAGAAGCAACATCGGCCGTTCAAGAGGCTGGTACTCAAACATCGGGCCGATCCATTGTGGATGCCCAATTTGATAGTGTGTGGAATCAGTTGGCGATGAATAACGGCAATGATGAGCGGCTTCAGCAGCGCCGTGAATATGGCATTGGTGGGGGCAGTCAGTACGATGGGGTGGGTCAAACCACACGAAAAAGCAGTGTCAAAGCGGTTATGTCGGGGGTGGTAACCCGAATTTTTGATAATGGAAATTTATATGTTGTGGGTGAGCACCGAATTAAGGTAAACGAAGAAACAGAGATGATTCAAATTTCAGGTATTTTGAAGCCCGATTATATTAACGATCAAAATGCTGTGTTTTCGTATCAAATCGCTGATTTGCAAATTACATTGCAAGGGGATGGCGTTGTGGCTGACAAGCAGACACCGGGTTTCTTTTCAAGGATTACATCATGGCTATTTTAAATCGATTGGTTTCAAGTGTATTGGTTTTAGCCATTGCGGCTAGTGTGTTGCATGCAGCGCCCACCGTTCGGGTTAAAGATATTGGTAAGATTTTACAAGATCGAGACAATCAAATTTATGGGTTTGGTTTGGTTGTTGGGTTGCGCAATACGGGGGATTCTCAACGGTCAATCTTTACCAATAAAGCCTTAACCAATGTGATTGCCCGATCGGGGATTTCTCCTGAAAATAACGATTTATTTCGATCCCGCAATGTAGCGGCTGTTATGGTCACAGCGCAACTGCCATTGTTTAGTAAAAAAGGGCAAACAATACCCGTGACGGTATCGTCAATTGGGGACTCCATTTCTTTGTCGGGAGGGACCTTGTTAATGGCAGAGCTGAAAGGCGCTGATAATAAAACCTATGTGGTTGCCCAGGGGTCTATTGTGGTGCATGGGGATGTGTCTCGGACCTCTCAGGCAACAATATTGCAAGATACGACAACGGTCGGTTTAATTCCAAATGGGGGGATTGTTGAAGCAGAAGTGCCCCGAACGGTTCAGGATCAGCAGTTCATTACAGTTGTATTAAATCAGTCCAATTACATTACAGCGTCTCGTGTGGCTAAGGCCATGAACGATGCTGGATTTTTTGGTGCCATGGCGGTGGATGCAGCGACGATCAAAGTCCCCTTTCTAGACTTTAATGAAGGGAGTTTGGTGGATTTAATGGCGCAGCTTGAAATGGTTGAGTTGGAGCCGGATGGTCTGGCCCGTGTGGTCATTAATGCCCGAACCGGGACGATTGTAATTGGTGAAAAAGTGCGCTTGTTGCCGGTTGCCTTGACGCATGGCAATGTGTCCATTCAGATTAAGAGCAATCAGGCGTTGGTTCAGTCTAAGCAAAACCCAGTTGTTGTGTTGGAGCCACGATCAACCTTGGATAGTTTGGTATCGGCTTTGAATAAACTGGGGACTAGCCCCAAAGATTTAATTGCCATTATTCAGTCGTTAAAGGCATCAGGCGCCTTAATTGCCCATGTGGAGGTGATCTAAATGGATGTTTCAATTATTACCAATAGTTTGAATATGATTACGGATATGCATGCGAAAAAACCAACAACGTATGCGGAACATTTGGATGAGTTTCAAAAAGTCTTTTTGAAAGAAATGTTTACCGAACAAATTGTTGAAGGCGCCCTTTCAGATGAGCAAAATGATGGGCTTGGTTTGTACGACAATACGATTGCCAAGCAGCTAATGAGTCAGTTGTTAACGCAGCAATTGGTGAAGCAAGATGCCTTGCATATCCGGACGTTAATGGGCCGGTTTATTCGCGATGAGTCAACGAAGGAGACGGCCAATGAAATTATTTGACCCAGCCATGGTTGCGTTGCAAAACGCCATTAAGCGATCGGCCGCTATGCAGGCAAACATAGCCAGAGATATTGCCAATAGTTCAACCCCTGGGTATGCCGGTAGTTTTGCCGATGCCTTGGAATCTGCTGAAAAAAAACGACGCAAGCGCCAGGGCTTGGAATCACAAAAAGCAACATTAGAGGGCAATATGGCTAGTTTGTCACGATTAAACTTGTATCATTCAGCCTGTTCTAAATTATTGACCACGAAGTTGAGCATTTTAAAAACCGTTGCAGCCATGGGTAAAAAATGAAGGGCGTTTTTCTTGTGTTATTGGTGAGTATGCTGGGTTACGCACAATTGGGATCCGAGGATGCTTTAGCTATTAGTGCCCAAGGGGTTTTGGTTCAAAAGTACCGGCTGGAACTCATTGCCAAAAATGTAGCCAATGCATTTACCCTGCGCACCGAAACCGGATTGCCCTACGCCAAGCAATATCCAGTTATTCGATCGCAGGGCAACGATGTTTGGGTGGATGGGGTTGCAGAAAGCCAGCAACCATTTGGAAAAGCCTTTGATCCGTCGCACCCATTTGCGGATAAGTATGGATTTGTTTACATCCCTAATGTTAGTATTTCAGAAGAGATGATCGACTTATCATATACCAATGTTTTATATGAAGCCAATACAACAGTATTCAAGTCAGCTAGAAATACGTTTCAATCAACCCTGGAGATTTTAAAATGATTTCACCGATTCCACCAGTAACTCCGCAACTGCCCCTGTTGCCACTCGTGAATGAAAGCAAAGACAGCCCGTCATTTTCAGGTTTGTATGCGGCTGTGCTACAGGATACCACTGAAAAAATTCAGCGAAAAAAAGTTGAGTTGGATCAAAAAGTGGCCCAACTGAATACCATTAAAAAAGATAAAATTGAGCAAGAACAAATCATGGAGAATTCTCCGTTTTCTATGATTTTTGCTGGCGTTGTTCGTGCATTGGATGATGTGAGTAAAATGGAGCATAAAACCAATGATCTTATTCAGCGTTATGTGGACCGCAAAGCGTCCGTAGAAGAAGTCACTATGGCAACGGCTCAGTTGAACGTTTCAATCACATTGCTCAGTACGGTGATGAGCTCGTTGAGTCAAAGTTTTAAAGAATTGCAAAATATGCAGGTATAGTAAAGCATGGCAGATTTATCAGATATGGAATCCAATATAGCCTCCAAACAACGCTCAACGCGGCTTTTGGTTATTGTTATTGGTATTATTGTTGTGGGGGCGGGGGTGTTATTTTTCTTTCAAACCCGACCGGAAAAACCGGCTGGTGATGATACGGTTGTTGTGAGCAAAACATCGCCAGACAAGGGTAAGATAAAATACAAACGCTTGCACAGCCAAATGGAAAATGATGTAACGTCTCAGGCAATTAAAGAGTTAAGTTTGCACGGGATTGCCTTTGATGTGGAGCGCGCCGGTCGGTTTTTTAATTTAAGTGTTGATCGGCGGTATTACGAATCGGCCAAAAATTTGTTGGCTTTGAAAGGAATCCCTTCTCGGGGTGCCACGGGGTTTGAATTGTTGGATGAAGATCAGGGGTTTGGGGTAACTGAATATGATAAACGCATTCGGTACAATCGCGCATTGGCCGGTGAATTAAGCAAAATGATTGCGCAATTCTATGATGTTCAAGATAGCCAAGTCCGCATTGTTGTTCCTGAGAAAGCGAGTTGGCAGAAAAAACAGCCGCCGGTGACCGCTTCGGTTTTGGTTCGTGGGGTCGATGGCCGTAGGGTATCGGATAAAACCGTATTTAGTATTATGAACTTGGTTCAAAATTCAATTGAAAACTTAGAGTTTGGTAACATCTCTGTTGTGGATACCTATTCCAATGTGTTGTCCATCGGTATTGAAGAACGGATCAAAACGATTAATGTCTCCCAGTCAACAGCGCCTGAGATCAAGCAAACGGCGCCGCCAATTGTATCCGTTAAGCCGAAAGCCCCAGTGGAAAAAGCGCAAGAAAAACAAAAAATAGACCCCATTGATTCTGAAGCCTGGTTGGATGCTCGAAAGGCACTCAAAATCAGTATGGAACAGGCCCGGCTAGAAAAAATGAATACAATGTTGATGGGTGTGTTGCCCAACAACACCTATCAATCAACATTGTCCATTGAGTTTTCGGATGTGAAAGATCAACAATTTAATGCGGTGGATATTAAACGCATGACAATTAGCATTGTCGTGGATTCGGATCAGATTCCCATTTTAGAACCGGTATTAAAAAAGAAAATATTCAGTGTTGTAGCTGGTTCTGTTGCGTATGTTCAAGGGCGCGATACGATTCAGTTGAATTTAGCTTCGTTGGGCCTAGATGCTTTGCCTGAGCCAGTGGCGGTACCCGATGCCAGCCCGGATTATAAACAGGGATTATCGTGGATTCAGAATTACCAATGGATTGGTATTGGCGGTTTGGCTGCCCTGTTGATTGGATCGGTTGGTTTATATTGGCGTCGCCGTCGGGCTAAGCAAATCGCTGCTGTGCCTCTGTATCCAGATGAATCGGCGGATCCCGTTGCCTCCAAATTAAAGGTCTTGGCCCGTCAAAACCCTGAGTCTATTGCCAGTATTGTGACTCGATGGGTAACGGATACCGAGGAGGCTGTGGTATGAATGGTTTAGAAAAAGCAGTAGCGTTAATTCAGGCCTTGGGAGACCAGGGGGGCGCAATTTTGGATCGGCTACCAGAATCGGTTGCCCAACAAATTCAGGATCAGCTGGATACTGAGATTTCTGTAACAGATGATTTGTATGATGAGCTTGAAAAAGAAGTCTATGTGCTGGAAACCCAACAATCGGCTCAGTTGGTCGCTGAGGATCAACGGATTCAGCGCATTATTTCTGATTTAGAAGGCGAATCCGTACCCATGATGGCGTTTGTCTTGCAGCAGTTGGATGCGGATACGGCGGATTTAGTGATGGCCGGCTTGCCCAGTGCTCAACGGGATGCCATTCGCGGGTGTGAGTTGCAAGACAATCCAATCCAAGAGACGGTAGCCGCTGTTCTTATGGAAACTGTGCAGTTAGACTAATGTTGCAAACGATACAACGCTACGTTAAGCAGCGCCAATTAAAGCCATATTATGCCACAGTATCTCGTATTAATGCGATGGAGCCAGTGATTCAGGCACTGTCTGATGATGCGTTGCGCAAGAAGACGGATGAGTTGAAAGCCACACTTGCAGCGGGTAAACCATTGGAGTCTATATTGGTAGAGGCGTTTGCGGTTGTGCGCGAAGCGGCTCGCCGAGTCCTGGGCATGCGGCATTTTGATGTGCAATTAATTGGAGGGATTATTCTGCATAACGGCAATATTGCAGAAATGAAAACCGGTGAAGGAAAAACATTAGTCGCCACATTGCCGGCGTATTTAAATGCCCTAAGTGGCCATGGCGTTTATGTGGTGACGGTCAATGATTATTTGGCTAAGCGTGACTGTGAGTGGATGGGGGCGGTGTTTGAATTTTTGGGTTTATCGGTGGGCCTCATCCAATCGGACATGGCCCCAGACGATCGATTAAAAGCCTACGCCTGTGATATAACCTATGGCACCAATAATGAATATGGATTTGATTATTTACGGGACCATTTAGCTACCCATCGGGATGACTGTTGCCAGACGCGTCGGCATTTTGCCATTATCGATGAAGTGGACAGTGTGCTGATTGACGAGGCGCGTACTCCGTTGATTATCTCAGGGCCGGTCAATGACTCAACGTCTCGATATAGTAAAGTGGTGAAGGCCTGTCGTTCGCTCATTATCGATACGCATTTTACGTGTGATTTAAAACACAAAAATATTGTATTAACCGAGGCGGGCAATGAAGCGCTAGAGCAAAAGCTAAAACTGGATAGTATTTTTTCGGTTGAAAGCATGAGTTACGCTCATATGGCTGTTCAGTGTTTGCGTGCCATGCATTTGTTTAAAAAAGATGTGGATTATGTGGTTAAAGAGGGCCAAGTGGTAATTGTGGATGAGTTTACAGGCCGGCTGATGGATGGGCGACGGTATTCCGATGGATTGCATCAGGCTATTGAGGCGTGTGAACACTTAAAAATCCAAAAAGAAAGCCAAACCTTGGCCAGCATTACCTTTCAAAATTACTTTCGGATGTTTCCCAAGCTTTGTGGTATGACGGGAACGGCGGTGACCGAGGCGGATGAGTTTCGAACGATTTATGGGCTGAATGTTGTTGAGATCCCACCCAATCGTCCGTTGCAACGGACAGATCGTGCGGACTTGGTCTATAAAACACGGGCAGGTAAATATGCGGCTATTGTGGAGCGCGTGCGGGCCTTATATGCGGAGGGGCGTCCCGTTTTGGTGGGGACTATTTCCATTGAGGCGTCTGAACTATTGAGTAAAAAATTTAAAGAAACCGGTATCCCGCATACGGTATTGAATGCCAAACACCACAGCCGTGAGGCTGAAATTATTGCCAACGCCGGTCAAGAAAAAGCGGTGACCATTGCCACAAATATGGCAGGCCGAGGAACCGATATTAAATTAACAGATACGGTTGTTGATTTGGGCGGTCTGGCTATCATTGGTACCGAGCGGCACGAATCGCGGCGAATTGATAACCAATTGCGTGGACGAGCGGGGCGACAGGGCGATCCAGGGTCTTCGGAATTCTATGTATCCATGGAAGACGATTTAATGAAATTGTTTGGCTCGGATCGTATGAAAGCAATGATGGACCGGCTGGGCATGGACGACACAATGGTCATTGAACATGGATTGGTTAATCGCTCCATTGCCAAAGCCCAACAAAAAGTGGAGCAGCATTATTATTCGGCTCGTAAACAAGTGTTGCAATACGATGATGTGGTGACCCAGCAACGCCAAACCATTTATGATATTCGCGATGCCATTTTAATGCACGATAACACGTTGGCGTATATGCGAGGATTTATTGACGCTTTATTAAATCAACCGGCGTTTGATTCAGCCTTATTTGGGGATGTTTTTACAAAACCGAGTGATCACGAATCGGTTTCGGATGCGTATTATCGGCAATTAAAAACCCATTTTAGTGGGCATCCGGATGCGGTTGTTTCCGATGTCATTCGCTATATTGTATTGCGAACGCTGGACCGGAAATGGGTGGATCATTTGCAGGCGATGGACGCGCTTCGCGAAGGCATTGGGTTGCGGGCTTGGGGCCAAAAAGACCCCTTAATTGAATATAAAAAAGAAGCATTTGAATTGTTTCGAGAGTTGTTAATGGGCATTCGATTTGAATCGTTGGCTGTTATGATGCGGGTCATTTTAAAATTTGAAAAATCCCCGGCATGAGTGCGATCCAGTATGATTTAGTTCAGCAATTTGAGGGGAGTAAACAGGGGCTGTATTACCTCGGAAACTACCTTTGAGATTGAAGCAAAACGCGATCGTATTCACCAATTAGACACAGAAATGGCGTTGCCCGGTTTCTGGGATGATCAGGCCAATGCCCAAACACGATTAAAAGAGCTTAATCAACTGAAATCCGTCATCCAGTCGTATGAAAAATTACACAAGCAATCGGAAAGCATTAGCGAATGGATCGCGTTGGATGAAACGGACGAGGAGTTGGTTCTTGAAATTGAATCGGATATTCGAGTCTTTAATCAATCGGTTAAACAGCTTGAAATTCAGTCGCTTTTAAATGGCAAATATGATTCCAGTGATGCGATTGTGGGTATTTACGCTGGCGCCGGTGGCTTGGATGCCCAAGACTGGGCCACGATGCTGTCCCGAATGTATCAACGTTGGTTTGAAAAACAAGGGTATTCTGTGCGCGTTATTGATTCCGTGCTGGGGGATCAATCCGGTGTCAAAACCCTGACATTTTTAGTCAAGGGCCCCTTGGCCTATGGCTATTTAAAAACGGAGTCGGGCGTGCACCGGTTGGTTCGGATATCACCCTTTAATGCTAAGGGAAAGCGACAAACCTCCTTTGCCGCTGTGGA
>Ga0181574_10001769_pt1 | contig 20029 bp, 18 predicted proteins | sample 101ome_24_FD_145600 | JGI IMG/M metagenome (GOLD analysis project Ga0181574, IMG submission 145600) | Coastal salt marsh microbial communities from the Groves Creek Marsh, Skidaway Island, Georgia - 101410AT metaG (spades assembly) | ecosystem: Environmental > Aquatic > Marine > Intertidal zone... | reverse complement strand
TAGGCGGAAATAGAATTATGGACTTGTTAAAAGAATTAGAAACTGCAAGGAAAGACAGAGAAATTGATCCGGTAGAAGGTGTAAAACCAGGTGAATCTAAAGACATCACGGATGAAGAAAATGCAAAAAGTCCTATAGGAAGTTAACATGAGAGAATTGATAAATCTTGTTGAAAAACAACAATTGAATGAAGCTACTTATGATCAAGAACTAGATAAAATTGTAGCAAAAGTTTTGCGTGGGTCGGCAGGATTTAGCAAAGGAAAAATGATAGATAGAGACCTTGTTTTAAACAAAGGTTTTGATATGGCGTTAGCTTTAGATAACACTAAGGATAAAGAACCGCTTTCCTTAGGAAATATACTTGGAAAAATTAAAGACTTTGCTGTTACTGATGATTTTCTAGAAAGACAATATTTTGGAAAAATAGCAAAACGATTACGCCTTAAAGGCATGTTCATGCATGACGGAAAATTTATAACCACTGATGTAGACGAGCATGATAGATATCAAATAGGTAATGGAAAACAAGAAGATGCAGAACGCCAAAATAATATAGGCATACTTCCAGGTCGTGTTGCAAAAAAGTTTGATATTGATTTAAAATTTAAAGGATCTGCTGATGACGCTTTTGATCCTGATAAGAAACCAGACAAAGAGTTAAGAATTCAATCTAATGGTAGCAGAATTAATGTTAACATTGATAGAACAAAACCATACGTAGACGAAGTTAAAGATGGAAAAAAGATCCGTACATACGGAACACCAGAACAATTGAAAAAACGTTTTGGTGATGATGCTAAAATTATGGGATTGCCAAAAGAACCTGCGAAAGCAGATCGAGCTACTGCTATGTCTACAGAAAAAGGTATAGTCATAAACGATGACAACATAATGAAGTATGTTGACAGATATAACGAATTATTAGCTAAAGCAAAAAGCAATGAACTTCCTCAGGTGGTGATGGCAAGTCAATTCAAATCTGTTTTTGGCTCCATGGCAAACATTCTAAAAGAAGAAAAATTATCAGATAAAGAAGAGCAAGAACTTCAACAAATTGTTGATGCAATGAAAGCCGCTATTAAAAATAAAACACTTAATGATGCAAACATAGGCTTTGCACAGGATATTGTAGATAATTGGAAGTATGATAAAGAAATAGCTATTGCTTCTGAAAAAGAAAAAGTAGCACAACTCCAGCGCCAATTAAGTAAAGATGCAGACGCAAATAACTTTACTGGATTACCTAAAGGATATAGAGCTGAAAGAGATGGTGATAAAGTTTTAATATATAAAGGTGATGATCTAGTAGCAAGATATAACATACAGGACGGCGACAGCACTGAAGAAATCAAACAAGCAGTAATAAAAATGGCACAAATGAATGCTGGCGGTGATACAGCAGTTGCTTCAAAGCAAGGCGCAGCCAAAGGAGCAGAATCAACAGGTGCTTTAGCGAAATTTGCCAAAAGCGGCAAAGGCGGTTTAGCAAATGATCCAGATGAAGTAGACGCAATCAAAGAATTACAAGAACGTTTAAAAGACATGGGCATTGGAATGACTGTCGACGGCAAATACAGCAAAGGAACTGTTGATGCTGTTAAACGTGTGCAAGAGATGCTTGGAGAAAAGCAAGACGGTGATGCAGGTCCTAAGACTATTGGTGCAATCTTAAAGATGGGCAATATCCCAGGTGTGATTACATTCTATGATGATTTAAAACGTCTTGCAGAATTAAGTAAAAAAATTAAAAAAGAATCAAATGATTTCCGATATGTTTTAACTATACTTGAAGGTGGAAATTTGCTTGAGGCATTAACTGCTGCCGAGCAACAAGAGTATGATGACTTGATGAAAAAACATCAAGCTAAATTTGATGATCCAGAATATCAAGTGGGTTTGCCAAAATCAGTGCAGGACTTAATGAGTCAAGTTATTAAACAAGGTGGCGGTGCTGCATCTAAACAAGGTGCCGGTATGGCTGCAGACAAAGGAATTGCAGACACAAGTAAAAAACCTCAAATTATAGGCGGTTGGTTCGTTGCAATGCCTAAAGACATTCAAAAAGAACTAGGATTAGGATCCAAAAAAGACTTGTTTATAAACTTGTATACCGGAAATGTTGGCACAATCTATATTAGTAAAAGTAGTAAAAAACACATATCAAGAATGGCATATGCATCAGGAGATAGTGACCATAAAATAGTAATGGATTTTCTAAATGCTAACAACATAGAAACTAAAAAAGGTGATCCAAGAAAAGGTCCGAGCGGTGAGAAAGATGCAGCAGCATCAAAAACAGATGCAGGTCAAGATGCAGACGAAAAAGAAGTATACGACACACAGTATACTGGAGATTTCAAAAAAGACAGCGAAGAATTCTATAAAGGTATCGCCGCTGGTTTAGATCCAGCTATTGAAATGTTTGACTTGTTAGATACATTAGAAGCTAAGTTGGAAAAAGAACCTGCCACAAAAGAAGAATTAAACACGCTTAAAAAAGACATCGACGATATGGTGCAGAGATTAACTAGTTTCTCTACCGACTACAGAATGAATAAACAAAGTATAAGTAGAGCAACTAACATGCTTACAACCTGGAGAAATGAAGAACTTGCAGAGCTATCTAAATCAGCTTTGTCTTCAGACAAAGAGGTAGGCAAAGGTACAGAAACTACTACAGGATTTGATGCAAACAGTATTGCAATGAATCTTAAAAAGGCAGCAGATGCAGGAATCACATCAGGTAAATTATTTGGAACTGACATAGAATTATTAAGTTCTTCATTAGATAGAATAAAAACACCTGAGCAATTGGCACAAGTAGATAAAGTTTTCCAAGGCTTGCATGGTATGTCTGTGGAAGAAATGATTAAAGATGAGCTAGGTGATAATCTTTTAAGTGGAAAAGATAGAAAAGAAATGCTTAAAAAATTAGAAGCTATAAAAGGTAAAGGTGCTAAGCCTAGTGATGAAAAAACAGATGCTACTACAACTTCTGAACCAGTAGGTGATGGTAGAAAAGCTATTGCTATTGGCAAGGGAGATTGGGATCGTATTTCTAAAGAAGCAGGATTTAAAGATGTTGACTCTTTCGTTGCATATCAAAGAAAAGCAGGCATAATGAATGATAAGGGACAAAAGTTACAAGCTAATGATGTGTTTAACTTTCCAATGCAGTATGCTCAGGAAAAAATACTATGGGCAACCAATCCTGTAAGTTCAGGTGTAACAAGTAATTCTACTAGTGCTAAAACAGATAAAGAAGTACCATCTGCAACTGCACAAACAAATGCTAAAACAGATACAACACAACAAACAGATACAACACAACAAACAAATACAACAAGCACAGCGGCATCTAAGCAAGATGCAAGTCAAAGTGCAGAAACAAAAAAATTAAACACAGCCCAACAGAAATCATTATCTAGAAAAGGTTACGTAACTATTAACGGACAAAGATTAAATAGAGATGCACTTAAACAACAAGGATATCTAGAAAATAAGGAGTACGACATGACTAAAAAAGTAAACGAAGCGGCTTCTATGAATATATCAATGAGCGGTGACAACGCAGGAGAAGTTTCCGAGCTTGTTAGTATTCTTAGAAATGCAGGTATGCAAGATGCAAAACCTGTAACACCAGACATGATGCCACCCATGGCAAAAACTATCAGTATGGTAGATGAGCCACCGATGATGGACAAGCCAGAAGGACCAAGTCCATGCGGAATGGGTGAAGATGAAGTTGAAGAAGCAGAATGGGATAACTCACCAGACGAAGAGTACAAAGATGACGACTACATGACAAGAGATATTGCAGGTGGTTTAAATCGTCCTAAAGACAAAGGTGCGTTACGTGCAAAAGATCCTGCTATCCACAACGAAGAAGTAGCCAAGTACAAAGCACAATTAGCTAAAGACTTAGAAGAAGCATATGAAAATATATGAAATTATAAACGAAATAGAAATTAGAACAATACCTGCAGGTGACAAAGCAAAACGTTCTTTATATATGCCTACTAGTTATTTTAAGAATCTAGGCAATAAAGAAAAATTTATTAAATGGAAGCAAGATCATGACTTTGGTGCGTCAGGTAAAGGTAAAGAACGGTATGGATATATGCAAAAAGATGGAGGTGTTATGGGTGGAAAAAGACAAACATTAAACACTCCGGATAACGAATTAGATAAGTCGACACAAGCATATCATAATTATGATCCACACCAAAAAGATGTGTTTAGAAAGAAAAAACACACTAGCAAATCAACAACTAAACTCCCTGGTTATCAAGATGTAAAAGTAAAAACAGATTATGCATATGGACCTGAAGGTATGTGGAATAAAGATATTAAAGCAGCTAGAGCAAGAAGAAAAGCACAAGGATAAGCATAGATATATAATCCCCCAGTAAATTCAATAGGGCCATCAGGCCCTATTTTTTTGGTTAAATATACATATGAGTAAAAGTTTAGATGGTGTATTAACCAAAAAAGCAAATCAACGTGAATCTTTTACAGAAGCACAAATACAGGATCTTGCTGAATGTATGGATCCTGATTTAGGCTATTTGTATTTTGCAAAACACTTTGCATATATTCAACATCCTGTTGAAGGAAAATTGTTATTTGATCCATACTCCTATCAAGTAAGTCTGTTAGAAAGTTATCACAATCACAGATTTAACATAAACATGTTGCCAAGACAAACAGGTAAAACAACCTGTGCAGCCATTTATCTTTTATGGTATGCTATGTTTAACCCAGATCAAACTATACTTATTGCCGCTCACAAATACACAGGCGCACAGGAAATCATGCAACGTATTAGATATGGATATGAACTTTGTCCAGATCACATAAGAGCTGGTGTTGTTAACTACAACAAAGGTTCAATTGAATTTGAAAACGGATCTCGTATAGTGAGTGCAACTACAACTGGTAACACAGGTAGAGGTATGAGTATTTCATTGCTGTACTGTGATGAGTTTGCATTTGTCCAACCTACTATTGCAGATGAATTTTGGACTTCTATATCGCCTACACTAGCAACAGGTGGTCGTGCAATCCTAACAAGCACACCTAACTCAGACGAAGATACATTTGCTACTATTTGGAAACAAGCTGAACAAAAATTTGACGAACACGGTAATGAACAAGATGTAGGTATAAATGGTTTTCACAGTTTTACATGTGCTTGGGATGAGCATCCTGACAGAGATGAAAAATGGAAAGAAGATGAAATAGGACGTATCGGTGAAGAAAGATTTCGACGTGAATATGGTTGTGAATTTTTAGTTTTTGACGAAACATTGTTAAACAGTATAAAGTTAGCATCGATGGAGTCAAAACCAGTTATTATGAATATGGGTCAAACACGCTGGTATGAAAAAATCAAAAAAGATGCTTCTTACTGTATAGGATTAGATCCTAGTATGGGTACAGGAGGAGACTACGCCGCTATACAGGTTATTGAACTTCCTAGTTATAAACAAGTAGCTGAGTGGAGACATAACACCACACCTATTCCTGGGCAGATAAGAGTCCTCAAAGATATATGTGATTACATTGAAAAAGAAAGTGGCCGATCAACAGGCATATATTGGAGTGTGGAAAACAATGCAATAGGAGAAGCAGCACTCATTGTTATTAGAGATTTTGGTGAAGAAAATATACCTGGCATGTTTGTAAGTGAACCAATACGTAAAGGACATGTAAGAAAGTTTCGCAAAGGCTTCAACACAACACATAGCACAAAAATTACAGCTTGTGCCAAGTTAAAAACAATGATAGAAAATGACAAATTAATTGTAGCTTCTGGCCCATTGATATCAGAACTAAAAGGCTTTGTAGCAACAGGATCAAGTTTCAAAGCAAAACCAGGAGAAACAGATGATCTAATATCTGCAATGCTTTTAAGTATAAGAATTATGGGAGTTTTGCAAGATTGGGATCCTAGAATATACAACACATTTAAAAGTATAGAAGATACGGAGGATTATGAACCGCCTATGCCTATCTTCATTAGTACCAATTATTGATAAATATTATTATGAAAAACCTTGATTTAATAAGTGAAGAATTATTTAATAAAATACGTGGACGCTTTCCTACTGTAACAATAGGAAATGCAGAAGGCATTGTTACTAACAAGCCAAATGAAGCTAGATTCTTTGATTTTGACTTTAAACAAAAAGAAAAATCATTAGGAAGAGTTAGTGTTAGCTTAGATGAAAATGCTGTAAGCGTGATGTATAGCAATAATTTTGTAGAAAACCAAGACAAGTTAGTAAAACAATCATGGTATGACTTTTTAAAAGAATTAAGGTATTTTGCTAAGAAAAGGCTTTTAAATTTTGACACTAGAGATATTACAAAAAGCAATCTTAACAAAAATGATTATAAATTTTTAGCACAAAATCAATCCGGAGAAGAACAAATGACCGAATCAAAAATGTATGGAACAAGCAGAACTAGCTACCAAGACGTTGGATCAGCTAGAGTCAGCGTTAGGCATAATCAGCCTGTAAACCAAGAACTTGCAAGTGGACGTACACAACACATTGAAAACATTTATATTGAAAGTTCAGAAGGTGAAAGATTTAAATATCCTTTCAAACATCTTAATGGTGCAAGAGCTATGGCGATGCATGTATCCGAAGGTGGAAAAGTTTATGATGATTTTGGAAAACATATTACAGGGTTATCAGAAGAATTATACAAGTTAAAGAAATTCAAAAGTTACATGGGTCGGTCAGGTGTAATGGCAGAAGGTCTTTCACAATACATGGATATAGTAAATGAGCGAGTGCTAACGGTCAAAAAAACTATTGAAGGACTACAAAGACAAAAATCATATCAAGCTATGATTGAAAACTTCGAAGTAAAAGAAATCAAAGAAGTTCCAGAAGACGTAGCTGAGAACTGGGTTGATCAACTTACAATTAGACAGTTCAATGAAGAATTAAAAGATGTATTTCCATACATATACAATCTTGTTAATGAAGAAACGAAAGCCCAAGAACTAGGTCCAGAAGATATTGTAGACAGTGTAGAAGAAACTACAGAATCTACTGCAAGTGACCATAAAGATGATTTCAATGCTTTTGAAGAATGGGCAGATGACACAGTAGATTCTGCACTAGACGAAGGCTATATGAAAGGCTACCAAAAGTATCATTGTAAAGATTGTGGATGTCAGATGCACAACTGTAAACCAGATTGTGGTTGCTCACATGACTCACATGACGAATCTGGATCATGGTGGAGAGACGCAAATGGCAACGGTGTTCCAGACATAATGGAAGATGACAGTGATACAGATGAAGGTAATGCATATGCACACGCAGTCCGCAAAGCAAAAATGGATGGCAAGAAGAAAGGCGACAAAGTAATGGGTCCTGATGGTAAAGAGATTACAATTGAAACTGTTACAGACTACGTGCTTTCAATGTATGACAGACATACAGGACAGTTTCCAAAAGGCGAAACAGCAGTGCTGACAGCAGTAGAAAAAGATTTTGGCGAGAGCTTTATTAATCCAGCAAAGCAGTTTATAGAAGCTATCAACGCAAAGTTTGAAGAGTATAACGGATATAAAGATCCAGAATTAATGGACGATGAAGAATTTACACTAGAAGGTTTCTTGTCAAAGTTAGATGAGAAATTGAAAGCAGGCGATGAAGAAATGCTGTTAACTTTATACAATACGTACAAAGATAATCCTATGATTCCAAAAAAATATAGGGACTTAATGGGTAGAGTAAAAGACGAATTGAGCAATAAAGCGGCAGCCAAAAGAGATGCTGGTAAGGCTGCTGATAAGTCAGCTGACGACAAACTAGATGCATTTGGTGGTCCAGGCCCAGATATAAAACCAACAAAAAAATCAATGCCTGATGACCCAGCCAAACCACAAGCCGATCCAGAAGCACCTAGTTTACCAAAAAAATCGTTTCAACCAGATTATGACAACAGTGGAAGTGAAGTAACTGGTAAGTATGGTATGCAGAGCACAGCATATGACCCAAACTACAATGGTCCTGAAGGATATCTAAATGATGCTGATGCAATTGAAGGACTTATGAGTTCTAGTTCTTTATCATCAGAAGAAGATCAATGGTTGAATATGGCTTACGTAAAATATAATATTACAAGAGACAATTTAGGACAGGTACTTCAAAAGATACGAAAAGATGTAGCTCGCAAGGCTGCTGCTGATGTATCATCTTTTGATAAGAGTCAGGAATCAGTAGAACTAGAAAATATCAGGCAACTAGCAGGAATATAAAATAATTTCAAGAATTTAGCAGAAAAAGGTTGACTTCTGCTATATAATTGTGTAGTATGTATAACATGTGCTACATAAACAGGCACAAAGCTAAAGGCAATTAAAGGAGGCATATTATGGCATCATTAGCTGAAATTAGAGCAAAGCTCAAAGAGCAAGAATCACGACAAGGTGGTTCAAACACAGGCGGCGGCGACAACGCAATTTACCCATTCTGGAATATTAAAGAAGGCGAGAGTGCAACACTCCGATTCCTTCCTGATGGAGATGATTCAAACACATTCTTTTGGAAAGAACGTTTGATGATTAAACTTCCGTTTTCCGGAATCAAAGGACAGACTGATAGTCGTCCTGTACAAGTGCAAATTCCATGTATGGAAATGTATGGAGATACTTGTAACATCCTTAATGAAGTTAGGGGTTGGTTTAAAGATCCTAGTTTAGAAGACATGGGTCGCAAATATTGGAAAAAGCGTTCTTATCTTTTCCAAGGTTTTGTAGTAGACAATCCTTTATCAGAGGATACTACTCCAGAAAATCCGATTAGACGTTTTATAATTGGTCCACAAATTTTCCAAATTATTAAACAGGCACTAATGGATCCTGATATGGAAGAACTGCCAACAGATTATACTGCTGGTGTTGATTTCCGTCTTAACAAAACAAGTAAAGGTGGTTACGCAGATTACAGTACTTCCAATTGGGCACGTAGAGAGCGTCCGCTTGGTGATTCAGAAATGAATGCTGTAAATACAAACGGGTTGTTCAATCTGAGCGACTTTCTTCCTAAGAAGCCTTCCGACGTTGAAGTCAAGGTTATGCAGGAAATGTTTGAAGCAAGTGTTGACGGAGAAGCATATGATGAAGAGAGATTTTCACAGTACTTCCGTCCAGCAGGCATGAGTGCTAGAACTGGTGATCCTAATACATCATCATCAAACGGCACTGCAACTTCAAGAACTGATGAAACTCCAGCACCAGCTCCGGTAGCAGAAACTGCACCAGCTGAGACTGCTCCTGCTCCACAAGCAGAAGCACCTGCTGCACAATCAACAGAAACTGAAGGTAAAGCAGAAGACATTCTTGCAATGATTAGAGCAAGACAAAGTCAATAAACTAATCAAGCCCAGTGCTAAATCAGAACAGAGATTCATTGTTTACATGTCAAAATTCTAAATGCACTGGGCAACTTTAACAAGGAGACAAGTATGGCAAAAGCATTTGATCCGAGCAAGTTTCGGACACAATTAACTAAATCCATTACAGGTATGAGTGCGGGATTCAATGATCCTACTGACTGGATTTCAACAGGTAACTATGCACTCAATTATCTTATATCAGGTGACTTTCATAAAGGTGTACCTATGGGTAAGGTTACAGTGTTTGCTGGAGAATCAGGCGCTGGTAAATCATATATTTGTGCAGGCAATATTGTAAAACATGCACAGGACCAAGGTATATTTGTAGTTCTTATTGACTCTGAAAATGCACTTGACGAATCGTGGTTACACGCACTTGATGTAGATACTTCAGAAGAAAAACTACTTAAATTAAACATGTCAATGATTGACGATGTTGCAAAAACTATTTCAACATTTATGACAGATTATAAAGCAATGGATGAAGCTGATCGTCCGAAAGTATTGTTTGTTATTGATAGTTTAGGTATGTTACTTACGCCAACAGATGTTGATCAGTTTAACAAAGGTGATATGAAAGGCGATATGGGTCGTAAACCTAAAGCACTAACATCACTTGTTCGTAATACAGTTAACATGATTGGTTCTCATAATGTAGGACTAGTATGTACTAATCACACATATGCATCGCAAGATATGTTTGATCCAGATGATAAAATTTCAGGCGGTCAAGGCTTTATCTATGCTTCATCTATTGTAGTTGCAATGAAAAAGTTAAAACTAAAAGAAGATGAAGATGGCAACAAAGTCACTGATGTGCGTGGTATACGTGCTGGTTGTAAAGTAATGAAAACACGTTACGCTAAACCGTTTGAAGGTGTGCAGGTCAAGATTCCATATGAAACAGGTATGAATCCGTACAGTGGATTAGTTGATCTTTTTGAAAAGAAAGGTCTTCTTGTAAAAGATGGAAACAGACTAAAATACGTAACATCAAATGGTACTGAACATAAAGAGTACAGAAAAAACTGGGACGGTTCTTTACTTGATACTGTTATGAAAGATTATACTGGAAACTTAATTGAAGATGCAATTAAGGACAAATTGGTAAATACCCTCGAAGCCGACAGCATCGAGGAGGAATAGTATATGGAAGAGCAACAGATTGCTGATATTTGGTCAGTATTCAAGGACAATATAGATAAAAAGCAGATTGAAATTTGTGCTGAAAGATTTGTTGAAGTATGTGCAGACTTTGGAGCAGATGACGAAGCATTCAAAGGAGCATTAGGAAGTTGTAATTACTTAGACAATGCTATCTATTATTATTTGGATATTGACGAAGATCAGTTTGATGATGAATATGAATGGGATGAATAATTAATGGGTTGGTATAGTGAAGTATCACGTGATGTTGGAAAGATACCAGAAGCAATTAAACATTATGAGTCTGAACTAGTTGACGCAAGAAAAGAAGTCAAACTTGCAGGTAATGTAGAAAAAGCATCAGCGGCTATGCCGGGCATTGTTGAACACCGTTTTAATCAACTTCAAGAAATCGAAGCAATATTACACTATATGAATATAGAGCTACGTAGATTGCGTAGCTCATATTTCAAAAAATATCTAGAAAATTATCAAAGAGCTTTATCTAGTCGAGACGTTGAAAAATATGTTGACGGTGAGGCAGATGTAGTTGATTACGAAAAAATTATTAATGAATTCGCACTTCTTCGTAACAAATGGTTAGGAGTCTTAAAGGCACTTGATCAGAAGCAATGGCAGATAACTAATATAGTAAAGCTGAGAGTAGCAGGGATGGAAGATGCTACTTTATAGAAAGAGGTGTTATGAAAATAGGTATTGTTACAACATTCAGTGACAAAGGTTATCAAGAATACGGACATTGGTTTGTAGAAAGTGCAAAAAGATTTATAGATAAAGACATTTCTGTATTTTTCTATACTGATAATACAAAACTTGATTTGCCTGCCCATATGTCAAATCAAAAATTAGAAGAATCTATTCCTGACCTTACAGCATTTAAAGAAAAAAATAAAAACAAAAAACCTTCAAACTTCATGTTTGATGCTGTACGGTTTAGTCATAAAAGCTATTGTCTTTATCATGCAGCAAAAACAAAAGATGTAGATATATTATGTTGGTTAGATACTGACACAGAAATCATTACACAAATTACATCTCAATATTTAAGAAAGTTTCTACCAGAAGGAAAGTTTGTTGCTTATCTCGGTAGGCCAGGAACCTACACGGAAACAGGATTTTTAGTTTTCGATATGCGGCACAAATATGCACAAGAGTTTTTTGATAGATTTAAAGAATACTATGATACTAACAATCTTTATAAACTATCTGCACAATTAGATTGTCATGTGTTTGATGCTGTGCGTTTAGAAATGGAACAAGAAGGAAAAATTAAAAACCAAAATATAAGTCCTCCAAATATTACAAAAAGTCATTTTGATCAAGCACTAAACGGTTATATAGCTCATTATAAAGGTGCTAAAAAAGAAAAACGTGATAAGCATTATGGCAAAGCATTAACAAGAAAAACGAGACTAAAAATTGGATAAAAATTATATTGTAACTGGACACAAAGGTTTTATAGGTAGTCATTATTATAAATCATTAGACAATGCAATAGGATATGATTTATTAAGCAATCATGATTTGTGTGATCAACAAGTAGTAGATGACATGCCAGATTGTGATGTACTAGTTCATATGGCGGCGACTAACGGAACAAGATTATTTTACGAAACACCTACTGAAGTTTCATTTAATAACACATTACCAACTTTTAATTTAATCAAAAAGTATCAAAATACAGATACAAAATTTGTTTTTACAAGCACTTGTGAAATCTTTAATGGTGCAATAGATAAAGGACTACATCCAGTACCTACAGACGAATCAGTACCTATTATGTTTAATAACATAGATAATCCTAGATGGAGTTATAGTGTACCTAAAGCACTAGGAGAAAATTTAGTTGCTAACTGCGGATTGAAATATAACATAATTAGATATTTTAATATATATGGTCCAGGACAAAAGGATCATTTTATTAGTGAATTTGTTGAACGTTGTGCAAAAGGAGAATACTATATTAAAGGCAACGATACAAGAAGTTTTTGCTATATAGATGATGCAATTCAAATGACACAAGCTGTTATTGATAATAGTGAAAATTGCACGGTAAATATAGGTAGACAAGAAGAAATACAAATTAGCACAGTAGCAAAACTTATAATGGGTATCATGGGAATAAATCCAGAAAAATTAGAGGTAATGGATGGTCCTATTGGTAGTGCAAAACGTAGATGTCCTGATACAACAAGAGTAAAACAAATAACAGGATTTAAAGATTATACTTTGCTAGAAGTAGGATTGAAGAAGACTGTAGAGAGTTTATTATGAAAATAGGAATAATAGGAGTAGGCGCTGTAGGAAGTGCAAATAAAAACGGTTTTGAATTTTTAGGACATGAAGTTGTTTTACATGATATAAAACTAGAAACAAAAATAAGTGATGTTTGTGATACAGAATTAAATTATGTATGTGTTCCTACTCCTCAAGCAAATGACGGCAGTTGTGACACTAGTATAATAGAGAGTGTTATACAAGAACTTGATGATTGCAAGTACAAAGGTATTATTGCCATAAGAAGCACAGTAGTTCCTGGATTTACTCAAAGTATGATTGAAAAATATAATAATCTTACAATATGTTTTGTACCAGAATTTTTACGTGAACGTTGTGCAGAAGATGACTTTATTAATAATCATAAACTACTAGCAGTTGGCACACATGACATTTGGGTTTATCGTAAAGTTGTTAGATCACATGGAAAACTACCTGAACATACAGAACATCTAACACCAAATGAAGCAGAAGTTTTAAAGTATTTTAATAACGTATATGCGGCTCTAAGAGTAACATTTGCAAATAATATGTATGAAATTTGTGATAAATTAGACTGCGATTATACTACAATTAAAAATGCATACATAAAAACAGGCAAAGCAACTGATATGTACTTAGATGTAAATCCTAGCCTACGCGGATACGGAGGTATGTGTTTACCGAAAGATACTATTGCTATTGCAAGTTTAATGAAAAATTTAGACATTGATTTAAAATTAATTCAGTCTATACATGACGATAATTTAAAATTTAAAAAAACAGTATTTAATGGAATGAGAGAGTAATGTTAGAAGAACACTTAGGCGGACATGCAGGTTATACACATCTAGATGAAGGAGCGTTAGACTTTGTAAAAGATATTTTGCAAGTAAAAAGTATGCTTGATATTGGATGCGGTCCTGGTGGTATGGTAGAACTAGCTAATCAAAAAAACATCAATGCAATTGGTATAGATGGAGATTATACTTTAGATAGATACGATGATTCTAAATTTATTATACACGATTATACAAAAGGTCCAATTCAAAAAATGAAGCCAAAACAATTCGATTTAGCATGGAGCGTAGAGTTTGTAGAACATGTATACGAAGAATATATTCCTAATTATATGCCTAGTTTTCAAAAATGCAAATATGTTATAATGACTTATGCACCACCAGGCTGGCCAGGACATCATCATGTAAACTGTCAACCAGAATCTTACTGGATTAATAAATTTATTCAGTATGGATTTAAATACGACGGTGCTCTTACTAACCAACTTAGAAGTAGGTCAACTATGCGTAAGCCTGGTAAAAAAGGTGTTAAAGGAGCATATGTTAAAAAACGTGGATTGCTTTTTAGAAAATGAAGATAGTTGCCGTCAAAGAACTAATGTGGACTTATCATCCCATTCCAAAAGATTGGCCCGTAATCTCTATTCAAAATAAAGCAGAATTAGATACAGCAGATGTTCTAGTACAGACTAACATAAAAGGCGGCAAAAAAGAACGCAAACTAGGACATATCTATCAATATGTGCTTGATTCAAACAAACCTTTTATCTGTTTAGAGTCAGCTGTTTTTAGACGTAACATGCCTGACCCCCCTCATGTCAATGCGTATCATAGATGGAGTTGGAGGAGTTATTTTAGAGATGAAGGTATCTATAATAATAAAAATTGTCCACCTGATAGATGGAAACAAATACAAAAGACACAGCGTATTGATATAAAAGACTGGAAGACAAAAGGCGACTATGTGTTATTAGTGCTTCAAAGGCCAGGAGACACAAGTTTAAAAAATTTAATTTCTATACACGGATCATACGAAAATTTTATTACATTTACTGTTAACGAAATAAGAAAATATACAGATAGAAAAATTGTTGTACGTCCTCACCCTAGTAGAAGACTTTGGCAACTTGAGATTATAAAAAAATGTAATTTAAAAGATGTCATTATTAGTGAGAACAAATCAAGAGAAGGAATGCTATCTGGCGGTGATCAACTTTATGCAGATTTTAAAAATGCTTGGGCAGTAGTAGGTTTCAACAGTAATGCTTTAACTGAAAGTGTATGTGAAGGCATTCCAACTTTCAGTATGTGTCCGAGTAGCATGGCTTGGGAATGTTCAAACAAAACATTGAAACTTATTGAACAGCCTAAAATGTTTGATAGGCAACAATGGTTAAATAATTTAGGTTATTGTCAGTGGACAGAAAAAGAATGTTTTGACGGAGTTCCTTGGCAACATCTTAAAAAGGTTATTCATGAAGTATAGAATGTCATTAACATATCCCGACGGGAACAGTGTAAAAGGCAAGACACATCACTTACAGTGGTATAATAAATTGGGTTTGAATGAATTTAATTTAGAAGGTAAACGTGTGTTAGATATTGCTACAGACGAAGGATGGTGGGCATTTTATTCTGAAATGCAAGGTGCTCATTATGTAGAAGCATGTGATGTTGAAAGAGCTGAATTATATGATTGGGGAGCTCATAAAGATAACGAATGGATAGACTTGATTAACGACACCCGTACAGGAAAAAAAGCATTTGATTTTCATCATAAAAATTTAAACAGTAAGGTTGTTTATAAAAAGCAATCAATTTACAATATTACAGGAGAGTTTGATATTGTATATGCTCACGGATTGCTTTATCATTTACGCCATCCTTTATTAGCTATAGATAAAGTATCATCTGTATGTGATGATATTTTTTGTTTTGAAACACACGTGGATTTACATACACCGGAAACATTTGCAGTATCAAGATTTTATAGAGGTGATGAATACTGTAGAGCAATAAGTAACTGGACAGGAGCCACAGTAGGTTGTTATGCTTCTTGGCTGAAAGATGCAGGCTTCAAACACATTTTTAGAACTACTTGGGGACCATATAAAACTGATAGAAGAATTTTTATTGCTTGTAAAAAAGATACACATTTTGATTTGTTTAACAAAAAAGCAGATAATGTATATTTAGACGATGATTTTTTTAAACAAGTTTACAATGATACAAAATATAATTTTAAGAATTGGAGTGGTAAAAAATGAATTTAGAATTTGGATGTGGTGAAAATCCTACCAAAGAAGGCTTCAAGACATGCGATATAAGAAATTTACCAGGAGTTGATTATGCATGTCCTGCTTGGAAAATTACTGAACACGTTGAACCTAACACAGTAGACGAAATATGGTCAAGACATTTCTTTGAACATCTTACTTTTGCTCAAGGAAAAGTTGTTTTAGATCAATGGTTTAATATCTTAAAACCAGGTGGTATTATGGGTATGATGCTTCCTAATTTGGATTTTCATTTACGCCAATTAAACTCTTGGAACGATATGAATGCCAAAGGCAAACAAGATTGTAGAGCAGGGTTATGGGGTTGGCAACATGGTGACTTTGAAGATACATGGGATACCCATAAAAGTGGATATAACAAAAACATGTTGTTTGAACTGTTAAGCCAACATGGATTTGTAAATTTAGTTAGTAAAAGAAATCCTAAAAACAGACATTTAGAAATAAGCTGTAACAAACCATAATTTTTAAATTAATTAAATACTCATATAAATATTAGCATGAAACGTATTGTCTTGGTTACTGGCGGCTTTGATCCTATACATGATGGACATTTAAGCCTATTTGAAGCTGCAAAAGAATTAGGTGACAAACTTATTGTAGCCTTAAACTCCGATGAATGGTTGTCAAAGAAAAAAGGACAACCTTTTATGCCTTGGAATGTAAGATCAAAAATTGTAAAAAATCTTTCTGTTGTGGATGATGTCATTGCATTTGATGACAGTGATGGAACAGCTATTGATGCAATAAAAGTTTTTTGGGAAAGTGTTAATTTTGATAAAAATATACAATTGATTTTTGCAAACGGTGGCGATAGAAAAAAAGGCAATGTTCCTGAAGAAAGTTTTTATTACGAAGGTAGTCAAGATAGTGTATTGTTTGCTAACACAACATTTGAATATGGTGTTGGCGGAGATGATAAAAAGAATAGCTCCAGCTGGATTTTACAGGAATGGAAAGAACCTAAAACAAAACGCAAATGGGGTTATTACAGAGTTTTGCATGAGAATGGACCTAATGTCAAAGTCAAAGAATTAATTGTGGATCCAGGCAACAGGCTAAGTATGCAGAGACATAAACATAGAGCAGAACATTGGTTTGTATCAGAAGGTGAAGCAACAGTCTATACTTTAAATAGTGCAACAGATATGGATTTATTAGGAAAATATAAAACACACCAGTCGTTACACATAGCTGAACATCAGTGGCACATGCTTGCAAATGAAACAGACAAGCCATTGAAAATTGTAGAGATACAATACGGCCAAAGCTGTGTGGAGGAAGACATTGAACGTAAGTAATAACACATTAAGAGTATTCATAGGATGGGATTCAAGAGAAGATATTGCATATCAAGTTGCTAAACAAAGTATATTAGATGCGGCAAAATATCCTAATCAAATAGAAGTTGTTCCTATCAAATTAGACGAATTAAGAAAAAAAGGATTGTATTGGCGCCCTGAAGATAAACTTGCGTCTACAGAATTTACGTTTAGCAGATTTCTTATTCCTGAACTTTGTGAGTTTAAAGGATGGGCTGTATTCTGTGATTGTGACTTTATTTTTAGAAATGATGTAAGAGAATTATTTGAAAGGATAGACGACAAATATGCTGTAATGTGTGCCCAGCATGATTATACTCCTAAAGAAGGAACTGAAAAAATGGATGGTAAAATACAGCATAACTATCCACGAAAGAATTGGAGTTCTATGGTTTTATGGAATTGCGGACACAAGTCAAATAAAAAACTTACAAAAGAATTTGTTAATGATGAAGCAATCGATGGAAAGTATCTGCACAGATTCAGTTGGCTTAAAGACAATGAAATTGGAAAAGTGTCTCACGAATGGAACTGGTTAGTAGGTTGGTATAAAGAGCCCCAAGATGGTACACCTAAAGCATTACACTATACCGAAGGCGGCCCTTGGTTTAAAAAATATCAAAGATGTGAGTATTCAGGTGATTGGTATCTAGCAGAAAAAAGTTTTATAAAAAATAAAGAATTTAATTCCAAACACAAGCTAACATGGAACACATGGGAAGTTACTGAAGATAAAAAAGATATTTTGAAATCAGTTCTAAATTACATGGTTGATAAGGATGCTAAGTATTACAAAGGAAATACATGGGACAAAATTACGGAGAGAGTACACAATACTATGGGTAAAGTTGTTGCAATTGATACAAGCGAAGTAAATTTTGAACGTAAAGGATGGGTGTATGATCCTATTCTTGAAAATTTTTGTCAAGGAAGTAACGGACAAATTGCATCATATGCGGATCATATGGATACTGACACTTCTTTAGTAATTAGAGGTGTAGGCGGAGGAAGTAGAAAAGCCATTCAACGTTGCTGGGATAAGGGTAGAGATTTTTATGTTATTGATACAGGATACTTTGGTAATTTTAAAAATAAATGGTTACATAGAGTAACAAAAAATAATTTACAATACATAGGTCCAATAATAGATCGTCCTAACGATAGAGCAAAAAGACATGGGTATAGATATAAAAAATTTACTACAGGATCTAAGATTTTAATTTGTCCTCCTAGTGAAAAAGTTATGCGTCTATTCGGACAACCAGAACCTGAAGATTGGGTAAAGCAAACAGTAAGACAAATCAAAAAATATTCTGATCGGCCGATTGAAATAAGATTAAAACCTAACAGAACTGAAAGAGTTAGCACAAAAACAATACAAATGGCGTTACATGACGATGTGCATTGCTTAGTAACTTACAACAGTATTGCCGCTGTAGAAGCATTAATGGAAGGAAAACCAGCTATTGTTTTAGGTCAAAATGCGGCATCAGCTGTAGCTGAAACAAGTTTAGAAAACATAGAGTCTCCAAAAATGCCTGATAGAGATGTAATGGAATCTTTTTTTAATCATATTGCATATTGTCAATATGATGTTAATGAACTTAGATCAGGATATGCATGGAGTATGGCTAATGAAATCAGTAGTGAGTTATCACGCAGGAATTCCTAAATTAAATAAAAGTCCGGAAAAATCCAATATACTTTATTATATGATTGATGGCGTCAATGCCAGCGGCGATACAGGACGTAATCATTTTGATTTCAATACTTTAGAATGTGACGTTGCAGTCCTACAAGGATTTGTTCATGAGCAAAGCAAAAATGCTCCACATCTAAGATTACGCAGAGATGTTTTAAATGTACAAAAAATAGCTAGTAAAAGAACGTTAGTAGCAGATAGTAATTTGTTTTTATGGGTAAACAAATCTAATAAGCCACATCATTATTTAAGATATAGTTGGGACGGTGTTTTTAGAAAGACAGGATTTTATTTTGACAAAGATATTGACCCTGCTAGATGGCAACAAATAAAAAATGATTTACAAATAGATGTTAGTCCTTTTAGAAAAAAAGGAAAACATGTTTTAATTTGTTTACAACGTAATGGCGGATGGAGCATGAAAAACTATGATGTTATGCAATTTTGCCATAGCACTATTTCTAAATTAAGACAATATACAGATCGCCCCATTGTAGTTAGAGCCCATCCTGGAGACAAAAAATCTTCTCTATATCTTAAATTGAATTTACCAAATGTTACTGTAAGCAATAATCCTAGCATAGACCAAGATTTGCAAAATGCATGGGCTACTATTGTTTATAACAGTAGTCCTGGTGTTGCTAGTTTTATACGAGGTGTTCCTGTTTTCCAAATGGATCCTGAACCTAATTATAGTATGTATGGAGAGATAGCTAACTTTGATATTAGTAAAATCGAAAATCCCGAATTAAAAGATCGTCAAGAATGGTTAGAACGTATTAGTATGAGTCATTGGAAGTTTGATGAATTGAAAGACGGTCGAGCTTGGAGATTTATGCGTAATTACGTATAACAACCTAAAGTTTTATTGTTTCCAATAACTCTCAGATCTATTAACCATAATATCTCTAGCACGGCTTCTGCCTTCTTGTTTGCGTACACCCTTCATGTGATCTAACCAAGTTCCTAGCACACCATTAATCAACGGATGACCACCGCCACCTGTCTTCGCTTCTTTCAAATACATTTCTGCACTATAATCTAATACGTTGGGAT
>Ga0181574_10001762_pt1 | contig 20067 bp, 21 predicted proteins | sample 101ome_24_FD_145600 | JGI IMG/M metagenome (GOLD analysis project Ga0181574, IMG submission 145600) | Coastal salt marsh microbial communities from the Groves Creek Marsh, Skidaway Island, Georgia - 101410AT metaG (spades assembly) | ecosystem: Environmental > Aquatic > Marine > Intertidal zone... | reverse complement strand
GAAATCGACATGGTCAATAAAGGCTGGCAAGTTCGCAAGCACATTCTCAAGACCTACATGTTCGGCGAGAGAGTTGTTCCGAGCGCTACTGAGGCTATGGACCTTGGTTACTACGATCACGTACTGACCATCGACGGTGATAAGCTCGAAGATGTATTCTACAAGGGTAACTTTGCTCACGATCATCTCAAAGATATTCAAGTACACGGTACCTTCTCCTCCGTCTCCGTTGGCGACGTCATCGTAGACGAAAACGATTTTGCTTTCGTAGTCGATACCTTTGGCTTCGAAATGCTCCCTGAAAAAGTCGCAGCGTAAGGAATATATTATGAAAACGTTTGAACTTACTCGCCCTGTTGGTGCACCCTACTTTGACTTAGAACAGCTGACACAAGAGACTGAGCTGGTAGCAACAGTTCAAGCTAGTAACGTAGCTGAAGCAATTGAAAAGCTCCGTAACGAAGCATGTATGGAAATTTCCGTTGTTTCCCTTAACGAAGAAACTAACATTGCCGATGTTGACATCCCGCAGCGTAATGCTAATTGGGGATGGGACATGGCTTATGTAATGGAGGCATAAATTCAAACTTACGTTACTATAATTTACAAAAAACCGCCCGCTGGCTATTGGCAAAAACTAGTGGGCGTTTTCTCTTCAAAAGAGTTAGCTGATGAAGCCGGTGTGAAAGCTGTTGAGAAAAAAGGTGATAGTTTTTGGTATACTGTAACTAACAAGCGGCTTGACCATTACGAGGATACACTTGTGTAATGACAGATATCTACTTTCCGCGCATTCGACCCTGGAACCGGGTTACTTTAAAGGTATACTACTTCATTTGTGATGGTCGTGTGCAGGCTGAAACAACTACCCTTATGGTTCACAAAGATAACATAGACGACGATGAGTATATTACTAAAGAGGCGCTGGAGAATGTACAGAAGAAGCGTGTCAGTCACGAAAAATTTATGAGAATCTTAGATTCCAATAAGATTCTCATACATTATACTAACTTTGATCGATGGATTTGTATTAAAGATAGAGAAAGTGTTCAGGTTATCGCCGGCGGGCATCGCTCATACGAAATAACCGGCAAAGAGAAAACTTTTCTTGCTCTTGCTGCTGAACCAGTGTAGTATATAATTATGTTCGACAACACCAAACAACGTATAGGTTTTGCATGTAAGTACGTGCACTCTAATCAATCGCTTAAGAAGAAAGAGCTTGAAGAAATTCAGCGTCCTTTCAATACCAAGTCCACAACTGTTGCGTGGCTTAATCGGCAGACTCGCGAAGTAGCTGAACAGCGTCTGTGGGACATCATGGTCCACAACATTCAATCTTACTACAACTTGATTTGGTATGTAGGTCATCGTGCTCCTGTGTATCGCATGGTACGCCTTGGCAGTGATTGCTTGCCTGTATACACGCAAGACGATTGGCGCTACTACTGGCAGAAGCCCGACGTGGTTGCCTACTGTGAGCGTAAGTTTGCTAAGGTAGGTGAACTTGCTCGCAAGTTTGATGTACGTTTGTCTATGCACCCCGGTCAGTTTACTGTGCTTGCTAGTGATAATCCTGACATTGTTGATCGCAGCATTGATGAGTTTGAGTATCATATCAACATGGCACGTTGGATGGGATATGGTCAACAGTGGCAAGACTTCAAATGCAACGTACACATCTCCGGTCGGCAAGGTCCCGAAGGTATTATCAAAGTACTGCCTCGATTGTCGCCCGAAGCTAGAAACTGTATTACTATCGAGAACGACGAGAACTCTTGGGGCCTTGACGCTTCACTAGAACTTGAAAAACATGTCGCACTTGTGCTTGACATTCACCATCATTACATTCGCAGTAACGGTGAATACATTCAAGCTAACGACGACCGGGTAAAACGTGTGTTCGATAGTTGGCGTGGTGTGCGTCCTGCTATTCATTACAGTGTAAGCCGCGAAGAATACATAGAGTCTGTCGATACAAACACGCTGCCTGATTTACAAGTGCTTATGGAGCAAGGCTACAAAAAACAAAAGCTTCGTGCACACAGTGATTATTACAAAAATACTGCGTGCAATAAATGGGCATTAACCTTCTTAGAACACGCAGATATCATGTGCGAGAGCAAGATGAAAAATCTAGCTGTTGAGGATCTTGTTGCGCTTATTTAGGTGGAGTTTCATCTAAATTAGAATTTCTCAAAGTTTCTGCTATGCAAGTTTCTATTATATAAACAGCAGTTAAAAAAGTAGGTTCTTGTCTATTAGGAATTGGGTTTTTCATTAGCCAAATTGATTGAAACTTATATGCATCTATTTCGCCTGCCACGCTACACGAAAATGTACGACCATTAATATATTGCAGATAATGCACAAGTTCATGTACTACAATATCCATTGTAGACCCACTTTCCCAATCAAAATCGTCTAACAAAAATATAGTGCCTTCGTCAGCACTTCTAAAAATGCCTTCTATAGGAAACAAGGTGTCTTCATTTTCTAAGTAAGTATCTAAGCCGTAGAAGTAAGCACCTAATTGCTCTTGTGTAGCATAAACAATTTTTGGCAGTGGCTCGTCGTTATATTCGTAGATAGCAGATTCGTCTATAATCCAATTGATAAGTTCAAGCATTTTAGCTTCTTCAATTGTTTCTGTATAAGCTGGTTTGGCAAAGACTAATGACAGTATAAATGCGGTTACGATTGAGAATAAAGTTTTAAACATACAGTATTTAGCGCAAATAAATACTATACACGCAAAAGGAAAAACAATGCAATCCTCATTTTTAACCACTATGTATGGTACTAAAACCACATCATCGAATAAAAATCCTAATCGAGTGATGGGCGGTTTAAGAGCCCACGGAATGAATAGTTACACTTTGATAGCAGAAGACGGCAGTGAGCAATCAGTTGCCTCGCAAAGATATGTTGAAACGCTTGAACAAAAAGTTGCAGACCAAGCAAGAATAATAAAAGAAATGCAAAATCAAATGCGTAAGCTAACTCGCGATACCAACAATTTACAAAATCAAATAAATACAGTAACAAGGAAATCTATACATGACAATTCTGTCTCTTACAGATAATGCTAAGAAAAAAATTGACGAATTAAGCCAAAACAATAAGTCAGTAAGCCTTAGTATAAAAGGCGGAGGGTGTGCTGGTTTTGAATATAAATGGGATGTAATAGAAAATAATAAAATTGAACAAGGTAGCGAAATAATAGAATCCAATAATGGTAAACTTGTTGTAGATCCAACAAGTATTATGTTTTTAGTCGGTACAGAAATTGATTATGAAACTGAAATATTTGGCCAAATGTTCAAAATTACAAATCCCAATGCAAAATCAGCATGCGGATGTGGAACAAGCGTAGATTTTGATTTAGACGAAATACAAATTTAATCGGAGACAACAATGTCAAGACAAATAGTAGACATAGGTATTGAGGGAAACGACGGTACAGGTGATAGCATTAGAGAAAGTTTTCGCAAAACAAACGAAAACTTTAAAGAATTATATGCAATATTTGGCTTAGGTGGCCAAATTAGTATTACTAATTTAGATGATTTTCCTGATTCATTCGAAGCTAGTAAATTATTAGTAACTAATCCTAGCGGCACTGGGGTCATACAAACTGATATTGTTTCCAACAGTTTTCTAGATCCTAATACTGCTGATAGTATCAATGTTGTATTTGACGGAGCAACTGGTAAAATAATACTTACCCAGGCGTTCGGGTCTCTTGTTGATGACGAAAGTCCAACTCTAGGTAATCATTTAAATGCTGCTAACTTTGCAATAGGTGGAGTAACAGTCACAGACGCTGCTGCTGATGCATTGTCAGCAATTCCTGGTAATCCGACTTATACTATTTCAGACCTAGTAATAGATAAAAATTACGCTGACAAAAATTATCTATCGTCGAGTGTTCCTGTTCAACTAAGCACAGAACCCGCAAATGCAAATTCGTATACCTTAACTATAAATTCTTATACCAACAATAATGTTGAAATTACTAACCACGGGTTAACAAGTCAACAAAATGGAAAAAGTTGGCAATATAGTGTGGAGGAAACACCTAATGTATCGTTAACCAACAACACTACATACTATGTTAGATATGTAACTGTAAATGAACTTTCTTTACACCCAACTAAAGATGATGCAATAAACAATACAAATAAGATTGTTTTAAATAATTCTACAATTGCTAGCACTGATTCTCATAGTTTATCTGATACAGCTTATGATAGCTCATTGCAAGGATTTTGGTTATCTAATGAACCATTACCTAGAAATAGTGTAGTCCGGCGTCAAGGTGACAAAATGGCAGGTACACTTATCCTTCAGGATCACCCAGGCGGCCTAGCCGGCCAAGCACAGGGCGACGAGCAATTACAAGCGGCAACAAAGTATTATGTAGATAATTCTGCTAGGCCAAGCGAAAGCATTTTATATGTAAGTTTAAGCGGCGATGATAATCAGACTGTAGCACCTGCAGGCAACGAAGGTACAAGTGCAACTTATTCTTATAGAACAATAAATGCCGCGGCAAATCTAGCAAATGAGCTAGTTACTTATTCCCAAGAATCACTAGGACCATATGTACAGACACTAACACATACAAATGGTACACCGAGTACCGTAAGATCTGTTTCTGCACTTAATTCACCACAACAAGTAGATGCTAATAATCAACTAAATGCTAATAAACAATACCTATTAGCAGAAATATTTGGCTGGTTGAAATTTACATACCCGGATTATGCAGACGACGCTCATTTTACTATAAAAGAATTTGATAATGATTATGGTAACTTAATTGATAGTATAAGATTTGATTTGAACAAAGGTAGTTCTGCAAATTCTATTACTAAAAGATTTGCACAAAAGTTTTATTCAACTAACCGTGATAGAGAAAAAATTAAACAACACCTGTCTCAAAATGTAGCAGTGGTAAATCAACTTTACACATTTATAGACGAAAGCATTTTTACAAATACAGGATTACAAGAAAAAACAGTATCAAATATTACACAAACAGATGGTGTTGTACCTGCTGTTGTTACAACTACAACAAATCACGGTTTATCAAATGGAAACATTGTTAAGTTTACAAATGTAATTGGTATGACACAAATTAATGAGCAATTTGCGTACATAAAAACTACAGGCGATGCTACACAATTTGAATTATATAGTGATCCTGCTTTAACAATTTTGTTTGACAATAGTGGTTATACTGCTTATGCAAGTGCAGGCACAATATCTCTAAGATATCAACAGTATTATGAACAAGATACAAGCAATAACACTGTATCAACTCCTCCACAATTAGCTACATTACGTGACCTTGTAATTAACATTTGGACTAACGGACCAGATAGCGGGCAGGATATTTTCTATGGTAACACATACAATTTATCTATGGTTAACAATAGTAGCCAACTAGATCAAACAGGTTCTGCTAACTTAGATGCCTTGCCTAGTAAATTAGTTAAAGGAAAAACAAGCGGTGCACTTGCACAAATTGTAGAAGTTGAAAACACAATTACATCAACTGACTTTACTGTAAATTTACTATTACCTATCGAATTCCTTGAAGGTGAAGAAGTAGACTTTGGTTATCTAACTAGAGAGAAGCAGGTAACTATAGTTGTAGAAAGCGGCACATACGAAGAAGATTTGCCCATAAAATTGCCCATAAACACTTCAATAATAGGAGATGAACTACGCAGAACACTTGTTAAGCCTAAACCTAGAACATCGCAAAGTGAGCACACGACTGTTTATTTTTATAGAGACGATTCTATAGATGGAAATACATTAACAGCCGGTGGTGCAGTCCTTAACGATCAATCTGGAAACCCTAAAGGAAAAATAGGATATCATTATCTAAATGATCCTACGGCGCTTAAAAACATTGGTGCTGCTGTTGTTAATGCAGGCGGTTTTGTAACAGCAGCAAACATAACACTAGAAAACAAAGACTATCTGATTGAAGAAACTATTCATTTTTTAAATACCGAACATAGTAGTGTAACATATGACGAAACTATATATAGACAAAATTACAGTAAATTAATTGATGCATTAGTATCTGACCTTGAAACTGGCAATGATAAAAAGTCAATAGAAATACAAGATTTATTTGTAACCGAAACTGACCCTAGTACTAAGATAGCTATCGAAGCAGCAAACGATAACATCTATCTAATGTTAAATTTAATGTTTGGTACTGTGTCCCCTGAAGTGCAACCTGTTGCACCTAGTGGTGATATTGCAGGTACATATAGTAATTATCTAGCTGGCAGCGCTACAGTAACAAACATTGTTGATCCTAATTTAAGTTTTGGTATAGCTGAAGACGGTACTGACACAATTGTACAAAATCTTATTGCTAAAATTAATTTTGTTTTTGACGGTAGTTACAATGCGCCAAAGGACAACAGAAATCTCGATGTGTTCTTACTAAACGATGGTTCAACTATAGAAAATATTACTGTGCAAGAACACGGCGGGTTTGTAGGGGTAATTGACCCAGATGGTCAAATTATTACTAAGTCGCCAGTAATTGCAAACTCGTCTAGTATAAGTCGAAGCACAAATGCTAAAGTGTTTGCTGGTGGCATTTTTATAGATGGATATGCAGGAAATATTCCTCTATCAATAATTGCAAATTCAGGCACGTCGTCTGCTGATACAGGATCAACTCCGCTATCTGCATTTATTATAGAGGTTGAAAGTGCAGCAGGAACAGGACTTAGATTAAGACAACCACAAGTACCTAGCGTTTTTTACGTAAGCGGTGTCAGATATCAAGTGAATGCGTTTAGTAACTATGATCAAGGATTAGGTAAGGCCATATTTTATATAGATGCCCAGAGTAATAGTGCTAATGGATATAACGGATCGACCCCGCAAGACGCTTACTTACAGATGGGCGGTTCTAGATCTGTAATAGTTGATAACTTCTCACAAGTTAATGATTTAGGCTACGGCATTATTACTGCAAACGGTGCAGAAGCTAATGCAGTTAATACAGATGCTACTTATACTAGAGCAGGTTTTTATGCTGATTCAGGCGGATCAGTAAAAGTGCAAAATTCTGCTATACGCTTTGGTAGCTTTGGTTTAGTAGCCGAAGGCTCTGATCCAAACGTCATTCCGGACGATGTAACACTTTTAGATACTATGGTGCAACCTGCAAAAGTAAACGGTACTTTTACCGCAGCAAGCGGCACCGCAGTAATTGAAATTTATGATCTTGCTACTCCTCCAAAGCTAGGTAGTATACTAAAAATTCCAACATACCCTAATGCTAGTGATAGTACAAATACAAATCCAGAAACACAAAACTTAGAGTATAAAATTCGAAGTGTTGTTGATACCGGTTCTACTAGGGCTGGAACTAGTGGTACTGTGCCTGTATATAGCGTAACATTTACCGCAGATGAAAATGTTACAAACAACTTTTTTAGTACCTTACAAACTGACATAGTAGATAATCAAATTGTAGAATTACGCGACAGCACCCAATTTATTTTTGATAATGTAGCTGATCAAAATATAAACACTCGTCCTAATACAACATTAACTTTTGCCGAGTCTAATGATATTTCGTATGGCCTAACAAACATAGATACTTCTGACAATTACGGTAATGCACTACAGTCAGACGAATTAAAACTTACATTTAATGATCCGTTTGATTATATAGAATTAGTTCCTAGTATTCAATATGTAACAGAAGCTGGATCGCCATCCGGTACAGCAGGTTTAACATTAGGCGATACTAGTTTAGCAATAGAACCTTTGACTACATCAGACGAAGCACGTATTGTAGGAACAGTATTTGTATGGGCCGGCAGAACTCATCGAATTACTGCCTACACAAATATACCAGCAGTAAATCCAAATTATGCAAGAATAGACTTTACAGAAGACGGCGCTGATATTAGCGGAATAGGCGGAACAGGTCTTGCTGACTCGATTAATACAGAGTCACCTGGTATACTATATGCCGGCTTGAAAGCAGCCAGCGGGGCAGAAATTATCGAAAAAACTAGTATTGTGCGAGCATCAAATACCAGCTTTGACAATGTAGGCAAAGGCAGTTTTAATGCAAGTAATTTTCCTAATAGCATATTAGGTGATCCTATTGAAACTAGTGAATCATTATCTTTTACAAATTCTCCAAGTGCCACAAATGCTGAAGTTTGGCAAAAAGGTAAAGGTAAGGTATTCTGGTCAAGTTCAGATCAATATGGAACATTCCGTGTAGGTAAAAACTTTAATATAGATCAAGCTACTGGCGCTACAACTATTACAGGCGGTATTGGTATTGCTGATGCGACTAGTCTTGGTTTCCAATCAGGTACTACAGTGAGTGAATTTTCAACTGATAACTCACTAAGCGGCCGTGACTCTAATGTAGTGCCAACAGAAAAAGCAATTGCTGAATACATAGATAGACGATTAGGGTTTGACGAAAACGGCTTAACCGCAGGCATAAGTTTGATTGGTCCCGGAGTTCTTAGCTTAAGCGGACAATCAGGTGAATCATCAACCGCCATGAAAAACAATTTAGATATGGGTTCTTTCTATATAGATAACTTAACAGTACCAGGAAGTCCTACAGATGACCTAGCTGTGAATGTTGGTTACTTAAATACTAGATTAGACGCTCAAGACGAATTATCTGAATTAGATGATACAAGCATAAGTGTTAATCTTGCTGCTAATGATTTATTAATTTATAACGGTACTAATTGGGTAGATGGCACACTAGCAGGTGATATATCAGTAAGTGTAACTGGAAATGATATCACAGCATCAATAAGTCCGGGCGTAATTGTAAATGCAGATGTATCAGGCACTGCAAATATAGACCCTAACAAATTAGACTTAGCATCCTTCTTAGCAACTACTAGTGCAAAAGGCATTGCCCAGTTTGATTCTACAAACTTTGATGTTACAAATGGTGAAGTATCAATAAAACTGAATGGTATTTCGTTTGATGAATTACCAGATATAGCACAAGATACAGTATACGGTAGAACTGCTAGTGGAACTGGCGATCCTTCTGCTATTCCAGTGTCAACTCTATTAAGTAACGCAAGTGTGTTGTTAGCAACAGATTTTGCATCTGACATTTCAAGCACTGCCGGCACAACTTTACTTACAAAAATAAATGCAAGTACTTATGGAACTAGTCAGCTTACAAGTTCTACCCAAAATAATGCAGTAGTAAAAAGAACTGCAACTGGCGAAATCGATGCTACAGCTTACCAAATAGATGGTAACCAAATTCTTGATACTAGCGGCTCTGATACTATTGTTAAAACTCCAGGCGGCGGCGTACTTATTCAAGGTGAAGGCGCAAGTAACCCGGTATTAGAAACAACAGGTGGAATTAAGGTAGGCGATATTGCAAATGTCAATAACAGCACATTCCAAGATGCTAGTAGCTACAGCACAAGTACAAGCAAACTAGCAGCTACTTGGATTTACACAAACTTCTTAGAAGCTGCTACTGAGAAAGGCGCAAGCGGCACTGGTATTGGCTTAGGAACCGGCGGCGGCTTTGCTCAATCTGCTTCTGATGTGATTATCAACGTTACTAACGGTGTTGTTCGTACTGAAGTGAATGACTCAGGTTTAGAAGTTACAGGGTCATTAACAACTACTGCTATTACCACAGGCAATAGTAGCACAGCCGGTACTATTACAGGCAACTGGAGCTTAACAACTGGGTCAAGATTCGAAGCTACATATGCTGATATTGCAGAATACTACGAAGCTGACCATATATATGAGGTTGGTACTGTACTAGTATTCGGTGGCGAAAAAGAAGTTACAGGGTCAACTGAATACAAATCTACCCGAGTAGCAGGTGTAGTGTCTAACACAGCAGCGTTTACAATGAATCAAGACTGCGAAGGTAACGCTACTTGTGTTGCTCTTGTAGGACGTGTGCCTGTAAAAGTAATAGGCAAAGTAAACAAAGGCGATATGTTAGTTTCCAGCGCTGTTCCGGGATATGCGATTGTAGATAATGATCCGAAACTAGGCAGCGTTATAGGTAAAGCAATTAGCGAAAAACTAGATGACGACAAAGGTACTGTTGAAGTGCTGGTTGGAAAATAAAATAAATACATAAAAGAGAAGCAGTATGACCAATAGATATCCTTTAATAGTAGACACATTTGATTCTAATAAAATTAAAGAACTACCTTCAGGTGATAATTTAAACTTGACAGGTAGTGACATTGTTGGAGTTGAAAATGTAACAGCATCAGGTGCAATTTCAGCTGGCAGTATTACTATTGATAGTATAACTATCAATGGCGCCGAAGTTCAATCAATTGCTACTTCAGGTGATTATAACGATTTAATCAACAAACCTACAGGTTTAAGTGCTTTTACCAATGATGCAAATTTCATTACTACTGGGTCAAATATTAGTAGTCTTAACAATGACTCTAACTTTATATCTAGCGTAAATTGGCCACAAATTAATAACAAACCTACTACTATAGCAGGTTTTGGAATAGTAGATGCTCTCAGTGTAGGAGCAAACATAAGTACACTAGTCAATGATAGCGGGTATTTAAAAGCAAGTGATCTACAAAATGGTGTGATTACAGTTGACGTTAACAATACCGGTGACCTTAAAGGTTCAGTTTTTGGTGACGACAGTACGCCATTAGTAGACAGTGTGTTGAGTGCTATTAATCTTAATAACACTATTCGTGGTGATGTTATTCCTGTGCAAGATAGCCAATGGGATTTAGGCAGTTCGTCGCAAAAATTTGCAGATGCACATTTATCTGGTACTGTTACTGCTAATGCATTTGTAGGCGACGGCAGTGGATTAACTGGAATAACTAGCAGTGGTGTGTTACAAACTGCCGGTAATATAGGCTTAGGCTCTGTAGATTTAGCTGTAGACACTTTTACAGTTTTAGGAACAACAGGACAAATAAATGTAGAAGCATCTGCATTTGCACTAAGTTTTAGTTTAGCTCCAGTCATATCTAACGATTTAAAAGGAAGTGTATTTGCAGACGATTCAACACTGCTTGTAGATGGTGTAAATGGAAGTATTCCTGCAAGTGTTATAGATGGCACTATTGCGCAACCGCATACTAAGTTCATATTTACACAATCACAACCACCTAACACGCCTAATAGCGAATATATAGGTAAAACTGTAGGCACATGGTACGAATGCACATTTGCAAATGCTGCTAACACATTTGGCTTATCGCCAGATAGTGCAGACCGGGACCCTACATTAACTGGTATTACATTTAATGTAGATAGATTCTCAGGTTTTGAACAAAACAGTACATATGAATTTCATATTTCACCTGAATTATACGAAAGAACAACTACAGAAGGTATTAGAATACATGGTTGGAATGTAAGCACTGGTGCATTTAGCAGTATGAGTGTATATAGTCCCGGCACAGGTAGTTTTAATGTAAATGGACTAAGCTGTAACGATCATATTATTGTAACATTCGAAGATGCCGATCCTGCAAATAATTGGATTAGATACTCACTAGACAGTGACCAAGGTGCAAGTTACTGGATAGGTCAGGCAATTATGCATATAAAGAAAATAGGATAATATTATGGCCATGCAAAATATTAATATAGGTAATGTAGCAAACGACGGCACTGGTGATAGTTTACGAGAAGCTTTTGCTAAAGTAAATACCAACTTTACCGAGTTAGACAGCAGATTCGCTTTTACGAATACCGTCGAAAATTTAGGTAATGGTCAAGGATTATTTTATACTAAAGAAAATAATGTTTTATATTTCAAATCTATCGTTGCTGGTGATAATATAACTTTAAGTGCTAGTAACAACGAAATAACTATTAGTAGCGCAGAAACGTTTACTATTCAAAGTGATACAGATAGTACCAATATTAGCGGTGTAAGCAAGTTTTTCGGTATAAAAGGATCATCGAACATTGATACAAACATAACTAATAATGATGTGAATATATCAATTGATCCTAATGGTTTATTGGCTTTAGATCCAGCTCCAACTTTGAGTGCTGATTTAAATATTAATAACCATAACATAACAAGTGCTAATACTGTGACAGCAACAACTTTTATAGGTAACCTTGTTGGCACAGTAAACGGGTTACCTGTTACAGACTATAGTTCAAACTTAGATTTAGGTGCTATGGTATCAAACATTACTTCAATAGGTGATTATATTATTGCTACTACGTCTATAGATTATGGTTCTTTTATAACTCCTGCTTCGATATCTAGTAACTTTGGTAGTATCTGATCCTAATAAATACTATAGGAGAAGATAATGCACATTGATCAAATATGGAATGAGCCTTCAGGCACTACAATAGGAAATGTTGTAGAAAACACGATTGTATCTTTGCAATTACCTATATCAGAGCCTACTGCTGAAATAAAAGTTATTAGTGGAAAATTGCCAAAAGGCACACGTCTAGTGGGCCAACAAATAGTTGGCACTCCGACCGAGGTTGCTTATGAGACCAAATACAGATTTGTTTTACGTGCTAGTTTTAATAACAATATATATGATCGTACATTTAACATTGTTGTAGATGGATCTGACATACCTGTTTGGAAAACTCCCGAAGATCTTTTACCTGCAGGCAACAATAATACCTATTATGTTTTAGATAATTCTGTTGTAGACTTTCAATTAGTAGTTGAAGATCCTGATATTAACGCAGGTCAAATTTTAGAATTTTATATTAAGCCTAGTAGTGGTATATTGCCTCCGGGATTATCTTTGACTAAAGATGGTAAAATACAAGGCATTGTTGATCCGATTTTAGCTATTGAAAAATCTATAACAGGCGGGTATGATATAGGTGCATACGATTTTGAAACAAATGCAGGTTATGATTGGTTTGGCGCTTTGCAAAAAACTTCTGCAGGGTTTGATAGCTATTTTTATGACCTAGTACAATATGATATAGACGGCCCTGCTAAAGCACCAAGGAAACTAAACAGATATTTTCAATTTACAGTTAGTGTTACAGATGGACAATATGTTATAGATAGAACATTTAGAATTTATGTTATAGGCGATGATTTTTTTACCGCCGACGTGACAGCAATGCAGGCAGGCACTGGCACATTTACAGCAGATGTTTCTAAATTAAGAAATCCCATTTGGCTTACTCCTGAAAATTTTGGATACAGAAGAGCAAACAATTATATATCTTTACCGTTGCAAGTAATAAACAATGATACCTTAGGCGGATTTGTATGGTATAGACTAGAAGATGTTAATAACGACGGCAGTGATAGCATACTTCCGCCTGGGCTAGGATTAGATTTTAGAAATGGTTATATAGTAGGACGCAGTCCTTATCAGCCATATTTAACAAAAGAATACAAATTTACTATTTCTGCAATAAGAGTAAATTACGACGACGAAAGTGTAGAACTTCAACAAACAACAACTGAAGATACACCATTTAATTCTGCAACTATTAAAATTAGTAAACTTGAAAAAGTAACAGCTTTAGATATTATTAATAAATCATTTACTGTATTAGGCCATACTTACAAAATTTTATCAGCAGATTTATCAAATAGTGAATATGATAAACTCACTTTAACATACGGTACACGATCTTTTATTCCTAAAGGCACTGAAATTAATTTAGGATTTTTTGTTTTATCCGAAGTAGAAGAAGCTAAAGCTACTAAAACTTTTAAAGTAAACTTGTTAGGTGAGACAAATAGTAGTATTACTTGGCAGACTGATTCTAACTTAGGATCAGTTAGCGCAAATTACGTAAGTACAAAAAATATAAAAGCAATATCAACAACAGGAAGTAATGTTTTCTACACAGTACAGTCTGGTAGTTTGCCTCCGGGCTTACAACTAAACTTAGAAGGAGAATTAATTGGCACAGTAAAAAGCTATGGTTCTATTGATGCCCAAGGCTTGACTGTTTTTGATAGCGGGGACACTCAATTCGACGGCAATACAACACGCTTAGATAGAAAGTTTGAATTTACTGTAGCAGCTAAAGATTATTATGGATTAAGCTTGAATACTAGAACATTTTCTATTGTTGTAGACGATCCTAATAATAAGCAATACAGTAATATTTTTATGAAACCACTATTGCAAAAAACATTAAGACAAGAATATAGAAATATTATAAATGATCCTAGTATTTTTAAACCAGAATGGCTGTATAGGCCAGACGATAAAAACTTTGGTATTCAAGACGACCCTAAAATCCTAGTATATAGTGGTATAGAAACTAAAGATATTAACCATTATGTAGCAGCATCAAATCTATATGCAAAGAGAAAAACTTATAAAATCGGAAATTTGAAAACTGCAATTGCTATGGAGTTAGGTACACAAAATCCTGTATACGAAGTAGTCTATCTTGACCTTATAGACGATAATATACCTAAAAAAGGCAGGGCACGTAAAATATATACAGATAACAGTACAGTACCTTTATTAATAAACAGCAGTCATTTTAGCGAAGAGGTAGAATATTATGATAGTAAACCGTATACTATATCTGTTGTAACAAGAGAAACCGGTACTGAAATAATAGAATATTATGTGTATTTGCCTATAGAAACTAGAGACAACGGCTCATTAATTTGGTCATTAGATAATAACAATTTGTTTATTGAAAGTCAATTAGGAAATATTTTAGATGTAGATTTAATAGATGCAGGTGCAAATACTGCATATAAAATTAGACCTAACACTCCAAATGTTGTCACGGTTGACTTAGATCTGTACACTATAGATAGTGTATACAAAAATAAAAGATCTGTATCAAGTATAAAAAATTTACGGGAAGAAATTTTCAAAATAGGCGAAACTGAAAAAGATTTCTTACCTTTGTGGATGCAAACACCTCAAAGTTCAATTGCAGAAATTGGATATGTGCCATCACTAGTTTTATGTTATTGTAAGCCGGGCACTAGTGAAAAAATAAAAGAACTGATAGAAAATAATAATATTAATTTTAAACAATTTGAATTAGATGTAGATAGATTAATTATTGATAATAGCGAATCTAGATCGGATGAACAATATATTGTTTTACAAAACAAAGAATATGTTGTATAAATATGCAATTCCTATTTAGATAAAATAAATACATTATAAAAGGAAACAATGATGGCAAGTAATATAACAGCTGATACAATCGACTCGGCTTTTCCGGTCGCAGGTCAAGATAATAACAGTCAAGGATTTAGAGATAATTTTACTCTAATAAAAAATAGTCTTGTTGCTGCTAAGAGCGAAATCGAAACTTTGCAAGATGATACTTCTAAACTGAATGTAGACAACAATTTTAATGGTGTAAAACTAGAAAATTATAAACAAACAAAAGTAACCGAAGTCATTGATTCTTTAGGAGAATTGACTGCAAACACAGATATAAGTTGGGAAGCAGGCTCATACCAACAATTGCAAGTAGCTGCTGACATCCAATTAACACTTGCGGATTGGCCTGCAACATCCCAACTAGCTTCGTTAAAATTACAGTTAGTAGGTGACGGAACTGAGCGTGTTATTACGTGGGCAATTGAAGCTGGCGGAACACTGAAAACTGATGCAAACTGGCCAAGTAACTTTACCGTAACATCAGCTACTGATCCAGTTTTTGTAGAATTTTGGACAATACAAGGCGGAGTAACTGTTTTTGGTCGTTACTTAGGACAATATACTGCATGACCAATCCATTTGTAGATGGCTTAGAGCAACTTTCAGATCAAGATATTTTATATAAAATAGACGATCTTACAAAAAAATATTTTATGACTAATAATAATGATGTTAAAAATTTAATTACATCACAAATAGATTTTTTTAAAATGACTTTAGAAGATCGCCAGATTAATAAACGAAAAAACTCTGGCGATTCTTCACTTGACAATCTAATCAATGTAGATTAAAATAAAATATGCTTATGAAAACTGACAACCTCGGTGTACCTCGTTTCACCAATCAAAATCTTATCGATATGATTTATAGTGGCAATGCTGACAAATGCCATATTGTATTATGCGAACCAAGTAACGACATAGACAAATTTAACAGTGCTATGGAAGCTCAAGGTTTCGATAAGCTACAAAAGTATATTCCTTTAGATGTAGATAAAACACAGTTTGATGCAGTGTGTCAATCAGAATGGTTGATGCCTGATACATATAAACAACTAGACGTAGCTCGGTGGCTTTACGATGCACAGTATCTTAGGCATTATGATGAAAAAAGAATAGATAGAATAGATGACGAATTGTACGAATATGAAAAATATGGTATGATTGATCTATTAAGGTATCTAATTTATCTTGTAGACTTTATGCGAGAAAATAACATTGTATGGGGCGTAGGAAGAGGTAGCTCCGTAGCTAGTTATGTGCTATATTTAATAGGTATACACAAAGTAGACAGTTTTAAATATAATTTAGACTACAAAGAATTTCTAAGATAAGTAAAATATATACGGAGTATAAAATGGGTAAGAAATATATTAGTACAAAAACTTACAGACAGATTGCACCTTGTGCGTATCGTCAATGGCGTGCAGACAGTCATTGCAATCAAGTGCACGGTTATGCATTTTCATTTCATTTTGAATTTGAAACTGATGATTTAGATGCTCGCAACTGGGTTGTTGATTTCGGCGGGTTACGTCCGTTAAAAGACAAACTTGAAGAATGGTTTGATCATACACTGCTAGTTGCACAAGATGATCCGCAGCGTGAACAGTTGCTAAAACTAGGCGAGCTAGGTCTTGCTAAAATTACAGAAGTAGAGAAAACTGGTTGTGAAGGTATTGCAGAATTCTTATACGAATACATTAATACTATTTTCCTGCCAAGTTGGGAACCAGGCGAGCGTGTTTGGTGCTCAAAAGTAGAAGTACGTGAAACTGATGCTAACATGAGTATGCGTGTTGGTCATAGAGAAGACAACGAGTTTGACTAGGAGAATTAAATGGTTAAAAAAGATGTAGGTAGAAAACAGCATCGCACTATGCGTGGTAAGTTGATTGACATGGATCAATTACGAGCAAAAAATGAACTTACACCTGCTGTAGGCAATATGAAGGTGAATGCACGGGGTGACGAAATCGGCCCCGGTGGAAAAATTATTCGCACTCGCGAGCAAGTTCTTGCTGAATATTATAAAAATAACGATGCAGTAATTTCTGATCCAGGCCGAAGAGAAGAATAACAATGATTTATTTTAGAGAAAACTTAGAAGGCGGATATGTAAATAACGGCTTCAACATTTACAAGAACGACCCTAGCAGCAAAGGCTTCAAGTTTCGACTTGGTAGATTCTTAGCAATGGTTCGCTGGAGCCGGATAACAAAACGCTGGCACTTCGAAACTAGCTGGATTGAAACTTTACGAAAGTAAGGATAATAATAATGAAAAAATTTAAATCAAAAGTAAAAGCCATTGGTGACAAAGTTCTTGTTTCAGATATGGACTTTGGTGAACAAAAGACTAAAGGTGGATTAATTATTTCAAGTGATGACGGCCAAACACGCGGCGTCCATGCACGGTGGGGTAAAGTGTTTGACAAAGGCCCACGCAATAAAGATGATTATGAAATTGGCCATTGGGTATTGATAGAGCACGGCCGTTGGACAAGAGGCGTGGATTTTGAAACTAACGAATTTACAGGCACCATTCGCATGGTTGAAAACTCTGCTATACTTGGTTATAGCGATACAAAACCAGACGATGTAATGTTCGGTAATGAGTATAACGACGGAGACCATATGACCGTTGATCCTTCTAGCTTTATAAAAACATGACCGGACAACGTCGCTGGCTTAAAGTATGGGCACGAACTGTAGGAATGCCAATAGGCATTAATGACGATGACAAACCAGAATTCTTGCCCATATCACAAAAAGACGTAAAACGTGCTTTAGCCTTTAGGACATTTTGGATAGTTTTACATATTTTAACTTGTTTTGCTATAATTGCAGGCAATGGAAGAACTTTGGGATTTTGGTAATGCGTATTTTTAATAATAAAAAACCTAAATTAAAAAATAAAAGAGTAAGAGAAGAAAAAGACTTTGATCCTTATGAGCGTAAAAACGGCGATAAAATGACTGAAGTAGAAAAAATGGATAAAGGTTTTAACGGCTCGACTTATTCTATAAATGGTTTAGACATTGACTTTTAACTTTTATTATAATATAATAAACAATCTAAACACAGAGGTATAAAATGTCTAATATTGTTGATCTTAACAAATACAAAGATTTTGTAAATGCTGTTACAAGCGATGAATCAAAGTCTATTCTACAAATGTATAATCGTATGGTTGAAATGGAAACAACCGAAAGCAAAACTGTTGTTAATAGCGCACGGCTCTTAACCGGAGCAATTGGTCTTGCTAGTGAAGGCGGCGAGTTTGCTGAGATTGTAAAGAAAATGATTTTTCAAGGAAAGTCTTGCGACGAGGATACAATTTTTCATATGAAGCGTGAGCTTGGTGACATTATGTGGTACTGGATAAATGCTGTAAACGCAATCGGCGAAGATCCAAACGAAGTTATTGCCGAAAACGTTCGCAAGTTAGAAGCACGATATCCAGGCGGAAAATTTGATGCTTTTTACAGCGAAAATCGAAAAGAGGGCGACTTGTAGAATAAATGACCAACTACAAAATCAAAGATAAATTTGATAAGTCGTCTGCGGTTTGGAACAAATTCATACATAATAGTGCTAACAAATTAAAAAAAAACAACTATAAACTTTTTTTAAAAGCAAATGATAAACTAGCTGTAAAAGAATGGATTGTAGAAGATCTCAATATTGGGGGTGATTATATATTGCCCCCGATGTATGTACATGAGAATTTTGAAGAGGTAGTAGAACACACAGCACATTCTCGTTATTGGCTGAAGTGTAATCTATTTTCAGGACTTAATGCTAAAGTTATTGATGGTAATTATATTATAGGTCGCAGTACAGAAACTACAGATAAAACAGGTTTTGAAAATCTAAAAACTAGTATTATCAATATGTGTAAGCGAGATAGCTTTAGTATGTATCACTATGACAAAGGCGGCATTCCTTTGTTTTTTTCAGAGAAAGAATTGATAGATATTGTAGACTATAAGCACTTTTTTGTGTACGGTGAACATTTTTTTACACAAACAGTTTACAATATCGAAAAAGGTACAGAGCATATAGAAGAATGCATGGTATGGACTGATGGGTCTCTCGTTGGTGCACAATTAGTAAATTCAGCTACACGGAATTTTGTTGTTCCTAAAAACTGGAAAGAACAAATAGGTGTTGCAAGTAAAATTGCTAAACACTTTGATTTCATAAGGATTGATGTTTTGTCAAATGAAAAAAGCGAAGAATTTTACATTGCAGAAATTGATACATTACCTCGTAGAGGTAATTATAAAGCAAAAGCTATACACGACATTATAGAACCGATTCTTTTAAAGAGATTTGATATTTCATAAATGGAACGAATTAAACTTTTTTTTGCTTGGTATAAACTCTTGCTTTCTAAGAAATATCATGCTATAACTAGTATACAAGATGCGTGGTATAACTCTGCGTATTACACACTCGATGGAAAATATAAAGAATCATATGTTCAAAAACAGAAAAGAATACACTGAATGGGCTCTTGACCTGCTTGACAAGTATGGTGTAAAAGATCCCAACACTTATACTGCTGATGAACTCAAGCACTATAATCCAAACATTCCTGAATCGTTTATTGATGATTATACAGGAAGCTCAAACAACTACGACACTTATAAAGTTGATATCAAAAAGGTGTGAATAATGAAAGAACTTTGGGTAGAGAAGTACAGGCCGAAAACTGTAGACGGTTATGTGTTTCGTGACGAAGCACAACGCAATCAAGTAAACACTTGGATTAAAGAGCAAAGCATTCCGCATTTGCTGTTTAGCGGCAGTGCAGGTATTGGTAAAACTACACTTGCTAAATTGCTGTTTAACGAGCTTGATATTAATCCACTTGATATT
>Ga0181574_10001747_pt1 | contig 20164 bp, 16 predicted proteins | sample 101ome_24_FD_145600 | JGI IMG/M metagenome (GOLD analysis project Ga0181574, IMG submission 145600) | Coastal salt marsh microbial communities from the Groves Creek Marsh, Skidaway Island, Georgia - 101410AT metaG (spades assembly) | ecosystem: Environmental > Aquatic > Marine > Intertidal zone... | reverse complement strand
CATCCATCCATCATCCACAACGGAACGGATGACGGAGGCGCCGACCGACATTTGTTGTACGTTCAAACCGGAATTTCCTCGTACTTTAGCGTAAATGAAGGGTGTGAGCACGCGTGTTCGATTTCGGAAGGGGCTTCAATATGGGACGAGCGCCATCTAGGACGGCGCGTTCGGTTTTGGCGAAATTTTTAACTCGGGTAAAACCGGGGGGATTGTAGTATGGGATTGCTATTATTGTACGGGAACCGGACCCCGGTCTCCAAAAAGGAGGATCGGCGTTTTAGGAGGCGCGGCGTGTGGGTTGGTGTTTTTCTTTTCGTCTTCTTCATCGCAACGTGACGTAATGGTTTCTAAACAAGGCGAGGACCCGCGTCGTCGGAGAGTTCTAACGCCTCGGGCGGTAAAGAATCTTATCGATGATGCCGTAGTCCATCGCTTCCTCGGCGGTAAAGTGCTTATCGCGGCGGATTTCCTCGGAAATTTGATCGACGGGACGACCGGTGATGTCGGAAAGCCTCTCGTTGATCTGCGTGCGAACGCGCATGAGCTCGCGACCTTCGTTGAAGACGTCCGAGGCGGCACCTCTGGCGACGCCAGACGGGTGGTGAAGCATGATGCATGTGTTCGGGAGCGCCGCACGCTTACCCTTGGCGCCGCTCGCGAGCAACAATCCCCCCATGGCGCGCGCGCTTCCGAAACCCACCGTACCAACCTGAGAGTTCAGGTGCTTCATCGTATCCATGATGGCCATCGTCGGCACAATCTGACCACCCTCGCTGTTAATGTAGAGATACATTGGTTTGTTCTTATCGACGCTATCCAAGAACAACATCGTTGCCACGAGCTGGTTCCCAAGTTCCTCGTCGATGGTCTGACCTATCCAGATGATGCGTTCCCGGTACAAGCAGTTCCAGATATCGACCCACTGCCACATGTTCTCGTTCGGCGTCTTATACGGCACTCGCGGAACCCCAATCGGCATCATCGTCTTCGTCACTCGCGCGCCGATCGCCTTCCCCGCCGCGTCCACGCTCGCGCGCACGCGTTCGCCAAACGTCGCGCTTCTCACTCGCCCGTCTCCGCGCGTCAGCCCCGAGGCCAACTTATTCCCGTCCACAAACCCACCGTACGAGCCGAACGACACGCTCGCCGTTGCGTTCGCCCGCATCGTCGTGCCTTTGCGTCTCGCACCGCATCCGTTCGCGCGTCGCGTCGCCGCCGCGGTCGCGCACCCGCCGCTCAACTGCGCCGAGACCTGCATACCCTCCCTCTATCTCTCTCTTTCTAGCTCTAGCTGCCGCGTACACGTTCTACGCGTTATGCGTTCGCACTCACGTCTCCGTAAAGCTCGCTTTCCCGGTCGTCGTCGATCGATGCGATGTCGCGATCCGTTCGCGAGGTCGCGCGCGCGTGTGCCGACGTCGTCGTCGTCGTGCCTCGTGCGATCGGTCGATTGCGAACGCCGAAAATTTGCACGATCTCATACTCTATGTCATTTCAACCCATCACGTTACAAAAAAAACACTCGGCCGAGGGTTTTTGCTTGTTTTTGTACCTCGAAATCTTGGTTACCTACCGCATGTCCTTGTTAACTATTGAAGCTCGACCTGTGTGTACGTAACGGCGAGTAGTAATTCAAGAGTGACCCAGGGGGTAAAGTTGTCCGTTGATGTCGCACTGAACCGACGAGCGCGTCACGACGCCAGACGACGACGGTCAGCGAGCGAGCGAGCGAGCGACGGTGAGCGAGCGACGACCAGAGAGCTTAGTTTTTCGTGCGTGCGAACGAACGGACGGACGAAGATGAACGCGGAGGAAGCGGCGCGGTGCCTCGGGGCGATCCGGGAACATCGACCAGACATGAAGCAGTTTTTGGAGCCCGAGCTGGAGGTGGATTACGACGCGGTGCTCGGCGAAGGAGGTTTCTGTACGGCGTACAGGGCGAGGTTTCGCGGTGAAAATGTGTGCGCGCGAGTGGTGGATAGCTCTAAGGAGTCTCTCGTCGTGGCGGAGGTGGCGACGGTGAGCGATTTACCAGACGTGGCGGTGAAGGTGCACGGGTGCGCGACGACAACGAGGCCGGACGGGAAAAAGTACTTGGCCGTTTTGAGCGAGCTGTGCGAGAACGGGTGCTTGGAGGATTTCATGGTGAGGGAGAAAAAAGCTGGGAGAGAGCTGAGCGAGCGAGTGAAGCTTGACATCTTTTTGCAAGTTGCGGATGGTTTGGAGCAGCTCAAGCGGTCGCGCGTGGTGTGGCGCGACTTGAAGGCTAAGAATTTGTTGGTGAGAAACGTCGTAAGGAACACTTTTGGAACGGTGACCAAGCTCACGATTGGATTCACCGATTGGGGTACCGCAGTTCGGCTCCCAAAGGTTGGGAAGCGGAGGATGACGCTTCAGGGACCCGGCACGTGCGGATACATTGCGCCCGAGACGCGCGGACCGCACTACGATTTCCAAGCAGACATGTGGGCATTTTTGGTTTGGGCCGCTTCGATGTGCCTCAGCGTGGAAATCCTCGTCGATTGTCAGCTGGAAGAAGCGTTGGGTCAGCTCAAGCTCGAAAAGAAGATTGCTGCAACGGCGGGCCAAGAGACTCGAGTGAAGGAAATTTTGGCGCAGTTTGACGCCAACGTCGTGCCCGGTTGCGCCGTTGTCTACGAGTTTTTGAAGTCTGCAACGTGGGTGGACGCGAACCAGCGCTGGAGTAGCGATGAAGCCATCGAAGAGATGGTTGATTTCCGTCAGGCGAACGATCTTCACCTGCCGATGGGTGGATGCACGCCATCGCGTCCGATGAGCTATCCTGAGGAGAGCGTGCAGTGCACAGAGATGGACGAAGACGAAGATGATGCTGGCGAAGTCGAGCAGCGCAGCCCTGTGGCGGCGTACGCGTTGACTCCCGGCCCTTTTGCCATGACGCCGTACGCGCCGACGCCGTATGCTCCGACACCGTATGCGATGACACCCGCCATTGACTCGTGCACGCCGGGGCCGAGATGGCATCCTCTGATGAACAGACAACTCGTGGAGCTTCCTCCTCCGATGCACTTACAACACGTTCGTGAGCCCGAGGATGATGTACCATCTGCTTCAGTACCGGTTGAGATGACGCCGAGAGCGACTCAGGCGACGCGTCCTGTGGTGGAGCAAGCGCGCTCTCCGCTGCGCGCACTCGACGTCAACGTCACACCAAAGGAGCAAGTCCCGCCTCAGCCGCAAAAGAAGCGTCGTGGTCGACCACCGAAGGTGAAAGATTGCCCGCCACCGACGCGAAAGTCCACAAGAGCGGCTGATGCTTGCGACAATTCCATGGCTTTGGCTCTTGTGTCCACGAAGGGGTGTAGCAAATGCCGATGGTCTAGGAATGGTTGCGGCGCGTGCGATCCGGATACTCCTCGTTTGCCCCGAGGTCCGGCCGCAGCCAAGGCGAAAAAGCATGTGACAAAGAAGACGACAAAGACTAAAAAGTCCGCAAAGGAGGTCGACAATTCCATGGCTCTCGTGGTCTCAACCAAGGGTTGCAGTAAGTGCAGATGGGCGCGAAACGGTTGCGGCGCGTGCGATCCGGATACGCCACGTCTCCCGAGAGGACTCGCCGCTAGAAAAGCCAAGACGACCAAGAAGACTGCGATGACCTCGAAAGTGAAGATGAGGACTTCGAAGAAGGCGGCAGACGAGGTTGATAACTCTATGGCTTTGGTGCTAGTATCGAAAGGATGTAGCAAGTGCAGATGGTCTAGAAACGGTTGCAGCGCATGCGACCCAGAGACGCCCCGTTTGCCGCGAGGACCTGCGGCAGCCAAGGCGAAAAAAGCCAAGGCGGCACCGGCAGCGAAAAAGACGACCCAGATGAAACGTACGTCCACCCGAAGTGGAGACGCCAAGGTGTCGTCGAAATTTATCAATGACAAAACTGGTGAAGTAGTCAAGGAGCTCACGATTGTTCCCGTTCGACGAGCGGATGGTAAGCGAGGCCGCGGTAGACCACGCGTGTTGCGTCCGCCAAGAACTGAATTAGGTTGCTCAAAGTGCCGGTACGCGCCGAAAGGGTGCGGGAAGTGCAGAGCTGAGCTCAGCGAGGCAAAAGTGCTCATCAAAAAGTTCAAGTTGTAGTTTGAAAGTGATAGAAAAGTTGTAACAGTAGTGCACGGGAAAATCAGAGAACCGTCTGAGGATGTTTTTTATTTCACTCGCTAAGTACGCTCTCGCTCGATGCTAAGGTTGCCCGAACGACGCTCGGTCGCTAGACTCTAAACTTTTTTGTATTCTTACAGTGGCCTCGCGCGTTTTTCACGTAAACGCTGCCGCTCTACCTTGACGCCCGGCACCGTGTCGTTCACCGCTCGACCCCACGCTTGTGGTGATTCCCATCCTTCGCATCATCGTCAGTGTGCTACTCAACCAGTCTAATCCCTCGTACAACCCCAAACCTTGCGTTGCGCACGACGCCTGCACGTGCCAGCGCCTACCCTTGAGTTTCGGCAGCTCGAACGCCTCCACCAGGTCCGCCGTCGTCAACGCGCCACGAAGGTCTTGCTTGTTCGCAAAGATCAATATCGCGCTGTTCCGCATGAACGCATCGTTAATGATTGAGTAAAACTCCTCCTTCGCCTTTGGTATCCGTTCTCGGTCTAGGCAATCCACGACAAAGATCAACCCATCCGTGTTATTAAAGTAGTGTCTCCACAGCGGTCGCAGTTTCTCCTGTCCCCCGACGTCCCACACCGTAAAGACAACGTTCTTGTACTGCACCTTTTCCACGTTAAACCCAAGCGTGGGCACCGTCGACAGCACTTCACCGATGTGAAGTTTGTACAGAATGGTTGTCTTTCCAGCCGCATCCAACCCGAGCATGACGACGCGCATGTCGACGTTTCCAAAGTATTTATCAAAGAGCGCGCGCGCGGTAGATATCGCGCCACCCATGATGCGTCGCTCGCTCGCTCGCTCTACTCCGCCCTCGCGCGCGCTACGTCGCGCTCGTTCCGTTTGACTACGCACGCGTCGCGTCGCAGACTGTCGCTCACGCCAGTCCTCAGTGTGCGCTCCTCACCATGACTCCCGGCGACGATGACGAAGACGACGACGTGCTGATGGATTACGAGGACATCGTCGCGAAGGATACCGTCGCCGCACCGCCCACTACGTCGACGTCGGTGATGCACCCGAGCGTGCGACCACCGAGGAACGCAGAGGATGAAGAGGAAGATGGAGAAATTCCAAAACGCGCCCAGCCGAGAGACATGGATGCCGACGCCGAAGTCGACGTGGACGTCGATGCGATGGGGGACGAACCGGATATGACCAAGATAATGACGTCGAAGGACCCAGCGTACGTCGAGCTCGATGCGGAGGATTTACGGTGCGCTGAACACGTCGCTCGATCGATCCGGGAACCGAAGAGACACTTGATTCGAGTCCTCGTGAAACGCTTTGGACGCGACGCGGCGAGTGAAGCGCTTCGGGAGACGCTTCGGATCGAGCGGGAAGGTGGATCGATGTATGAGGAAGGGTGCGAAGGGTCTGGGTCGTGGAAACGGAGAACGAAAGCGGGGTGCTTTTTGTGGGTGTTTAAAAAGCAGCGGGCAGACGCGCGCGCCGTGGCGGCGGCGTTTGAGGAATCGAAAGAGATTGATCGGAGAATCAAGGCGTTCAAGAGGGAACGAGGCGGTGGGGGTGGACGCGGGCGCGGGCGCGGGCGCGGGCGACCGCCGGCGTCGGTGAGGAGTGCGGCGTAGGAATTCTTTTCGTGTACCATTTGATTGTAAAGATGGCTGTAGTACCGTTGTTGATTGATTAAAGTGCATCCTCATAACGCGACCCGCGTCGGGACCGACCCGCGTGGAAACTACCGCGCCCGCGGTTTAAGAACCTTTTCGTGCACCGCCGCGTCGCCTCACGATGGCGCACGGAGTCGCCGTCGCCGGAGCGCGCACCATGTTGACTGTGGCTCGCGCTCGCACCAGCGGAAGCTCGTCGTCTTTGGATAAGTCTTCCAAGGCGTCTCGACGCCGCGTTCTCGCGCGTCACGCCCCGGCGGACGGATCCGTGGCGGAAGATATGGACACGACGTCCATGCCAGCCATCTTTTCCGCGCCCGAAGGGAGCAAAGAGGCGCAGGTGCTCGATAAACTTCGCAGGGTTATCGACCCTGATTTTGGTGAGGACATCGTAAACTGCGGCTTTGTCAAGGCGCTCAACATTGACGGAGGCAAGGTGCTTTTTGCGATTGAATTGACGACGCCGGCGTGCCCAGTCAAGGCGGAGTTCGAGCGATCGGCCAAGGCGTTCGTGTCCGAGTTGGATTGGGTGGAAAAGGTGACGGTGACCATGACGGCGCAAGAGGCGCGAAACGACGCTCCAGAAACGGTTGAGGGATTGAAACGCGTGCGATCCATCATCGCCGTGAGCTCGTGCAAGGGTGGTGTGGGGAAATCGACGACGTCGGTCAACTTGGCGTACACGCTAGCGATGATGGGAGCCAAGGTGGGGATTTTGGACGCCGACGTCTACGGGCCGAGCCTACCGACGATGATTTCTCCAGAGGTGCCCGTGTTAGAGATGGATAAGGACACCGGTACTATCAAACCGGTCGAGTATGAAGGTGTCAAGGTGGTGTCCTTCGGGTTCGCGGGTCAAGGGAGTGCCATCATGCGGGGGCCGATGGTGAGTGGTTTGATTAACCAGTTGCTCACCACGACAGATTGGGGCGAGTTGGATTATTTGATCATAGACATGCCTCCGGGCACGGGTGACATTCAGTTGACGCTGTGCCAAGTGGTTCCCATCACCGCCGCGGTTGTCGTTACCACGCCGCAAAAGTTGGCGTTCATCGACGTCGAAAAGGGTGTGCGCATGTTTGCCAAGCTCGCCGTGCCGTGCGTCAGCGTCGTAGAAAACATGAGCTACTTTGAGGTGGATGGGGTCAAGCACAAGCCGTTTGGAGAAGGAAGCGGTGCCGCTATTTGCGATCAGTACGGTGTGCCAAACTTGTTACAGATGCCCATTGTCCCAGATCTTAGCGCTTGCGGTGACACTGGTCGCCCGCTCGTGCTACGCGATCCGACATGCGAGACTAGCTCTCGTTACCAAGAGGTTGCCGCAACGCTCGTCCGCGAGGTGGCCAAGCTGAGCAGCGGAAAGAAACCTCGCGTGGACATCGACCCGGGCTACGATGGCGCCTTCCGCGTGGAAATCCCGGGTGAGAACGACGGTAAGCCGTTCTGGATCACGGCGAAGAATGTCCGCATGAGCGATACGAGCGCTCGCGTCAAGGGAAGCGATGAATCCCCAGACAAGCTCCTCAACGGCGCCCCGATCCCGGACGACATCGCTCCGATAGAAATGTCCGTCATCGGCAACTACGCCATGTCCATCACTTGGCCTGACGGGCTCAGCCAAGTCGCCGCGTTTTCCACATTGGCCAAGCTCGAGCGTCTTCCCGAGCGCGCGTCTTAAACCACCAATCGCACGACTCCACCGTAGTCGCGTCAGTAGCGTCGCGCGCATGTATCACGTAGTTCATCCCTTATCATTTGATTCATTTTCCCTCCGCTCATCGCGCGCTCGATCGTCCACCCGTGCGTCTCGCATTTTCATTTTCGTTGGACAACAGCGCGTTGTCTGTTCCACGGTAACAGAAATCGTTCGCGAATGTGATGATTGTCACTCAGCGGCGCCGCGTCACTCATCCATCATGTCAGCTGACATCGACAACGACGACGACGACGAGACATCGCGTCTCCTGCGCGTCCGCGTCTTCCGCGCGTGGTCCACCGTCACCGCGAACCGACGCGCAACCGATGCGCAACTTTCGTCAATTCTGCGACACTGGCGCGAACTCGCGCGAACTGAATCGCGCGAACGGCGCGAACTCATCGACGTCGTGCGCGCGTTGCGCGTCGAGGTGCTTCAGCACGTCTTTAATGGGTGGCGTCGAAGCGCCAGATGGGAGAAAACCGTCCGGGTGGCGCTCAAGGCGCACCGAGAGCGATGGAACTGGCGTCTCCTCGCGCGCGCGTTTCGAGCCTGGTTTGCAGTCGCGCGGGATGCCGAGCGTCACAGAGTGCGTGAGAGGGATAAAACGACCGAACGCGAGCGGTTAGAGATGAAGTTGGATCTTATGCGAGCGAGGGCGGAGCGAGACGCGGCGGTGGAGAAGGCAAAAATGAGTGAAAAGGTGTACAAAGCGTTGGAATTTAGAGAGGCCAAGACGCGCTCGCAGAGAGACGCTGACGCCGACTTTGTCGACGAAGCGATTCGATTGGCGAGAACGAACGCGGCGGAGGAGGCGTTGACGCGCGCTAATCGTCAACGAGCGGCGTTGGTGCGGATTTTACGCGAACTTCGCGCGCAGGCGGTGCAGGATTTAGATTATATAGACTTTCGCGAGCGCGAGGCGCGGTTTCGCTCTGACGGCGGCTCTGCTTCGCGTTTCCTCGCGTCGTAGCGATAGTGGTAGTAGACAATGTGAGTGATGAAACTTGATTTACTCGTGTGATTTCAAGTCCTAGATTAGTAGTTATGCTAGTTCGACGAAGCGACGAAAAATCTAATAGTCGCGAGACGCCTTGGACGGCTTGGCCAAGAAGTCGGTGTACTCTTGCGCCGGCGGCTTGCCGTACTTGGTTTCTCTCCAGAGAGACGGTTCGAGGAAACCGTAAGAGTTTCTCAAAGCGTAGTACGTGGCGTAGAGGAAGTTACCCATCGTTCTAGTGTGTCCACGAGAGCACGTGTAAACATCTTCGAGACCCGCCATGGCGAGCACCTTCTTCGGCGTACCGGCGGCGACGATACCCGCACCTCTCGGCGCCGGAATGAGACGAATGTGCACCGAACCGCACTTGCCGTGCACCTTGGTCGGGATCGTGTGCGGCTTGCCAATGTTGGAGCCCCAGTAACCACGACGAACGGGAACGACGTTAAGCTTGGCCAAAATCATGCCACCTTGGATCGAGTGCGCAACTTCCTTGCACGCCTTGACGCCCAAGCCAATGTGTCCGTTGCAGTCGCCGACGACGACGAACGCCTTGAATCGCATGCGCTGACCGGCGGTGGTTTGCTTTTGCACCGGCATAATCTTCATCACCTCATCCTTCAATTCAGCACCGATGAAGTGATCGACGATTTGATGCTCCTTGATCGGGAGAGAGTAGAGGTAAATGTGCTCGAGCGAGCGAATCTTACCCGCTTGGACGAGGCGACCGAGCTTGGTGCACGGAACCCAGGCGTCCTTGTCGTCGCCGCCGCGACGGGGGCCGCGACCGCGACCACCGCGATCGCCGCGTCCGCGGCGGTCACCGCGGTCACCACCGCGGGAGAAACCGCGGGAGAATCCACCTCGATCAGACATTGCTTCGGTTCTCGGTTTTGTGTTCGACTGTGGATAAAAGTGGGAAAAGAAGCCATCTGTCAGTCGGGAGGTTCCTTCCTCGCGAGGGCGTGGATGGGTCGAGTGGAAAACCAAAAGCGATGACGACGACGCGCGCGCGCGCGTGCGGCCACGCTCAGGGAGCGAAAAAGAAACGAAAGAAACGAAACGAAAGTCTTCGTCGAAGATGGATCGTCGGATCGCGTGAACGGTGCGACGCGGGACCGATGCGTCGTTTGAAATGATCCGTGGGATCGCGCGCGAACCCCAGAAAACATACAACTCGCACACGCGCGCGCATCGTTCTCGTTTGAACGACGACGACGACGACGGACGGATGTGCCCAGCCGCGACGAACGAACGAGGAGTTCAATTTAAACGGGTACCCTCACCGTCGCGAAACGCAACGCTTCGCTCGATGAACCACTCGATGCGAAACGCCTTCGTCATCCGTGGGTTGACCCTAAAAACCTCATCCATTTCAGCTGTCCGCGCACAGGAGGATCCGTCGTCCTCGACCGTCGTCGTCGTCACCGTCGTCGATCCACCATCGATCGAACTGAATCATTTCGTTTCGTCTCTGCGCGTCGCGGTCGTCGATCGGGGCGTCTCGCGCGTACCTCGTGCGTGCACCGCGCGCGTCGGAAAGGCGGATCCATCCCGCGCGTCCACCGGCAAAGGTCGTCTCGGCGCGGCGCCGCGGCGCGGGTTGCGAATCGGGGTTCTTTGTGTTTACTCACTGTTTACACATACGTTTTGGTTCACTCCGAGTGTTCGGTTTTGGTGTCGATGGGCAATCTAATACTTCAATATTTCAATACTGTCATGGTTAAAAAATCCCGCGCTCGGCGCGCGGCGGGCGGAACAACTCGAGAGGATACACACGCGAACGCGCGCGCGTGAAAGGTAAAGGCGCGCGTGCGTTCGTGTCTGTGATGTGGTGTCGGTGGAGTCGGTGTTGGATATCGCGCGCTGGGCGTCTTCCGCGGCGTCGGTTAAGCGGCGACGACGGGTTCGGCGACGCCGAGCGCGAGGGAGGTACGAAGCGGCGAGCTCGAGTGGCGGATGCGAACGGCGTTGACGATGAGACGCACGCAATGGAACTGGAACAAAGCGACCCAGGATGCGCGAACGCCGTAGCCGTTTGCGAGGAGAAGGCTGAGAGTGATGCATGAAAGCGCCGCGTTTGGAATGTACGACAGCGACATGAACACTCCGTCTCGACCGGCGAGGAGACAGCCTTCGCTCGCCATGGATGCGGTGTGCGCGAGCAGCGAAAGCGACATGAATGGTGTCGCTTGGTGCATGAGCTCGATGACATCCGCGCTCGACGTGAACATGGCGGGGAAGAAGGTTGGTACCAAGCCACTCACCATGGCGTTGAAAAATCCAATCAACACGGCGACAAACATAATTCTGAATGCCAATCTGCGCGCATTCTCAAAGTTTCCGAGCTGTGGCGGTAAGAATGTTTGCGAAGCTTGGCTTACTCCCTCGCCGACGACAGCGAAAAAGAAGTAGACGCTGAACAACACGCCGTTCGCCGCCGACGCCGCGGGGGAGATGGCTGTCGCTGTGCGCACCAACCAACCAACAAAAATACATTTAATGAGCGCCACAACCATCACCGGCCCCGCGATGGACTTGACTCGCTTAACAAAGTCGTCCCTTGGTCTTCTAAACGGCAATCGAAGCGCCGGGGCGCCGACGTTACGGAGACGGCGGAACTGCGACATGGACTCTGTGGACTGCTTCTCCGCGCTCACGCTCCTCTCTGCGTTCTCTGCCATCATCTTCTTCACCTTGTCAATCTCCGGACCTCTCTTCACCAACGCTCGAATTAAGAGCGACATCGTGATCACTTGAGACAGGCTCGTCGCCGCAGCCGCTCCCCCAATACCCCACCTAAGTCCCGTGACAAACCAAATATCGAGCACCAGGTTGAGCACCGTAGTGAGGGTTACGGCTTTCAGCGGCGTCCATGGATCTCGCACAGCCAAAAACGCCGACTGCGCCACCGCTGTAGATATCGCCACAGGCAGAGCGAGCAACCGAACGACGCTGTACACGCACGCATACGGCACGATTGCCGAATTGGTCGTCCCTATGTACGCCGACAGACTCGGTTGGTGCACCGCCAGCAGCACCACAGCCGACAATGCCGACGTCACAGCCGCAGCAACGAGCGCAGAAGACACCGTTCGTTCATCCTCATCATCCGCTCCCCCTTTCGCCGACAGTAATCTATCCTGCGCGATCATCGTCGTCGTCGCCACCGCGAACCCCGTCGCCAACAGGTACGCCGGATACCCCGCGTACACACTCGCCGGAGCCATCGCCGCGAGCTCTCCCGTCGACGTCGTCAGCCCGACCACGGATGTATCCACCAACGACAACAGCGGTTCCGCCAACCAGATGGCCATCGTCGGGAGCGTGAACCGCACGAGGTCTCGCACCGACGCCTCTGAGGTTTCATCCCGCGTCGTCGGCTCCTCCTCCTCCTCCTCCTCCTCCTCCTCCTCCGGCGTCGCCGTCGCGCCGTCCTCCTCCTCCGACGTCACCACCACCGCCTCCCCTCCCCGCGTCGCGTCGTCGTCCTCCACCGTCGGCGTCGGGTCCTCCTCGATCACCGCGCGCGCGACGACGCCGACGCCGACGGCACCGAAGACGTCGCGCCCTCCCAACCAAACCCGACGCGTCCTCGACGCTCGGTCGCGCACCGACCCCGCGCGACGACGGACGACGCCCACCGCCGCCGCGGGTCGCGTCGACGCGTCGATGCGGTGCGTTCGCGCGATGCGTCGTCGCGCGGACGACGCGGACGCGGACGCGGACGTCGTCGAGGACGCGCGCATCGCGTTCGTTCGTTCAGTCGTCAAAGTGTGGCGTTCGTCGACGCGCGAGTGATTTTTGACTCTGCTTTTGCTCTGTTTTGTATGTGTAAATAGTATATAGGTTTTCATCAACGGTGTAGCGCTCGACGAGTAGCGGTCGGCAAAGGCACCGCCGCGATGAGATGGAATCACGCCGCGGACGCGGAGTAGGCTATGGTGATGGCTTTGGCGACGGCTTCGACGCGCTCGACGACGCGGTCGTAGTCGCCGCCGGCGCGAATTCTATCGCGGAATTTGGCGAGGAATTTATCCGGATGCCAACGCTTGACGCAGCGGTGATACGCGAGCTTGCGGTCGCGATCAGAAGCGTCGGAACCGCCGGCTTCGCGTTCTAAGAGTTCTTTCATTTTGGGTGGCCAAGGAACGTCGTCGTAGGAGAGAGGGTCGGCGGCGGTGGGTGAGGATGATGACGACGCTTCGAGCGCGGCCCATCGCTCGTCGTACTTGACCCACCGCTTTGCGCGCGACTTTTCCTTCTTCGCCTTATCCTCAGCCTTCTTTTCGGCGCGGCGCTCGGCGCGTTTAGCTTCGCGCTCTTCGTCCTCCGCTTCCCATCGGGCCCATTTTTCTTGTTCGGCGCGCTCGGCTTCGGCGCGCGCGCGCGCGTCCTCGTATCTCACCTCGTCTTGATATCCGCCGTAACCGAACGATCCCGTCCCACTCATCGCGTCCTCGCCCGTGATTCCAGCACCGCTCCCGCCGCTACTTTTAGCCCCATGCATCCATTCGTTCCCGGGCGGACGTCCGTCTCGAGTGTCTTCCACCCACGCGCTTCCGTTCCACGCGCGTCCTCTTTGCGACGCCGAAGCCGAACCCATAGCCGGCCCCGACCCTCCGTACACCGACCCCCTGCCGAACATCCCATCCGAACTACCGCTCGCGGTACCACCCCGCACCCCGAGCGCGCGATCGACGCTTCTCAAATACCACGTCGTCCCGATGAATCCACACAACGAAGCCGCCGCGAACGCTCTCGCGCGTTTCGCATTCTCCGTCACCCCGCCCCCGCCCGTCCCACCCTTTGCCGTCCCGTACATCATCGCGAACACCGACACGACGGACGCGATCGCGAACGCGCTTCGCAATCGTCGCACCGCGATGCGTCGGACGATGAACGTCGAGCTCGCGCTCCCACTCGTCGTCGCGTTCATCGTGAACGAATGTTGATTGGTGTTGCTCAAACAAGCAAGTCTAACTCCAAACCAAACGATCTTCCCCGCGTCGGCGCCTCTTCCCGCGAACGCGACGAGTGATTTCGCGTTTAAGTGAACGACGCGGGTGTCGCCGTTTATTGATTCGCGCGACGTCGCCTCTGTCGAGAGAAAGCGCGCGTGGACGTGTGCGGGTGACTAAACGAAACGAAGTGAAGTGATAGTGTATCCTTTAGTCTTCGACGCTCGTCACTCACGATGCTGCGAAAGAGACGATCGACGACGACGAGGGCGGCGGCGGCGTTATTCACGGCGGCGGTGTGCGGCGCGGCGTTCGGTGCGGCGGTGTATTGGGCGTATTCCAACGCGTACGGCGGAACGAAAAAGGATGACGAGGATGAGGATGAGGAAGAAGAGAAGAGACGCGTCGAGAAGACGACGACAGAGACGACAGAGACGACGACGGGTAGAGCGTCCGGGGCAACGACGACGGTAGAGGATGCGATCGTCGGAGCGAGCGGTGGAACTGGCGTTGAGCCGACGACGGAGCGAACGACTCTACGTGCGGAAAAAGGAGCGGCGCTGGCGGCGTCAGCCGCATTGGACGTCAAGGATACGCGATACGTCGTCGAAACCTACGAATCGCTCGAGCTCGCGTTCGCTCAGGCGGGGTTGGATCCGAGAGCGTTGACGCCGAGGGAGTTTTTTCATTTCGCGACGTATCCAGAGGTTGGGTGCTGGCCGCGGGAACACGCTAAAGCTGGGTTGCCAAAGGATGCAGCGAGACTCGTCGTGCTCACGATGGAGGAAGCGCCGGCTATCGCGGCGGCGGTGCAGAGCGTGGTGAGAGAGTTGGTGAGGTTAGTCGGGGCGACAACGGATACGTTCGTGCCGGGACGTGGGAGCCTTCACGTGACGTTGTTTCACGTGTCACGGACATTTGATTACGTGGCAACACCGGTGAAGTGCGCCGCGGACGGTGCCAACGGGAGAGGAACGGCGACGTTACCGCCGACATCGGGCGCGGTAGAAGACGCAATCGCGTACGAGGAAAGCGCGATAGCGGACGCTTTGCACGGATGTGGAGCGTGTGAACTGGAAGTTGATCGAGTATGCATGGCGCCGAGCGGGTGCTTGCTCTTGTGCTTCAAAGACGTGCGCGGCAACGTTCAATCCATTCGTGAACGTCTGCGAGATAAAGCGATTGGATCGTCGAAAAGGCAGAACGAAACCGTACACTGCACTCTGGCTCGAATGTTCCCCAAACCCGGATCGTCGCCATTGGATGCCGAAACGATTCGCGCCATCACGATGATGTGTGCGAGAGTGACGAGCGCGCTCAGAGGCGCCCGCTTCACGGCGCAACACGCCGTGTACTGCGTCGAAGAACGATACGGATGCGTGGATGGTAAACGATGCCGAATTAAACTCTGACGACGACGACGACTCTGATTGCGCGGCGGAGTGTAGATGAAATTCTTTTTAGCCTTGTAAACAAAACCAAGCGTTGACAAATAGATGGAAAGATGACCCACTCATCGACGCGTCGTTCTCCTCGATCGCGAAGAACGACGTCCGATCCGATCTAAATCATCGTCGACATGCACGACGCTCGACGCGAACGCGCGCCGATCGGCGCGTTCACGCAGCGTTCGCGCGCTGCTGGCTCGACTAAAACCACGGCTGCGCCCTTGCGTAGCGCGCGGGCAGCGCCGGCGGAGACCGAAGACGCGATCGCTCGCGAGCGACGAGTGGGTGGAGCGCTCTTCGATATCGCAAAGGCGGCGAAGAACGGCGGGGCGGCGAAAAAGTGCGTCGAGCGACCCGAGACTCGCGGCGTGATTGAAAGTTCTTTGCAAAAAGTGTACTGACTGCTCGAACCGTCTTTATCCATTCGCGACAGGCGTAAAGGAGAGTTTTTTCAGGTGGTGCGCGTCCGAGGCGACGGAAGGTGCATGTTTCGCTCGCTCGCTCTCGGTCTCGCGGCTTTGAAAGGGAGAAACATGACGAGCGGTGACGAGGAGTTCGAGGCGGACCAGTTGCGCCTGGCGGTGGCTGAGTCGCTGTGCCGTACGCCGGAAAAGCGTAAACAGTTTAGCGAATCAGTCATGGCTATTTCGTACGAGTATGGATTGGAAACGTATTGCAAGAGGATTTTAGAGCCGTCTTTCTGGGGTGGCGAGCCCGAGCTTTTGGTGATTTCGCGGCTCATCCGACGTCCAGTCAAGGTTTACATTCACGCGGCGCAGGCGAAGAACGCCACGGGCGCTGGATTCGTCTGTATTCAGACGTATGGCGAAGAGTTTAGCAAGGAGGGGAAACGGAAGCCAATTAGGCTGCTGTACAATGGTGAAAACCACTATGATTTGCTGCTTTAATGACAATGTTCCAAGACTATTGGCGACTGGCAAGTACAGCGTCTCCGCAACCGCTAAATTGACGACTCACGAAATTAAACCCAACGCGTCTCGCCCGTCGCCGGATTGTGCTCGTACGGCTTACCCTGAGCGTCGTAATATCTATGCCATTCGCCACCCACGGGTGCTGGAGCTGGCATGGCGGCGTAATACTGTCCTTGCTGCTGTATCATGGGTTGTTGGTAGGCTTGCTGCTGCACATACGGCGCTTGCTGCGCGGCATACTGCGGAGCGCCGGTGAGCGGCATACCATTCAATCTACCTTGCGATCGAGTGTCTCCCAGCTCCATCACCTCGATAACGTATGAGCGACAGAGTTCAACGTTGGTTGCTTGACCCGAAATGACCACCACCGCCGAGGGCGTTTTGTTATCCTTGATGTCCACCATGCAACCGGTCACGGCGCGAAGGTGCTTAATCATCTCGCCACCTTTGCCGACGATGCGACCTTCATGACCAGAACAAGGGACCTCAATAGTGGTATCCAATCCCGTTTGAGCTCCAAATTGGGGTTGTTGCGTCGGGACTTGGTAACCCATCGCGGACATTGGCACCATCGCCATGCCGTTTGGAAGCATCATGGCGCCTTGCGGCATGCCCATCGGAACGCCCATCTGTGGCATTCCCTGAGTTGTATTCTGACTGGGAGCATTTGCAAATCTATCAACAGCCAGTGAAAGCGTGTCGTTGACCATTTGATACGCGATTGCGATGCATCTACGCTTGCCCTTGGCAGTGCAGACGCCACTGCCCTTGACGACGTGACAATTCGCGCCGCTTCTCGCGGAAATCTCTCTGATCGTAGCCGCGCCGCGACCGATGACGCGTCCTTCTCGTCCGTGACAAGGAATGTCCACCACCATATCCTCTTCTGGGTCCCCATTCAGAAGTTCAGCCGGAATAACATTTGGGTCGAATTGGATGCCCTCGTTGACGTTGGTGGGAACGTTTTCAGTCAACCTATCCATAATTTGACCAGTGTTCGCCACCTCTTCAATCAAACGCTTCGCCTCAGCCATGAACTGCTTCTTAGTAGCCGCGTCAATCGTCACCGAGCTACCAGCTCTTTTGTTTCTCGGTTTGACGACGCAGATACCCTCGTCTCGACGAAAGTCAAGCTTGCACTCGCACCTTCGCTCAATGTACTTCAACGTCTCTCCGCCTTTACCGATGACGCGTCCCGCGTTGGAGCCTATGGTGACTAAAGTCTTGTAATCGTCATCCAACAACTCATCCTGACGTTTACCGTCATTCTCCTTCCCGTCATTCGTCGTCGTCTTTGTCTTTTTCAACTCTGACGGCTCTGACTTTTTCCCTCCCGTTCCTTCTTCACCAGCCTTCTCTTCAGCCTCCCGCGCGCGTTTTTTCCCACCCTTCGCCGCATTTACCCCGTCGGCGTCGCCGTCATCTTTACCTCCCGCCGCTTTCGACTCTCCCTTGCCGACGTCGTCCTCAGTCAATCGCGCGACGAGCGCCGCCTTGAGACCATCGATCGCGAGTCCTCTCTCTGTCAATTCTTGCTTGAGCTGCGCGACCGTTTTCTTCGCCCAGTCGACGCGTTCGCTGGAAGATGGCGCGTTCTCAACTTCGTCATCACCGCGGGATGTCTTGGCGGACGGTGCCATCTGAACGATTCGCGGTGTGTGCGCGATTTGTTCGGTGCGACGCGTTGTGAGGAGATCCCAGGGAGAGAATGCGACGCAAAAGCGCTGCGACGCTGATTCGTAAAGCGAGTTGGAATCCATATGCCGACCATTACCTAATATCGCGTGCATCGTGGTACATTTACAAATTACAAAACTTTCCTGATCGCGTGTCTGTCCATTTCTTTTCCCTCTTACAACTTGCTCGGCAACGCCGAGCGCGCTCCGACGCCGACTCGGCCGCCGCTCGTCCGAGCCGACGCTCGCGAATCCACGAAATCCACGATGCGATTCAACACATCCTTGCTTCCAGGTTCTTGGAGAATGAGATGATGCATTCCGGGCAATTCAACGTATTGCTTATCCATGCTCGATGCCTCGAGGACGAGCCGACGAGACGCGGTTTTATCCGCGCACGCGTCGTCAGATCCGTGCAACACCAACAGCGGACATGACAGCTCGCGATACCTCGCCCGAAGTGCCCTGAACCCCCGCAAGATTTCGTACGCGGTCCTACACCTCACCGGTCCGAGTTGTACGTACGGATCCGTCGCGTACGCGTCGAGCGTCGCCGCATCGTCCGACATGTCTTCCAACCGCACCGCCGGAACCAGTCGCGCGCGCGGCGCGCTCTTTGCTAACAGCGCCCCCATCGCCGCTTGCGCTCGAAGTATTGCGTTCCACTTGACATCGATCGACGCCGCCGTCAAAACCAACCCATCCACTAACCGTTTATCTCCTTTTTTTGCGTCATTCACGCACACCGTCGCCGCAACGAGCCCCCCAAACGATTGCCCGCACAACACCAGCGGTCCCCGCGTCGCGTGTTCCGCCCGCTTCGCCTCACAAAACCCCCTCGCATCCTCCACCACGTCCTCGAACGCTTCGAAATACCCCGGCAATCCCTCCGACGCCCCGTGTCCGACCGCATCGTACGTCGTCACGACGCACCCGGCGTCCGTGAGTCGCGTAAACAGCGAATCGTAACGCATCGCGTGTTCGCCAATTCCGTGTAAAAACACAACCAAACATCGCGACGACGCCGACGACGACGCGCCGTCTTCGGGGATGTAATCGTACGAGCACAGCAGTTGTTTCGTTCCCGATCCCACGATCCACGCCGCGTTCGACGGGACCCGTCGTCGGGTGGACATGAGTCGAACGAGCGCTGCGAAATTCGTGCGCGTTTGAAAGTGACGGTGCGAGTTCGTTAGAGCGACTCAAGGCACTTTTTGACTCGATCGATTGCGCGTGATTTTATTTTTACATTGTACGTGCAAAGAAGGGATCGTCGCACCGTGGTGGCGGTAAAGTTGTCGTAAATTCATCGTCGCGTCGGAGAGCGCACGGAAAACGCACGCATTCGTTCCGTTGACTAGGCGTTCCCCGCGGGGCGAGTCTCTTTGATGAACTCGAGCAGAGACGCGTCGGCGGCGGAATTACGCTTGAGCGCGATATCGAGCTCGGAGGCGGCGGGTGATGCGGCGCATCCGGCGTCAAACTGCGCGCGAGAGACTTTTGCCTCGGAGAGCGGGGCGCCGCCGGCGGAATCGGAAATGATCGTCTCGCCGAGGTCGTTTGCCGGCGTCTCGCCGAGCTCGTCGATGAGTCTTTGGCCAAGTAAGAGGTAATCGACGCCGAGAACGCGCTTGACCGCTTGGATGTTGTGCAGACTCGCCACCATCACTTTTGTTTTTTGAGAAGATGATTTCACGAAAGCAAAGACGTCGCGAATGAGATCGTACGCCGGATCGCTCGATTGCGCGCTCGACGCCCCGGGATTTTGCTTGTACCACGCGTTTGAGCGGGAGTAATACAGCTGAATGAGGCTCGCGCCGGCACTGATCGCCGCGTACGCTTGTTCTCTGCAGTAGACGTGAGAGACGTGACACGCGATGCCTTCGGCTTCCAACGCGCGCACCGCCTCGACGCCTTCGTACGTCGCCGGAATCTTAAACAACAGTTTCGATCTCGGCGTCTTGAGTTCGTCGCACAGCGCCAACAACGTCCGCGCTTTTCGCACCAATCCATCGGTATCGCGCGCGAGTTCTGACCCAAGCTCCACGGAAACCCGTCCCTCGACGCGTTCCGCCCACATGTGCGCCAAGTTGGCGCGCGCCTTGTCCACGACGCCTTCGTACGTCGCCGCCGCCGCGTCTTCATTCAAAAGCGCCATTGCCCCTTCCACCGCGCCCGCATCGCGTCCACCGCGTCGCACCGCGTGTAACAACACGCTCGAGCTCACCACCCCGGCGCGTGGGCCGAGATCCACGCGCCCAGCGGCGTTTTGTTCATCCTCCGCCGCGAGCTTCTTGGCGTCGAGCACCAAGTTTGAGAAAGCTTGCGCCGCGTCCAACGCGCTCCCGACTGGCGCCTTGGTCGACACCGACGCGACCCGCACTGCCCTTCCGTTCAACGCGTGTCCGTTCAATCCACCAGTGTTGTTTTCATGACCGGAAGCACCACCGGAAGCGGCGCGAGTCGTCGTCGTAACCGAACCGCGTCGTCGCGTCTTCATCGTCATCGTAATCCGCTGAGTCGGATCGGTACCGATTGGCACCGGCATCTTTTTACCACCACCCATCGCGGCTCGTCCACCGGCGCGGTGGTGGTTCGTCGTCGCGACCGTCACGCACGCCATACACGTCGTCGTCATTCCACTCATCGTCGTCGTCGTCGTCGTCGT
>Ga0181574_10001746_pt1 | contig 20170 bp, 20 predicted proteins | sample 101ome_24_FD_145600 | JGI IMG/M metagenome (GOLD analysis project Ga0181574, IMG submission 145600) | Coastal salt marsh microbial communities from the Groves Creek Marsh, Skidaway Island, Georgia - 101410AT metaG (spades assembly) | ecosystem: Environmental > Aquatic > Marine > Intertidal zone... | reverse complement strand
CGCCGCCGAGGACGAGCGCAGCCTCGCTCGTTCGATGACGGCGTTCGCCGACATCGAGTTCAAGCCCCGGGTACTGCGCGACGTCTCCGAGATCGACACGACCACCACGCTGCTCGGTGAGCCGATCGCCTTCCCATTCATCGCCGCCCCCACCGGCTTCACCCGCATCGCTCACAGCGAGGGTGAACTCGCCGTCGCTCGAGCCGCCGGGCGCGCCGGCATTCCCTTCACCCTCTCGACCCTCTCGACCCGCTCGATCGAAGAGATCGCGGAGGTGAACCCGGGCCGCAACTGGTTCCAGGTCTATGTCTGGAAGGACCGCGGACTCGTCGAGGAGATGGTGCGGCGGGCAGGAGCCGCCGGCTTCGACACGATCGTGCCGACCGTCGACCTCGCCACGTTCGGGCGCCGCGAGCGCGATGTACGGCGCGGGTTCGAGTTGCCACCGAAGATCGGGCTCGACACGATCATCGACGGGATCCGCCACCCGAGCTGGACCTGGGACTTCCTCACGGGTGGTCCCATCCGCTTCGCCAACGTCGCCGCCTCCGATGGCTCCGGCAAGCGCGACGGCACCGACGCAATCAACCTCGCTGCCTATGCCAACGAGCAGCTCGACCCATCACTCAGTTGGGACGACATCGAGTGGTTCCGATCGATCTGGAACGGCCCGATCGTGGTCAAGGGCGTGCAGTCCGTCGCCGACGCCCGTATCGCCGCCGAGCTCGGCATCGAAGCGATCGCCATCTCGAACCACGGTGGCCGACAACTCGAGGGCTCCCCACCGCCGATCGAACTCATCGCGCCCGTTCGCGACGCGATCGGCGACGCCTGCGCCGTCATCTGTGATGGCGGCATCCGACGGGGTGCCGACATCGTGAAGGCACTCGCACTCGGCGCCGACGCCACCATGGGCGGACGGGCGCACTTCTTCGGCCTCGGAGCCGCAGGCGAACGAGGTGTCGAACTCGCCTTCGGATTTCTGCACGACGAGTTTCGTCGAGCGATGGCGCTCAACGGGCTTCGCGCAGTGAACGAGATCACCCCAGACGTGGTGTCACCACCCCGAAATCGGACAGACTGACCCCGATGCCGCTGTTTCGCTCGACGCGCGAACCGACCGATCCGCTCGTCGCCGACCTCACCGCGGAGCTCGATGCCGATCGAGTCCGTGCCGACGGCGCCCAGCGGTCACTTGCAGCGCATGACGCCTCCGTGTTCGACGGCGGCATCGCCGGCCCGGTGTGCTTTCCGGAGACCACCGAAGAGGTCCAGGCGATCATGCGCATCGCCGAACAGCACGGTTCGGCCGTGGTCCCCCGTGGCGCCGGCACCGGCCTCGCCGGCGGCGCAATCCCACTGGGGCGGCCCGTCGTCGTATCGACCGGCCGAATGAACAAGGTGCTGTCGGTCGACACCAACAACCGCATCGCCTGGGTGCAACCCGGCGTCATCAATCTCGACCTCTCGAAGCGGCTGCGGCCCAAGGGATTCCACTTCGCCCCCGACCCGTCGAGCCAGCAGGTCTGCACGCTCGGTGGCAATGTCGCCAACAATTCCGGAGGCCCCCACTGCCTGGCGTATGGCGTCACCGATGCCCACGTCGTCTCGCTGGAAATCGTGCTGCCCGACGGGCAGGTCGCCGTGCTCGGCGGCGCCGAGGACGAGACCCCCGGACTCGACCTTCGCGGTGCCTTCGTCGGCAGTGAGGGCACGCTCGGGATCGCCACCAAGATCGGGGTCCGCATCACGCCCAACGCCCCGGCCGTGCGCACCCTGCTCCTGTCGTTCGCGACGGTCCGCGACGCCGCTCAGACCGTGAGCGACATCATCGCCGCCGGCGTCGTGCCCGCCGCGCTCGAGGTGATGGATCAGCGCATGACCGTTGCGGTCGAGAACTATGTCGCCGCCGGTTACCCCACCGATGCCGCCGCCGTGCTGCTCGCCGAAGTCGAAGGACTCGAGGGTGGGGTCGAGATCGACGCCGCCCGTATCGAGGAACTTGGTCGGGCCAATTCCGCCACCGACGTGCGGCTCGCCGGCTCCGAGGAGGAGCGGGCTGCGCTCTGGAAGGGCCGCAAGACCGCGTTCGGCGCCGTCGCCCAGATCGCGCCCGACTACTACCTGCACGACACCGTCGTTCCCCGGGCCCGACTCGCCGACATCCTCGAGCAGATCTACGAGATCACCGATCGCCACGAGGTCACGGTGATGAATGTCTTTCACGCAGGCGACGGGAACCTGCACCCCCTCCTCGTCTTCGATGCCCGCGAGGAAGGCACCCTCGAACGGGTCCACGCCGCCGGTGCGGAGATCCTCCGAGCCTCGCTTGCGGCGGGTGGCGTGCTGTCGGGCGAACACGGCATCGGTGTCGAGAAGCAGGCCTATATGGACGAACTCTTCTCCCCGGCCGATCTCGATCACCAGAACCGTCTTCGCCAGGCCTTCGACCCTGCCTGCCGGGCGAACCCCGGCAAGGTCTTGCCGATGGGACACAGTTGCGCTGACATCCAGGCACTGCGCGAGGTGCCCACCGGGGTGTGGGGATGAGCACGCTCACCTCCGCCGACCCGGCTCTGCATGAATTCGCTGCGCTGGTCGGCACCGACGACCCCATCGCCGTGCAGGGCAACGGCACTCGTTGGCATCTCGGCGGCCCTCTCGACGAGTCCGCCCGACTCGTCGAGGCCCCCACCGGCATCGTCGACTACCAGCCCTCGGAGATGGTGGTTACCGTCCGCGCCGGCACGACCGTCGCCGAACTCCACGAAGCGCTCGCCGCTGCCGGCCAAACCTCAGCACTGCCCGACCGGGGCGGCACCGTCGGCGGCGCGGTCGCTGTCGGAGAGAACCGGATCGACCGACTCGGCCGCGGGTCGGTACGGGACGCCGTTTTGCAGGTCCGGTACGTGTCGGCCGAAGGCGAGATCGTCACCGGCGGTGGCCCGGTCGTGAAGAACGTCAGCGGCTTCAACCTCCCCAAGCTCATCGTCGGCTCGCTCGGCACGCTCGGGCTCATCGCCGAAGTCGTGTTGCGCGCCAACCCGCTTCCGCCCGTTCAACGCTGGATCCGAGCCGAGCGGGTCGACCCTCGTGACATCCGGGATGCACTCCTGCGACCTGGAGCCGTGCTGTGGGATGGCACCAGCAGCTGGGCGCTCGTCGAGGGGCACGAGGTGGATGTCGACGCTGAGGTCGACAAGCTGGCGACGCTCGCCGACATCGCCGATGTCGACGGCCCGCCCGAGCTGCCACCTCACCGTTGGTTTCTTTCCCCTCAGGGGGCGGCGCACGTCGACACGATGACCGACGGGGCATTCATCGCGAGCATCGGCGTCGGAACAGTCTGGGCCGAAGAACCACCCCAGCCCACCGAGCCCGACGCCGTTGCCGCCCAGATCGCCGAGCGAACAAAGCGACTGTTCGATCCCTCCGGACGGCTGAACCCCGGCCGCCGGGCAGGGGCCTGACATGGATCTCAGGATCGACGCCGACGACCTCAACGCATGCGTGCAGTGCGGGCTCTGCCTCCCCCACTGCCCCACCTACCGCGTCACGGGCGACGAGGCCCTTTCGCCGCGGGGCCGCATCCACCTCATGCGCGAGGTTCAGGACAACGACGCTCCCGTCACCACCGAGGTCGTCGACGCGTTCGATACCTGCGTGCAGTGCCGGGGATGCGAGCCTGCGTGTCCGAGCGGCGTTCCCTACGGCCGTCTCATCGAATCGACCCGAGCCGTACTCGCCGACGCGGGTGCCGTCTCCACCCGTCGTCAGCGGCTCGCCTTCTGGGCGCTGAGCAGGCCTCGTACGCTCCGGCTCGGCAGCAGCCTGCTGGCCATCGCCGCACGCCTGCGACTCGTTCCCAAACGGCTCGGCGTGCCCACCGACCTGCCCCTCACCCGAGGCCACCGCCGCATCTCCGGCGACGACGTCTACCTCTTCACCGGTTGCGTCATGGACGCCTGGCAGCGCAGTGTCCACGATGCTGGCCAACGGGTGCTCGAAGCCGCTGGCGTCGGTGTGACTCCCACGGGCGATCTCGCGCCGTGCTGCGGCGCCCTCCACACCCACGCCGGACTCGGCGATCCCGCCCGGCAGCGAGCGGAAGCGACGATCACGGCGCTCTCAAACGATGATCGACCGATCCTCGTCGACTCGGCCGGCTGTGGCGCCGCGATGAAGGAGTACGGCCATCTGCTCGGCACACCGGAAGCCAAGGCCTTCAGCGCCCGGGTGTACGACATTCACGAGTGGCTCGCCACCCGCCTCGACGATCTGCCGACCACCGCCAAACTCGATCTGTGTGTCGCCGTCCAGGATCCCTGTCATCAACGCCATGTGCAACGAGCCCACGACGCGACGCGCGCCGTGCTCGCCCCCTATGTTCACAAACTCATCGAACTCGACGATGACGGGCTGTGCTGCGGGGCCGGCGGCGCGTTCTCCGTGCTCCACCCCCAACTCGCCACCGACATCCGCGGCCGCAAGATCAAGGCAATCGAACGGGTGTCGCCCGACATCGTGGCGAGCGCCAACCCCGGTTGTTCACTGCACCTCGCCGCCGGCGGCGTCGAGGTCGTGCACCCGATGCAACTCATCGACCAAGCCCTCCGCCAACGCTCCTGAGCGCTGAGGTTCGTCCGATCCCTGGCGAACCTACGATTCGATACCCCTGGCGAACCTACGGTTCGACAATCCCGAACTCACTGCTGAACTGGTCGAGGTTCTCGAACAGCAGCCGCAACGGACCATCGTCACTCGCCGACACGCCCTCGATCGCAAGGAAGTCATCGACGTCGACCGCACCCTTCACCGCGTCGGCCAACGCCGCCTTCGTGCAGGTGATCGACGGCGCCCCCTCGATCGTCGCCCCCGGGCGATGATGGAGCGCACAGTTGTCGAGTCCAATCGCATGGTGCTCATCGACGTCGGAGAAGTACCAGTTCGACTCGAACGACTCGCCCTCCACGTTCTCCGCCTGCAAGCGGATCCCGATCAGCTCCACCAACATGTCGACGTCGAGCTGATCGGTGATCGAACGACCCACGAACATCGGGAAGCCCTTGGTGCCGGTTCGCAGCTCCATCGCACCCATCAGGTACGAGTCGCGCCACGGACCCGACTCCGACTGGTAGCCGAGTTGCTCGAGCGTGTCGGCCTGCAACAACCGACCCGGCTCATAGGTCGGATCGGCGAACACGAGATGGTTGAGCAGTTCCGCCGCCCACCGATAATCACCCTCGTCGAAAGCTCGCTTCGCTTCGGCGTGCACCTGGTCGGAACCGCCCATCGCGGCGACGTAGCGCTTCCCGCTCTCCTCAGGCGTGTGCGGGTTGAGGTTGGCCGGGTTGCCGTCGTACCAGCCGATGTAGCGCTGATACACCGCCTTTGCGTTGTGGCTGACCGTGCCGTAGTAGCCCCGCGTATGGCTCTGGGTGGTGAAGCACTCGGGCTGCTGGAGATCCTCGGCGATCTCACGCATCGTCATGCCGTGGTTCGCTCGACGCATCGTCTGGTCGTGCAACCAGCGGTACATATCGCGCTGAAGCTCGAGATAGCGCACCGCGTCGTCGCGACCGAAGCGCGGCCAGTTATGGGTGGAGAAGAGCACATCCATGTCGCCACCGAAGAGATCGAGCGCCTCCTGGATGTACTTGCTCCAACTCAGCGTGTCGCGGGCCTGCGCCCCCCGGAACGGCAGCGTGTTGTGCATCGTGTGGGTGCAGTTCTCGGCGATACAGAGCGCGCCGAGGTCCGGGAACATGAAGTTCATCTCTGCCGGCGCTTCGGTGCCCGGCGTGTTCTGAAACACGACCCGCACGCCATCGAGCACGAGTTCGGTTCCCGTGAGTGCGATCTCCTCGGTAGGTGCGACCAGGTCGGGCTGCGCACGCGGAATCCACTTGCCGAGGCCGCAATCGATATGGCCCTGCGGACCGGGCGGCAGCAGCATGCCGAACTGGTAGAAGGCCCGGCGGCCCATGGCGGGGCCAGCGATCAGGTTTTCGGCGACGGCCTCCCGCATGAACCCCTCGGGCGCCAGGATGCGCACATTGCCCTTGTCAACCTCGTCGGTGCTGGTCACGCCGAGAATGCCGCCGTAATGATCGGTGTGGCTGTGGGTGTAGAGCACGGTCGTGACGGGACGCTCCCCGAGCGTGGCGTTGGCGAGATCGAGACACGCCCTGGCCGTGAACGACGTCGTGAGCGGATCGACGATCACCCACCCCTCATCACCCTTGATGAAGGTGATGTTGGAGATGTCGTAGCCGCGCGCCTGCCAGACGTTCTCGGCGACCTCGAACAGGCCGTGGATCGCATTATGGCGACCGTGACGCCACAGGCTCGGGTTGACCGACTCGGGCGGGTCCTCCTGGTCGCGAAGAAAGTTCCAGTCGTTGGTGTTCCACGACAGACCGAGTGGCCCCTCGATCTCGCCCGATTCGTGCTGAGCGATCAGCCCCCGTGTCGCTCGTTCCCAGTCGTCCTCCAGACGAAGCGACGTAGCGAAGGCGGCGTTGACCGACGCCGTGTGGGGAGTAGCGGGCTTGGCGGCTCGCGGATCGAGATCACTCATGGCGCTGAGTATGACGCGCAATTCGAACGAGAACGCCAACCGTGGCTGACACCGCGTCCAACGGGGGTCCGTGACGGTTGTCCGAAAAACGACCGCACGCCGGCCCGGGGGGCCGGCGTGCGGGTGCAGGGGCCCTTCAGTTCGGTGTCGGGGGGGATCAACACCGAACTGGCTGTCAGGGCAACCCGTTCGAGATCGGACACCAGCCACTGCTTGGGGGTATGGGGGAATGCAGCGGATTCGTGTCAGCAATCTCGAGCGTTTCGTTCAGGACATGGCGTTCGTCTCGATGGCGAATCTCTCCCGCATGAGGGATGGTGAGACGGTGCCGGGGGAGCACCGTCAGGATGACTGTTGACCTGCCACGGCACGGCCAAACACAACCGGCTCGATTTTCTGGTGGGACATGATTGATCGAGCCCGGCCAAACTGAGGAACCGTGAACGCCGACCGTGAACCACTCTTTGAGATCGACGCCATCGCCGATGGCCAGGCACTCCCGCGCGTCCTCATCGCGGCACTCGAGGAAACGAGCTCACCGGTCTGCATCACCACCGCAGAACTCGACGCGCCCGGCCCCACGATCGTGTACGTCAACCCGGCCTACAGCCAGATGACCCGTCGCGATCGCGCCGACGTGATCGGCCGATCCCCGCGGATCATGCAGGGGCCACTGACCGACCGCGCCGTCCTCGATCGCCTCCGAGACGATCTCGTAGCTGGGCGGCACTTCAGCGGCGCGACGATCAACTACCGCGCCGACGGTGAGCCGTTCCACATCGCGTGGAGCATCGACGCAGTGCTCGATGAGCACGGCGTTGCCACCCACTACGTAGCGACCCAGCGCGACGTCACCGCCGACGTGATCGCGGAGCGGGTGCGTCTCGCCGAGGAGGGCCTCGACATCGCCCTCGTCGATGCACTCGCCTCACCCTCAGACACGGAGGCTGCGCTGGCGCTCCTGCTCGACGCAGTCGCCGTCGGCGCCGGGCACGTCGCTGGCTACGGAACGGCCGAGGTGACCTTGCGCGATCCGACGATCGGGCCACGCCGGGCGAGCTTCGACACCAGTTCCGGCCCACCCGCAAGCCCCGGCGACGCCATCGAGGTTCAGGTCCCGATCGCGCGGGTCGATGGCATCACCATCGGGACGATCACCATCACCAACCTCCGCGACGACGAGCGCACCATGATCGATCGGCCGAGCCTGAGTCGGGTCGCCGAACGAGCGGCGGCGGTGATCACCGGTCTTGCCGAATACCAACGCCAGCGGAGTACCGCCCTCCGCCTGCAGGAGGCCATGCTTCCTCGGGTCGACGCGGCACCCACCGGGTTTTCGATCGCCAGTCGCTACATCCCCGGTGACGATGGTGTTCATGTCGGCGGCGACTGGTTCGACGTGATCGAGACGACAAACGCCCTCGCACTCGTCGTGGGCGACGTCAGCGGCCACGGCATCGACGCCGCCACCACCATGGCCCGACTCCAAACACTCACGGCCGCTGAGATCCGAGCCGAGCGGCCGATCGATCAGATCTTCGACGTTCTCGATCGTGCGTGCCGCGACGACTCGACCATGGCCACGATGGCACTCGCCATGATCTCGACCGACAGCGAAGAGGCCCGGATCTGGTCGGCCGGACACCTTCCCCCGGTTCGCTTTGGGCCCGACGGCGCGGCGCTCGTCGCTGTCTCGCCGGTCCCGCCCCTCGGCCATCTCCGCAACGAACGACCGACCCCAACCACCACGCCGCTCCCTGATGGTGATGCCCTGTTGTTCTTTACCGACGGACTCGTTGAACGGCGGCGCGAGCCCCTCACCGACGGGCTCGACCGCCTGTGCGCCGCGCTCGCGCTCGCAACTGGCTCACTTGACGACATCGTTGACTCCGTCGCGGCATCTCGCAGCGCCGAAGACGATACGGCGGTGGTCGCCGTGCGGCGGCGTCCACCAGCCGACGAGGAACAACCGCTGCGGCTTCGGTAGTCTCCGCTCATGGCTGCTGAGCTGCTCGTCGACGAACCGAGCCCCAACCTTCTGCGCGTCAGCGGGGAGATCGATACCCATACCGCCCCGACGCTTGCGGAGCGGCTTGCCGAGATTCCGGCGCACACCGCGCTCGGGATCAACCTCGCCGGCACCAGCTTCATCTCGTCGGCCGGCTTGGCCGTGTTGCTTGCTGCCGCAGAACGGCTGGAAGACGGTGGTGGCTCGCTCCGCCTCCTTGGGGCGAGCGAGACTGTGGTCCGCCTTATCGAGCTCTCAGGCCTCGCTGACCGGCTGCCGCTCGCCGACGAGCTCGGCGACGACCACTGACCGGCCTTCCTCGGTCCTCAGCCGAAGATCAACGCTCAGCGCCGCCACAATTCGCAAACCGCGGCCCCGGGCACCTGCCTCGGCCCACTCGCTCGCAAGTACGGCCTCATCGCGGCCGAGCTCGTTAGCGACCTCCACGCGCAGGGTTGGGCCCTCGGCCACCAAGGTCAGATCGATCACAGGGGCGTCCGTATGGTCGATTGCGTTGGCAACGAGCTCAGTGACCACGACGTCGACATCGACCGACGGCGGCCGATCGATGTCGGTGCGGGCATCAAGCCATGCCCGCACCTCATGTCGAAGCGACGACAGGTTGAGGTGCGACGGAGGGATCGACGCGTGAAACGAGGCGGAAGCCATGACGAGAAGAGTGTTGCCGTTCCGCGCGTCGATGAAACCAACAGCCGAGAGTCGGCCCCTCCACGACAGGTACGCTGACGGCAGCGCCCCCTTGGAGGTACTCGATGTCGCCGCCCCCCGCTTCAGCCACCCCCGACGACGCGGTGGTCGTCTCTGTACCCGCCGACCCCGCCTACTTCCGCGTGCTGCGTCTCACCGCTGCGGTGGTCGCCGGTGAGCTTCTCGACGTGGAAGCCGTCGAGGACGCCCAGATTGGCGTTGAAGAGTCAGCGTCGATCCTGCTCGACGCCGGGCCGGTCGGCCGGATCGAGGCCGCCTTCTGGTGTTCGACCGAGCGGCTGTACGTCCGGCTGCGCGGCGAGACCGGCCCGGTCGCGGACACGGCCGACGACTTCCGCCGCACGATCCTCTCAGCCGTCGTCGACCGCGTGGCGATCGATCACGACGCCGGCGCGACGACGGTCGAGTTCGACAAATCGGCGTGAGCGACGCGGGCCTCGACGAACGTTTCGTCCGCTTCGCCGCGACCGGCGATGAGGCGTTGCGCAACGAACTGGTGCTCGAGCACCAGGGGCTCGCGCTCGCCTTCGCCCGCCGCTACGCCCGCAGTGGGCGCGACGACGACCTCGAACAGATCGCCCTGGAGGCACTGATCCGCGCGATCGATCGCTTCGAACCCGAGCGAGACGTGCGCTTCTCGACCTATGCAGCTCGGGTCATCGATGGCCGGCTCAAGCAGCACTTCCGTGACGACAGCTGGGATATCCGAGTGCCCCGCTCGATGAAGCAGCTCGCCGTCGCGGTCCGCACGACAACCTCCGAGCTCACGAACGAGTTGGGTCGGGTACCGTCCCCGGCGGAGCTCGCCGACCGCCTCGGTGTCACCGTCGACCAGATCGCGCTTGCGCTTGACGCCGCCAACGCTCAACGGACCAACGAGCTCGAAACGGATCCATCCAGCGACGAGACATGGGACATGGTCGACACTGGCCTCATCGTTCCCGAACTGCTCAACAGCCTGCCCGAACAGGAACGCGTTGTTGTCTCCCTCCGGTTCTTCGGCGAACGCTCCCAGAGCGAGATCGCAGAGCGGATTGGCGTCAGCCAGATGCAGGTGTCGCGCCTGCTCCGTCGGGCCCTGGCGAGACTTCGCACCGAGATCGGCGATTCCTGACAGAGACGAGTGAGCCTTGGTGCCGGCGATGACGGCCGTGGCGGGCGGGTCAACCTGGGTCAGAGGGCAGCATTGACATGCAGCTTCCCCACACCCCCCTTGGCGTAGGGCCCCCAAGGAGCAGAGTTCGACTCACACCGAGACGTCTCGCCACCACCATCCTGATGGACCCGGCCGCCACAGCGACTCTCACCATAGAGAGGGTCGCATGTGAACGAAAAGGGAACTTCATGTGGATTGCGCGGGGATTTCTCGCCGCTTGTCCACAAGCGTTCACAACCCCATCGCGGTACGGTCGAGCCTCGTGCGCCAGCTGCTTCCCACTCCACTCGACGCGGTCGACCCGCTCACCCTCTATCCCTTCGATGACCGCCCCCGTCCGGCCGGTCGACCGTGGCTCATGGCGAACATGGTGGCGAGTGTCGATGGCGCGATCGCGATCGACGGTGTGAGCGGTGGGCTCGGCGGTGACGGTGACTCGATGGCCTTCCGGGCGATCCGAGCGAGCTGCGACTGGATCATGGCCGCGGCGGGCACCATTCGGGCCGAGCGCTATCGGATCCCCAGAGCGACGGAGGAAATCGCCGCGGTGCGCGTGGCCACCGGGCGCAGCGAAACGCCGCGACTTGCCGTGGTGAGCGCTTCGGTCGACCTTGACCCCGAACTCCCGCTCTTCGCGGACCAGCGCGACGGTGAGGCCCGACCGCTCGTGATCACCGGCGCGAACCCGCCGGCGGATCGCGTGCGTGCACTCGCGGGGCGAGCCGAGTGGCATCACACCGATACGGAACGCCCGACCGCTGAGGGTGTGCTTGCTGCGCTCGGCGAACGAGGTGCGGACGTCGTGCTCGCCGAAGGCGGCCCGACGTTCAATGGTCAGCTGGTCGACAGCGGCCTCATCGACGAACTCTGCCTTTCGATCTCGCCACACCTGTTAGGAGGAGGCTCGAGCCGCATCGTCAACGGAAGCGAAGCCACGATCCCTGCAGACCTGCGGCTGGATCGCTTACTCGAACACGACAACGCGCTGTTCGCCCGCTACGTCCGGGCATGAACGGGTGACTTAGTCGAGCCAGTGGACCGGCACCACCAGCTGCTGGCCAGGCTGGATCTGGGACCCACCGGCAAGATCGCTGAGCTGGTCGACGAGTGCTCGGGGATCACCCTCCGGTGCGAGCGCTCTCGCGATACCCCACAGGGTGTCGCCGGGCTGCACGACAACACTGACCGACTCGGTGAGCTGACCCTCGGGAGTCGGCGTGGCGTCGGCCTGCTGTATGAACGACACCACCCCGAGCACAAGGCCGGCCACGATGGCCAGCACTGCAAGCCGGCGACGCCGATAGACGTTCACCTGATCGGTGACCGGCAGGCGGTATACGACGGCCAGGGGCGCAACCTCGGCGGGCGCCTCATCGAGGGCCGGCACGATCTGCAGTACCGGCCGCTGGGACGGGGCAAGCGCCGGATCACCAACGGTGCGAGGGCAGAAGGTGGTCTGCGGGGCGGGAGCGAAAGCAGCGGTCATGGGAGTCAGTCTCCTGAGGGGGTGTGACACACCCGGATGCGGTGGAAGGTTGTCGCCGCCCGGGGCAACGTCGAGAGGGAATTCGAAGCGAAGATCCCGGGTACTTGACACCGAACGAATGTTTGGCGAACATGTGTGCGGCGAACAACCGTTCGTTCATTCAACCCGAACACCTGTTCGTTTGTCAACCATCGCTCCCAAGAAATCCACAACTTGTCCACAGGCCGCCCGCCAGGGGCGGGAGAACGGCCCAACGGAGGTCTCCATGTCCGACACGCTCACCACTCGCCAGCGAGAAATCCTCGACTGCATCGTCGAGCATCAGAACGACCGCGGGTATCCCCCGTCGGTCCGTGAGATCGGCGAGGCGGTGGGCCTGAAGTCCCCCGCCACCGTCAAGGCCCACCTCGACAACCTCAAAGAGGCCGGCTATCTCGTGCGCGATCCGGCCAAACCCCGCGCCATCCAGGTGCGCTACGAGGGTGTTTCCGGTGCGAGCGCCGAACGTCGGCCCGTCCGCCACGTCCCGCTCGTCGGCGACGTCGCCGCTGGCACCGACGTGCTCGCCTCCGAAAACATCGAAGAGGTCGTGCCGATGCCAGCCGACCTCACCGGCGACGGCGAACTGTTCATGTTGCGGGTCCGAGGCGAGTCGATGATCGACATCGGAATCTTCGACGGCGACTTCGTGGTCTGCCAGAGCCAGACCACCGCCACCAAGGGCGACATCGTCGTCGCCGGTATCCCCGGCGAGGAAGCCACGGTGAAGACTTACCAGGAGCGCGACGGCAAGATTGTGCTCGTGCCCCACAACGCGTCACTCAGCGACATGGTGTTCGATCCAGCCGAGGTGCAGATCTTCGGCAAGGTCGTCACCGTGATGCGCAAGCTCTGATCCGAGCGGCCGGAACGATCAGACGCCGTTGGTGATCACGTCGAGCAGCGCAGCGTGGGTGTCGACCACCCACGCTCGCTCGACATATTCGCCCTGGGTGTGGGCGATGGTCGCGTCGCCAGGACCGAAATTCGAGGCGGGCACGCCCCGCTCGGCGAAGAACGCAACGTCGGTCCATCCGAGCTTGGCGCGCACCTCGAGGCCGTTCCGTTCGACCAACGCCTCAATGAGCGGATCACCGAGCCCGGGGCGGGCAGCGGGCGAGAGATCGGTGACCTCGACCGTGTCGCCATCCTCCAGCGCCGGTGCCAGCACAGAACGCACGTGGGCCACGGCTTCCTCGCTGGATCGATCGGGTGCGAAACGATGGTTGATCCGCACCATGGCCGAGTCGGGCACGACATTGCCGGCAACGCCACCTTCGACATGCACCGCCTGCAGTGCCTCGCGGTACTCGCACCCTTCGACGACAGGACGGCGGGCCTCGTAGGCCTCGACGATCGCAAGCAGCTCGCCCAGGCGATGAATCGCATTGCGTCCCATCCACGGACGAGCGGTGTGGGCCCGGGCCCCCTGAAGGGTGACCTCGACCCGCAGGGTTCCCTGACAACCAGCTTCGAGTGTTCCGAGGGTCGGCTCGCCGAGAAGCGCGACATCACCGTCGAGCAGATCGGGTCGCTCGGCTTCGATCTCGCGCAGTCCGTTGTGGATCACCGCCACCTCCTCGCGCGCGTAGAACACGTAGGTGAGGTCGACGGCTGGTTCGGTGACGGTGCGGGCGAGTTCGAGCATCGTCGCCAGCCCGCCCTTCATGTCGCTGGTGCCAACGCCGTACATCCGGTCGCCCTCGATGCGGGCCCCAGCGTTGCCATTGGCCGGCACCGTGTCGGTGTGACCGCCGAGAACGAGTCGTCGATCACGGCCGAGCATGGTGCGGGCGATGAGATTGTCGCCGATGCGGTCGACGGTGAGGTGCGGGCACGCCCGAAGCTCCGCCTCGATGACCGCCACGATCTCCTGCTCGTTAAAGCTTTCCGACGCAATGTCGACGAGCGCGGCCGTGAGAGCGAACACGTCGCCGGTGGGCAGGCTCGAGGCGACCACGTCGGTCACGAGATCAGACCGCTTGACCGTGGTCGCGGAGGATGTCGTTGAGGGCGGACTTGTCGTGTCGCTGTCCCTCTTCGAGGCGCTTGAGGACGAGCACCGCAGGAAGGCCGAACTCGCCCCCTGCGAAGCGCTTCGGACGAGTACCGGCGACAGCGACGCACCAGGACGGCACCTCGCCTCGACCGAGTTCCTCACCCGTCTCGACGTCGATCACGGGCATGGAGCCGGTGAGGATTGCGCCGGCGCCGAGCACGGTGCCCTCCCCCACCCGGGCACCCTCGGCCACGATGGCCCGGCTGCCGATCATGCACTCGTCACCGATCATCACGGGAGCGGCCTGGGCCGGCTCGAGCACACCACCGATCCCGACGCCACCCGACAGATGGACGTTCTTGCCGATCTGGGCACAGGAGCCGACGGTGGCCCACGTGTCGACCATGGTGCCTTCGCCGACATAGGCGCCAATGTTGGTGTAGCTCGGCATCATCACCACGCCGGGGGCCTGGTAGCTGCCCCACCGGGCTTGGGCTCCGGGCACCACGCGGACACCGCGCTCCATGTAGTCGCTCTTGAGCGGGATCTTGTCCGCGTACTCGAAGGGTGCGTGCTCAATGGTCTCCATCTTGGAGATCTTGAACAGCAACAAAACGGCGTACTTGCACCACTGGTTCACGGTGACCGAGCCGTCGGAGTTCCACTCCGCAACACGGGCCGCGCCGGTGTCGAGGGCGTCGATCGCCTCGTGCACGGTGGCAACGACCTCCGGGTCGTCGGCGCTCAGGCTGTCGCGGCCCTCCCACAGGGCTTCGATCCGAGATTGCAGCTCACTCATGGCAACTCAGGCTAGCTGGGTGATCCCGGCAGACCGTGGTCGGCGGGCCGCCTACGCCGTGAGTCGATCCGTTGCGACGCGGAGATCATCGGAGGGTTGGACGGCAGCAAACCGGACATGGTCGGTACGGCTGCCATAAAACTCGCTCGGGCTGACGATCACACCGGCTCGCTCGGCAAGGACTCGGGCGAGCGCCCAGGAATCACCGTCGGGCGCCGCGGCCCACAGATAGAAGCCCCCACCGGGCAGCTCGACATCAGCGCCGGCCGCTCGCAACAGGGCGAGTCCGAGCTCGAGACGTTCTCGATAGATCTCCCGCTGGACGTCGACGTGCTGCTGGTCGTCGAAGGCGGCGACGGCTGCCGCCTGAACCGGACCGGGCACCATCAAGCCACCATGTTTGCGAACTTCACGCAGGTACTGCACGAGGTCGGTGTCGCCGGCGTAGAAGCCGGCTCGGCCACCGGCGAGGTTCGAGCGCTTGGAGAGCGAGTGCAGCGCAAGCACGTTGTCAGTGCCGTGCTGCAGGATCGACTGTGGCGCTCCGTCCCAGGTGAATTCGATATAGCACTCGTCGGAGAGCACGGTGAGGTCGTGTTCTCGACCGAAGGCTGCGACAGCAGCGAGATCATCGATGCCGCCGGCTGGATTTCCGGGCGTGTTGACCCACAGGCACAGTGCTCGGGCCGCGTCGTCGGGATCGATGGCCGTGAGGTCGATGCGCCACTGCTCGTCGACAGGCACGGCGACGGCTCGACAGCCCGAGAAGATGGCGCCCTGCTCGTAGCTCGGGTACGACACCTCGGGATAGAGGATGGTGTCGCGGTCGGGCCGGCGCATCCGCAGATAGTGCGGGGTGCCAGCGACGAACTCTTTGGTGCCGACGGTGGCCCCGATCTGAGTCGCAGGATCGACATGAACATCGGCAATGCGAGCCATCCATCTGGCGGCGGCCTCTCGGAACGCGAGTGAGCCGATCGAGGGTGGATACCCCCGTTCGGTGTTCGACGACGACAGGGCGTCGATCACCGATGCTGGTGGCGGATCGATCGGCGCGCCGATCGAGCAGTCGATCACCGCACCGAAACGCTCCTGGGCGACCGCTCGCAGTTCGTCGAGCAGGTCGTAGGGATACGGCGGTGGGTCGTACGGCGTCTGGTACGGATGCGTCGTCTCGCTCACCATTCGTCCTCTTCGTGGGCCTGCTGTGACGGTACTTCGCCGTCGACGGCCAGCACGTACTCATGCAGGTGTCCGAGCGATGCCGGCTCGAGCCGGGCCTTGAGCCGCATGCCGTGTTCTTCGGCGCTCTCCGACAAGACCTGGCCCTCGCGGTGTACCGAGGCGAGCACGTCGCCGCGATTCCACGGAATCATCAGCTCGGCGAGCGCAGTCATCGACCGAACTCGATCACCGATTACCGCCGTGAGGTGTTCGAGGTTGAAGCCGGAGTGGGCCGAAACGGCGACGCTGCCCTCGTACTTTTCGGCCAACCGCTCAGAACCATCGCCGTGGTCGGCTTTGTTGAAGACGAGGAGTTCAGGCACATCGCCCGCTCCGATCTCCTCGAGGACCTCACGCACGGCATCCATCGACCCCACCGGGTCGTGCCCATTCCCGTCGACCACGTGAACGAGCAGGTCGGCATCACGCACAACGTCGAGGGTCGTTTTGAACGCCGTGACGAGCTGATGAGGCAGCTTGCGCACGAACCCGACGGTGTCGGTGGCGAAAACCGTCTCACCGCCGGGCAGGGCCAGACGGCGGGTGGTGGCGTCGAGTGTGGCAAAGAGTCGATCCTCGACATGAACATCGGCCCCGGCAAGGCGGTTGAGCAACGACGATTTGCCGGCGTTGGTGTACCCGACGAGCGCGATCGCCCGGTTGCGGGTGCGAGAGCGTTGTTTCGACTGTGTCTCGCGATGCGCTTGGACCTTGCGCAGGTCGGCCTCGAGCTTGTGCACCCGACGCACGAGACGGCGACGGTCGACCTCAAGCTGGGTCTCGCCAGGACCTCGGGTGCCGATACCGCCGCCCTGTTGGGAGAAGGTGCGGCCGCTCGAGCGAAGGCGCGGGAGGCGGTAGCGCAGCTGGGCAAGTTCCACCTGGGCCTTGCCTTCCTGGCTGCTGGCGTTCTGGGCGAAAATGTCGAGAATGACGGCGGTGCGGTCGAGCGCCGACCGGCCGAGAATCTTCTCGAGGTTGTATTGCTGGGCCGGGGTGAGCTCGTCGTCAAAGACAACCGTGTCGGCATCGATCGCGTTGGCCGCCGCCTTGATCTCCTTGGCCTTACCGGAACCGACGTAGGTGGCCGCATCAGGTGATGTACGACGCTGCACGACGCGGTCGAGCGCGTCGGCGCCGGCGGTGTCGACCAGCAGCGCCAGCTCGTCGAGCGAGGCGTCGGTCTCCTCTGGATCGTCGCCTGCAAGGGTGACGCCGACGAGCACGATGCGCTCCCGGAAGGTTCGCTCGATGAGGCCACCGGACTCGCCGCCGTAGTCGCCGAACGCGCCTCGGTGGCTTTCTTCGGCGTCGATGATGAGATCGGACACATCGTCGTCCCGATCGAACTCGTCGATCAGGTCGTCGGTGTCGAAGATGTTCGGGAGCTCGCGCTCGCCACTGTTGCCCTGGTCAGGCACCCGGCCCTCCGAGGTCAGGTACGAGGAGATCGGCCACATGGGTCGCCGGACCGGTGAGGGTGGTGGGATCGCCCACGTCGACCAGTGCATCGCCGCCGGGCATGCGCACGATCACCTTGCGATCGACCAGACCCCAGCGGTGGAAGATGTCGGCCGAGACGGTGGCGCCGGTGCCACAGGCGTTGGTGATCCCAGCGCCTCGCTCCCAGACGCGAAGGGAGATCTCGTCGGTGCCGCTGACGGTCACGAAGTGCACATTGGCCCCGTCGTCGAAGTGGGCTTCGATCGCCGGACCAGCAAGGGCCAGGTCGATTTGGTCAGGGTCGTCGACCTCGCAGACGACATGCGGATTGCCGATGTCGCCCGTTTCCCAGCGCTTCACCGACGCAACCGGAGCACCGACAGCCTCCATGAGTTCGGCGACGTCAGGAGCAGGCCCGGGACGCACGACGCCCATGTCGACCGTGGCGGTCACGACGTGGGGCTCATCGGTGTCGTACACCGTGCACTCGCGTACGCCAGCCGGAGTGGACACCTTGAGGTGGAGATCGGCCACACCCTGCGCCCGAGCGACCGCCTGAGCGAAGCAGCGCACGCCGTTACCGCTCAGTGCGGCGGGGCTGCCATCACTGTTGAACAGCCGCATGACGATGTCGCCCCCATCGTCATGGTTGGGCCCCGGCGGCAGGCCAAAGATCAGCCCGTCGGCACCGATGCCGGTGCGGCGATCGCACCAGGTGCGGGCGCGCGTGACGGCGTCGAGTGGAAGGTGTTCGGTGAGGCAGACGAGAAAGTCGTTGCCAAGACCGTGGTGTTTGGAGAGACGGATCGACGTCGGCGCGGAGGCCATGGCCCCATCATCGCAGGGAACGGGCGAACTTCGACAGGTTGTTCGGCCGAATGCGATCAGCGACCGGCAGCCGCCGACCAGTGTTCGATGACGGCGTCGACATCCGGCGGAGCGTCGACCCAGAGGATGCGGGGATCGCGTCGGAACCAGCGCTCCTGTCGGCGGGCGAACTGACGGGTTCGGGTAATCGCAAGGTCGAGCGCTTCTTCGAGGCTGCACTCGCCGGCGACGTGCATCAGCAGCTCCCGGTACCCCAGCGCCTGCCTGGCCGTTCGGCTCGGGGCCTGCTGAGCAAGCCATCGGACTTCGTCCAGGAACCCCTCGGCCATCTGTTGCTCGTATCGCCCAGCGATTCGCACATCGAGATCGGCTCGATCCCATCGCAGGGCGACCTGCACGAACTCCGACGCACCGTAGGTGTCGAGCCCGGGTCCGAACGATGAGAACGGCCGACCCGAACCCAGAGTGACCTCGAGCGCCCGTACGACACGGCGGCGGTTCGTGGGCTCCATCCGTGCAGCGGCGGTGGGGTCGAGTTCGGCAAGGCGGGCGTGAAGGCCCGCCGTATCAGAGTCGGCCTCCAACTCGGCCGCCACATCGGGAAACTGTCCCGGGATCTCCAAATCGTCGATGACCGCTCGGAGGTAGAGGCCGGTGCCGCCGACGAGGATCGGCACCGCTCCTCGCTGTCGGACGCTGTCGATCGCGTTGCGGGCGAGCGACTGGAACTCGCTGACGGTGAAGGCGTGGGACGGGTCGACCAGATCGATGAGGTGGTGTCGGACGTGGGCCTGCTCGGCTGCCGTGGGTGTGGCCGTACCGACGTTCATCCCGCGGTAGACCTGCATCGAGTCGATCGAGATGAGCTCTGCCTCACCGCCCGCCGTGCGAATGCGATCGACGAGCGCAAGCGCGAGCGTCGACTTGCCAGAGGCAGTCGGTCCAAGGATCGCCAGCGGATACTCCCGGTGGGAAGCCCAAACGTCGGTCATGGCGCGTCGACCGGTTCGGCAACGCCGACCTCCTCGGCAACCGAGCCGAGCAACTGGCAGGTGTCGAGGCGGCGGACATCGATGACATCAAGCCCGTATGCATCAAGGAACGGGGCGACGACGGCGGGACCAAAGCGAAGTGCCAGCGCAACGGCCGCTCGCGCGAGATCCAGGTGACGATCGCCTGCCACCGTGTCTCCCAGCACGATCACCGAACCGTCACGCTGCAGTTGGACCATGCCGAGGTCGAAGCCCGGTGTGATCGCCACTTCGGCGGCGTCGGTTGCAGGGAGGGCGGCGACGGTCTCAACGGCGAGGCGCGCCATCTCATGGCGGGAACGGTCGAGGTACGGCCCAGCGTCGAAGGTGGCGTCGTCCGAAGCCTCGGCGTCCGCCCGCACGGCAGCCGCGAAGACCGCCAGGTCGACCCGACCATCGACGCTCGGCGCTGTCGTGTGCTTGACAGCGAGGGCTCGTCCGAGGGCGCGGGCGGCCTGTTCGGGATCGATCGGAACGGTCGGGTCCGAGAGGGAAATGCCCTCGGGGTCGGCGGGGCCGGCCATCGGCTCAGCCCGAGACGACCGGGATCCGGGTGCGATGACGGGCCGGAATCGTGATTTCGACGAGCTCGCCGAGCAGGTGATTCGTCTTTGCGTCGAGCACCCGAACGGTGGCGTAGGTGCCGGGCTTGATCGGTGACGGACTCGGGAAATGGATGAGGGTGTTGCGGCGGGTCCGGCCGGTGAGCACCGACGGATCCTTCTTGCTCGGCCCCTCGACCGTCACTTCCTCCACCACGCCGACCCGGCTTTGGTTGGCCTTCAGGCTGGAACGCTCGATCACCGTGCGCAGGCGCTCATAGCGTTCTACGGCGACCTCATGAGGCA
>Ga0181574_10001743_pt1 | contig 20182 bp, 17 predicted proteins | sample 101ome_24_FD_145600 | JGI IMG/M metagenome (GOLD analysis project Ga0181574, IMG submission 145600) | Coastal salt marsh microbial communities from the Groves Creek Marsh, Skidaway Island, Georgia - 101410AT metaG (spades assembly) | ecosystem: Environmental > Aquatic > Marine > Intertidal zone... | reverse complement strand
TACTGGAGGCCATGCGCCCGGACGTAGATTGGGATTAATTTATTTTTAGTGTGATTAGTAAATGGGATGCCTAGTCAGCTGTCTTAGAGATAAGGATGAAGCGGCGATTGGGCCAGATAAAAGTTCATATAGTGATATTTACGATGAGTTTCCAATCAATCGAGGCGCGCGAGGCCCGGTTATCGTGGTCGATGACTAATTTAAATATCAATTAATTGTAAAGAATGAGATACGCACGACGTAAATCGGTAAAACTGGGGTCAGTACTTATCCCACTAGCAATAGCCGCGCCCGCCATGATCGATACACTCAAACTAATCAAGGTTGAGCATGAAATTCTCCGCGACACGGCAAAACTGAGAAAGAATATGAAAACCTATAACCAAATGCAAAAGAAAGTCAAAGAGGCTGGGAATAATTTGAAAATGGTTCAGGAGAAACTCAAGCGCCGGTAGCGCCTCCTGTACTCCGCCGCCTCATCCGCTGCGCGCGCCAGGTGTCGTCGCAGATCACGAACTCTCCTCTCGGATTCGGCCTCGAACTCCTCGCGCTCATGCCTAACTCGCATGAGATTAAGCCTCAAAACCGCGAGAGATGCCCGTGCTTCTTCCACTTGCACACTCTGCAAATTCATGTGGTCCAGCATTTTCACAAGCAGCACCCTCTCACGTCTCGTTCGATCCATAACCACCTGCCGAGCGTAACGCATAGCTATCCTCACGACCCTCGTCACTTTCATGCTCTTCGAGACGCACACAAGAGCAGAGAAGTCGCGAGCCGACGAAAGGTACAGCAATCCAGTTTGCATGATTGAGAAAACGTCACTCAGGTTCATTTCACCTCTGCTTTTTTTTCTTTTTCACCGGCATAACCAGTGGAACCACCGGATACAGCGCAATCTGTCGTTCGACGCAACGCCGGCTCTGGAATCGATGCCACTTCCACGTTTTGGATCGGAGCCGGTCGTGTTTCTTTTGCAATTCCTTGAACTTTTTGCCTTCGTCCGTCGCCTTCCACTGTCGGAAAGCCCGCCTCGCCTCCCTGAGCCTGTCCATTTTTTGCTTGTGCATGCGAACGAGCGTCTTCAATCGCCTCGGCGCGTCCCTCCGCCTCGACAAACTCTTTTTCAGCTTGAACTGGGCCACCATATTGACCCGCGAATCTCTTTCCTCTTGGTCGACAGTATCGCGACAAATTGGACACGATCCAGATCTTCTGAACCACTCCAAAACACAAGTAGCGTGGAATGAGTGCCCGCATCGAAGGGTCACAGGCTCAGTGCCGTCGAACTCTTCCAGACACACTGAGCAAGTCTCGACGCAAGATCGCTTGCCCTCGTTCAGATCGAAGGCGCTCATTCACCAATGTGAACAAAAATTTATTGGCTGAAAACAAACATATGGCACGAAGCCGAATCCGAAAGAAACCATCGCTCTCCCTCGCGCAGCGCCGCAAGCTTGCATTCTACATGGAGGCTGGCATGGTCCTTAATCGACTAAACCAGCTCCGAAAGCAGGGCTACACCATCTCCGTGCGTCGCCCCAAGCGCAGCCGAAGCCGAAGTCGGCGAAAGCGCCGAAAGCGCGCAAGCCGGCGCAGGCGCAGACGCTAAATTCAATTTTGATCCCCGTATAAATCGCTCTCGAATCTCACCAACACACCCAGCGAGCTAGCAACGTTCAAAATTGTAGCTCGTGTGGTCGCACTGGCATCCCCAAACAGATGAATCACTTTGATCCGATTTTTCATAGCTCCCGCCATCCCATAAACCAGAACTTGCCCGATCGCGGCTTTCCATCTCCTCACGCTCTTAACTTCGATCAATTCCGTAGCCGTCACCACATCTGCAACACCCAGCGCGCCCAACCCGACCTCGCGCTTTCCATCCAATTCACTCGCGAGCCGGTCGGAAATCTTGCGCTCGGGAAGAGTCGCCGGCTCGATCTCCGTCTCCATGAAGCACTTCATTTGCGCGTCCACGCGCTCCACGTCCTCCGGCGCGCAATTCTCGCGGTTCGCCTCGAACGCCTCGCGCGTTGTCAGCAGATACTCTCGGAACTCGTCGGCGGCGTTCCCCCTGGATTTGGCCAACAATGTGAAAATCGCGCGCTCGCTCAAATCGTAGCGATGCACCCGCTTGGACGTGTCGACCACGTAGTCAAGAGCGGGCAGGCGCCGAACCGCGCGCACGCAGTGTTGCTTCAACGCAAAGCCCAAAAATCTGTAAACCTTGTCCAACCGATAATGACCATTGCCCGTGGCAGCCTTCTCGAAAACCCGACGCGCCTTCATCCTCTCACTCCGTGCACATTTTTTTATTGCAGCAAACAAACGCGAATGAAGATCTACCGACGCCTCGAGTTCGATGAAGCCAAGCTGCGCACGCGCGTCTCGTACCGCTGCGATGGACGCGGGCCCTGGCAGACAACCGAGGCCGACGTGCGCGCTCTGCGGCTGGTCCGGCGCAGTCCGATTGTGATCGACAAATATATCCCGTACTCTATAAATAAAAAGCGCATTGCCGCCTTCTGGGACGCAGCCAAGGCCGAGGGAATTCAAAATACAGCGCTTTGCCGCGGCCATGCGCAGAGAGCGGCGAGGTTGTTGATGCGGTACGCCGATAAGAAGTCGATCGATAGCTAAATTTGTTTGTAATTAATAAATATGCCACGCCGCCGATCGAAATCGAGGCACCGACGCAGACGCATCTCGCGTCGGCGCAGAAGTCGATCTAGAAGGAAATCGAAAGGGCGCCGATCGAGTCGCTCGCGAAAGCGGTCAACATCGAGACGCTCGCGAAGGCGCCGAAGGAGGCGCCGATCGAAATCGAAATCGCGATCACGAAAGTCGAGGCGAAAATCCATCGCCGCCGTCGGCGTGCTTGGACTGGTTCCGCCGGCGTTCATGTTCTTGGGCGCGCGCCGACAACGAAAACAGACGAAGGAGGAACGCGCTCAGCGGGAAGATATAACCAGGGAAATGAATAACTTACAAATAATCAATTCTAATCAAGCCAATCGGATCAAGGCGATGACACAAGATTTGAAAAATCACTCAGCGGCTTACAAGAGTGAAGTCAATCGACAAATAATGCGACGACTACAAACACCTATTGGTAAAAAAGTAGCAATAACAGACAATTTTCCTTCATCATCAGAGACTAAAAAACGACCATATTTTGATTATCCCAACGAAGAAAGTAAATTCAAATCATTTACTAAACAGTTGGATTTAGAGTTCAAGAAGGATTCTGAATACGTAATGCGAGAAGCGGAACTTGGTCTTTATAATCTTGAGAAAATTGCTAAGTATTATGGATTCCCAAATTTGATAAATAAATTAAAAGTATATCTTACAATTCTAGCTGGTATACACCCCGAGCAAATACATACGTTCAAAAGAGCCAAGGCGGCGCTAGATTATGCGGAGGATCTTACCCAGATGCAGGCAAGGGCCTCCAGTATGCAAAATACGCAGGCGATCGACGCTCTTCAGAACCCCCCGCAAATAGAGGTCCTTGATGAACCGTTTGATGAACCGTTTTCGGAACCGTTTGATGAACCGTTTTCGGAATCTTCCAAAGAAAAAAAAATAATTAAGAGCGTATAATTCATGGCTGGGGGGCTCTACCCGTAAAAAAATAATACAGAAACACCCCGAGACTCAGCGTAATCGACAAACCGAGGCCCACACCCAGCGCGATCTGCGTATCGCGAAGCTCCTTCCGTTGGTCCTTTGGCGCGTCCTTGCGCAGAATGTATTCTTCGTCGCGCTTGGCAACAGTCTTCGCCACCTCCGCAGCCACGCGCTTGTCGCAACTGTCCCTGGTCGTGTCGCACGTTGTTTTAGGACAACTTTCCTTAGTAAAGAAGCCCCAGTTCTCAACGCACTTCGCTTTCGCCGTGGACTCATTCATCAGCCCCCGCTCCCCGCACTTTTGATCCAGCTCGTCCTCCTTCATGAACCCCCACTCGCTGGTGCACCGGTCCTTGGCATCCGATTTTTTCATATATTCATCCGAATTGCAACCCGTGCACTCCGATGCCAGCACGTATTCCTTGGACTCGTCCCACCTGCACTCCTTACTGCCGTCCTCGTCGACCAGCGCGTACCCGGCGGCGGGACACGCGGTTGCAGCATCAAATTTCTTGGTACGAGTTCCCCGCTTTCGATTATACACCACCCCCAGCGCCACCGATAGACCCACCACCAACAAAAACAGCGAGGCCACCGCACTTCGAAGCACGACGCGCCTATTCAGAAACTCCGTGAGTTTAACTATCATCTTTATTTTCGCAGATATTTTTAAAGCCTAGTGGGCACTATGGAAGAAGCTTGTCCTTGATGTACTTACCGAACTTGTACAGAACGTAAACCACGATGACAATTACAATGATAATACCGAACACCTTCAAAGCCATCTTGGTGTTTTTCGACGAAGTGTGCTGCGAGTTCGCTTCGCGCCGGCACTCCTCACTCGGCTGCGCACCGCAGCTCTGCTCCACGTACGCTTTGCGCTCCTCCGCGGGGTTACCGCCGCCCATGCCCGATCCGAAGAACACGACGATAAAAGCGATCGTCGTGATCGCGCCGGCAATCTGGGCATACTTAATCGCATCATACCCCGAGGACTCCATAGTCATGGTGACAGTCGTGAGATTTGACACCTCGTCCTCGATATCTCGAGAGGCCTCCGCCTGTTGAACAATGTCCAAAATCTTTTTGATGGCTGCGCTCTGGCCAAGGTCGACTTCATTGTTTTTACCCTCTACAATAATATCGCGCATATTGAACTCCTGCACAATCGACTCGTCAGTCTGAACTTTGTCAGACACGGCGGTAGTCATGTTCATATAGCTCGCTACTTCGTTTGTGGTGTTGACGCTCGAACTAGACGTGCTCACCAGGCCGCCCGCCGTGGCAGACGCGGTCCCTCCGGCAGGGGTGCCCGCTCCAGACGCGGTAGCGGCATCGCCAGCGCTCTTCTCCTCCTGCACCGATGCCTCCAGTTGGCTCGTCAGCGTGGATTTGAGTGCGTCCGCAATTTTGCTCATTTGACTCACGAACTGCGACGCTTCGACGTCCGCCACCTGTTTGATGTTCACCTTGTTTCCCTCTCCCTTTACGATCATATCACGTCCCGAGAAGGACTGATTCGTCGAGATGGACGACATTACGCTCTTATTCATCTCATTAGCGAACGATCTCTGCATATTGGTTCTATGAACGTTGGTTGTTTGTGATTTTGAACCCCCAAAAAGAAGCCCGGCACCAAGGATTTTTCCATGCATGCTCAGCGTGTCAAGGGGGCGCAGGATAATCATGGAGGGACACGGGCGCCCGTTCAGTAGCAGAAAGGTGCTTGGGTGTATTGCTAATTTGGAGCGGCGGATTTTCACTTGGTCCAACGGCAGGTCAATCAGCTCCGACCGACCGAAGCACTCTAAAATGATTTGCTTCATGACTTTTATTAATTGCAACGATTAAAAATCCCGATACCCACACCTAAATCCGAGCCAAAAAAAGTCTCGGCAAAACTAAAACAGCTGCTCCCAGAGAGAATGAATCTTGAAAACGAATTCCTCAAATTTTCAGACCTCAACTCCTTCGTTGTGCACATCACGCGTTTTTATGCCCACACGTACGAGCAACTGCGCCGCCGCTTCCCGAAGTGCCGCCTCAACTCGTGGATTGACACATTTACGACATCCGCCGAGCTGGAAAAAAAGGGAGACACATCCCTGCGCGACGCGATAGCCGAAATCATGCACTCCGAGTGCGGCATCACCCGAGAGGAATGGGGGCAACTGCAGGAGATCCGCCGCGTTCGAAACAGCGCGTGCCACCCCTCGTCGTCCGTCGCGCGGGCCAAGGATGCACTGAGGGAGCGCTGGTCCGACCATCCGGCAAAAAACGCCATCGCCAAGATGCTGAGTTTATCGGAGCGGCTCACGACGACTCCGCGCAGCTCACCCGGGCGTGTTCCGACATCGAACTGGCGCGCGCGCTCGCGCCCTCCCCTCGCGTCTAAATCACCCCCTAAAAAAAAATTGGACAATGTGTAAAGGAATGCTCGCTGTCGTAGCGCTCGTTGCGATTATAGCGGTTTACTTGTTACATTCCAAGTTCACAGCCCAGGCCAGGCAACTCGTGGACCTCAAGCGCGACTTTAACAAAATTCTGCAGTTGGTAGAGCCCGTGGTTGCAGCGCCTCAACCACAGATGGAGGAGGAGGAGGAGGAGCTCGCGGAGGAACCCCAGCAAGGACCCGCGCCGCCGCCGAGAGCCAAACCCTACGGGTACCGACCAGAGCGCACCGACCAGGCGGCCAACGACCCTCGCAATGGACCGCCGCCGATGCAGGCACCTGCGATGGACGTGCCGCCCCCAGCCAGCGGAGGCGGGGTCAGCCTAGAAAACCTATCGGGGGGAAATTCATACGCCGCCCTTTTTTGAGCTGAAAAGCGATTTTGGGGTCCAAACAAGTCGAGATACATTTCAACTCCAATCGCACCAATTTTTTAAACCCAATGACCCCCCCGCTGAAAAAGCACTGCTCCGAGAGGCGCGCCGAGTCGCTCGCCCACCGCGCCATCCGCCTGGGGTTTATAAACATCGCCATCTACCTGACGCCGCTCGAAGCGCGCGTGATTCGAGCCCTCGCACCCCGCTCGGAGGTGGTCGACGTGATTGCCTGCACATTAGAGGAAGCGTTCAGGACGCGCAAGACCCAGGTGTTCCACGTGAATTTCACGGTCCGCAAGTTCCTTCGGGGATCGAAGCGAGTGTTCAGGCGTCTGGCTAGGCGAGCGGTCGATTTCGATTTCGTTAGTCTTTTGCAATTTCTTTTTCGGAAGCAGGGCTTCTACCCGGCAACCGACATACTGCACCGAGCAGCCGCCAAGGGGGCTACCGACTGCGTGCGATTCCTGTTGAGCTTGCATAATACTCAGGACCCCTACGTCTTGGAACAAGCGGCTCTGTTCGGATCCATCACGCACTTCGAACGTGTGCGCTGCTCGGGCTCATTTGCGATAACCCCACGATGCGTGGGCCAGGCTGTCCGCTCGTGCCGCTTCGAGCTGGTGCTCCACCTGTTTACAAACTTCCGCCTAACAGATAGCGAGACGATGGCGCACGCAGCCATAGCAGCGGCGGAGGACGCCCCCCTCGAGACGGTTCGGTTCCTCCTCGGCCGCCGCGTGCCGTTTGACGCCAGCTGTCTCACGATTGCAGCGCTCCGCGGACGAACCCGGGTGCTCAAACTGCTTCTCAAGGCCGGGATTGTTCCTGATCGAGACGCGATCACGCCAGCGCTTCTGCAGGGACGGGCTGATATCATCGAGGTTTTCCTGAACCACTCCAGCGCCATCAACGAGGCGTTCGCCCCCGCTGCGCTGGTCGGAGGACACCCGGCGATCGTCAAGTTGTTTTTAGACTACGGAGTGAAGTTCTCGCCCGGACTGCGCGAGCGATTTAGTCACTTTTTCGAGTGATCTCACAGTACGAAAATCATGATTACTAGAAACGTAAGAATCAATAAAGCCGGGATAGCGCTGAGCCCGCTGAAAAACAAACTCTTGAGCGTCTCTACACGCTGTTTGCTCGCTTCGGGCTCAATCTTGTCAACCCGTTTGCTAATCTGGTCGGCTTTTGAGAGAGCGCTGCTCTCCTCGCGCCTCGACCCACCACGTTTAATCTTTTCAATGACCTCCGGCGTAAATTCCTTAGACACAAGCGTCGTCGGCTGGAGCGTACTCATTTACTACAAATTATAAAAATTAATTGTTGTTAAACTTCCAAAAACACTACGCGAGATCAATAAAATGTTTGCGAAAAAAAAGACCGATGTCCAACGTGGATGACATATTGCAAGCCCACGATGATGGAGCCATTCTCGGACAGGACGACTATCGATTCAACCTCGAAACGAACCAACTCGAAACCAACGAACTGGTCCTCGAAGCAGATGCCGGTAATGCCGTTCGCATCCGAGTCAAGGAATCGACATATACCACGAGCGAATCGTACACGCTTCAGCTCCCGCCAACCGTTGGAGCAACTGGCGAGGCGCTTGCCCTGGCTGATGCTTCGACCGGCGAGCTAGAGTGGATCTCCACTCTCGCGCCCAACGATGCAGACATAAACATAACTGGAGCGCCCGGCGAGGTAGCTGTCACGGGGGGCACGTTCAACGTAAACCAACGCGTGGATGCATCAATTACCATCTCTCTAGCGAACGCGCTCCGCCAGTACATCAGCCCAGCCGGCTTCTACGGGTCCGGGGCGACCGTGCCTCGCTTCGAGGTCGACGAGAAAGGCCGAATATTGCAAGTCGAAGAACTTTCGATTGCTGCTGCTGGCGGCTTCTACGATGGAACGCAGGACATCGTTCAAGGAAATCTAACCATCGATCATACGACGGGCGAAATTTTCGCCACGCCTTCGGCGGGCGTGGACCAGCCAGGGCTAGATCTGGTTCTGAGTGGCGGTGGATCAACTGGCCTGGCAGCGGGAGGAAACATCGTGTTCAAGGCGGCAGCGGGAGGCGCCTCGACCTCGATAAGCGCCAACCCGCACGTGGAGCTATTCAGGATTCGGAACAACGGCGTAATACATCTACCACAAGACGGCCAGAAATTGTCCCTGGGCTCGGCGTACGATTTGCAATTGTACCACGATGGAAACGACTCATACATAAACGAGCGAGGAACAGGAGACCTCATCATTCAGAGCAGCGGCGCGGCCGTAGAAATCAGGGATACGTCAAGCACAAACGTTCCGATGGCCAAGTTCGTCACGTCCGCTGGCTGCGAGCTCTACCACGCAGGCGCAAAGAAGTTCGAGACGACCGCAACCGGCATTGCAGTCACCGGATCATTGGATATGTTATCAGTAAACCTCAGCGGCACCACCGGCTCCACAACCCTGACAGCCGCCACCAACGTCGCCACATACACCCTAGCCCTGCCTGCCGCCGCCGGAAACGCCGACGACGCGCTGGTCCTGTCGTCGGCAGCTCAGCTGGAGTTTAGGGAGGTCAGCAAGCTCCGCGTGAACGGCGCGACCAAGGCAGAGGCAGTTTCAACCGGTCTTACCGTGGACGGGGATCTAGCGGTTTCCGGAATCGTCTCCGGTGTATCCGATCCGGTCCAGCCCACCGACGCGTGCAACCGCCGGTTTGCAGAGAATCTCGTAAACGGTCTCAGTTGGGTCCAGAAAGTGGATCTGGCATCAACTACCGGCCTCACCATCGGTGCGGCTTATACAAGCATTGATGGCGTGACTCTCTCGACCCTTGACGACGAGGTACGCCTTCTTCTCACAGCGCAGGGAGGCGCGGCGCCGCCGACTAACCACGCGGAGAATGCCATCTGGGTGTACAAACAGTCCACGCAATCGTGGAGTCGGCCCGCCGATTTCCCGCTCGACGGAAACGCCGCGAATAAGTCCGTTTTTGTGGACGGAGGTACGCAGGCGGGTAAAGGGTTCACGTGCCTGGCTCCAACTACCGCAGACCGAATCGGCACGAACGCCCTGGAGTGGGCGCAGTTTAGCAGCGCTACATTTTCGACCGACGATGTGACAATCAAGATGACAAACAACGTTCTGAGCCTCGCCGATGACATCCAAGGCAACCGCTTATTCTCGGGGAGGTTGGTCGTCGGATCGGCACTGCCATCCTCGTTCTTTTCCAATTTCGAATTCATCACTCAAACGAACCCAGCTGAAAACAATCCTTCCGGGAGCAACGCACTAAGAGTGGCGGTGGCCCAGACCAGCGCCGTCGCGTCACACGCGGGCGGAGCCGTCGCGCTCTGCGCCAAGTGCACCGACGGAAGCGATATTACATCCGCGATGGCGCAAATCGCGGGCCGCAAAACCAACGCTACCAGCGGCGACTTGTCTGGGTATCTTTCGATCGGTACATGTTTAAACGGTGTCATGAAGGAGCAAATGCGCGTGACTGATGCTGGTCAACTTGTAATAGGCGTCCCCAATGGCGAATGGGGAACCGATTTCACGTATCCCGGCGCATGGAGCGTCTGCAATGTCACCGCGTCGTACGTCGAACTGTTGGACGTTACAGGAAACCTTACAAGTTACCCACCACCAAACGTAGGCGACCTGGTGCGGCTAAGCGGCAACAACGCCAAGGTCTACGAAATTTCGTATATCGGAACCGTCACAGCTGTGGATATTCCATCGTTTACAGGCAACGGGATCCGGTTCACAAGCTACGCCGGCTCAGACCTGACCCTTATGTTACCCCGATTCGGAAACGTAGCAGTAGTCGAGATAGGCGATTACCGCGGCCCGAGCGGGCTTCTGCACGCGCGGTCGGCGGATTCTGCGATGTCAGAGCCCCTAGGAACATTTGAGAGCACGTCGGGCAACGTGTCTTTGTTGCTGAAAGCGACAGACACTGGTGCTACAGCCGGAGCGTGTTATGCTGAATTTGAGAACGCCAAGGCGAACGCAACTAGCAGCTGGAAATTGGGGACAAAGGACGACGACAAGTTTTCGATCTGGCAGGGGTTCAACGGCGACTCCGCGAGCAATTATGCAAGAGGACTCAAGCTAACCGCAGCAGGTCAATTGCAGGTGGTGGCTGCGTCCGCCACACCCTCGCTCGCGCTTAGCCGAGACGACGGGGTAACTTTTTCAACTATCGGTCTGGAAGCCAGCGAGCTGCTGGTTAGCCACCTGCAAGATATCACGCTAAGTGCGGGAGTTGACGTGAATCTCAATGCCAACACGCACGCCGATGGGTCTATATTGGGCGCGGTCGCCGACAACGGACGCTTCAGATTCACAGCGAAAAATAATTCGATCGATTTCTGGGGCGGTGGATCTGGCAGTAACGGATACCTTCGATTCACGGTAGGCCCCGCGGCGATCACGCCAGCGCTAACAATCGACGAGGACGGGGCTATGATAGGTGGCAACAGGAGATTGCGCCTCGATAACGGACTTGGTGACTATTTTGAGCTCTTCAAAAATCCTGCAGGGGGAGACGCCTCAATAACAAACGCGAACAAAATCGACATCACCGCGGGAGGCGCGGTGGAACTGAGCTCTACGCACGCGAGCAACGACGACGCAAAAATTACTATTGATTCGGCCAGCGACTCATATGGCGCTATCGCAGTGTACGTGGACGAAACCACCGACCCGCAGCTTAAGGTGACCAAGACAGACGTGAAGCTGGGAGCAGGGATCAAGCTGGCACTGCAGAACAACTCTCAGAGCGTCAATCTAATTCTCGATGCAGCGCAGGCCGGAAGCTACGATCTGAAGCTCCCCACAAGCGCACCGACCGCAAACACTCGCCTCGCTATCGCCTCAGACACAACGCAGATAGTGGTGCAAAACATAAATCAATCCCCGACGCGCGACGCAGGTCTCGCATCGGGTGTCGGCACTGCTCTATTGGCAGAAGACTGCACATGCGTCACCAACTCGGCGAATTCCGCCCATAAGTATATCCTACCCTTGTCACCAGCCGGAACAAAAATGACGTTATTGAGTAACGGTGCCTACCGCATTCAGACCGATTCAGCTAGTTATACAATAAACAGCACGACGAACAATGATGTGGCTATTCCAGCCAATGCTGTGCTTGTAGAGCTAACGTGCCTAACTATATCCACTGGATCCGTTGTTAACTGGCTCGCTCGGGCGTACGAAGCCAACGGAAACCAAATAGCATTATAATCAAGGACTCTTCCTCGAGTACCACCAACAATTACCCAAATTTGATTTTAAAACATTTACTACAATAAAAATGACGTCTAAACGCCGCCGTAGCCGCCGTAGCCGCCGCCGTAGCCGCCGTAGCCGCCGCCGTAGCCGCCGCAGCCGTTCCCGTTCCCGCCGCTCGCGCCGCAGGGGACTCAAAGGCCTGGTTATTACCGATTTACCTAAAGTCGGTCGATTCAATATCTCCAATGTTTCGACCACACCCAAGCCCAAGAGAGTCGGTCGCTTCAAGATAACAACCGTCGCCAAGCCCTCTCGCGTTGCTGTGATTACTGACATGAGAACCAATCGCACCAAGCAACGAGCACAGGAAACAAGGGCACGAGAGAAGGAAATATCCGATTTCAAGAAGTTATTGAAAAAGCAACACCGGAGCATACCAACAATCGCAAAAGTAGGTAAGAACACGATCATCGCTATACCCACGAAGGGGCGTAAGCGCTTGGTGCTCCCATCCTTCCCAGCAACAACTCGCCCTATGCCCGAGGGGAGACACGGACGCTTCGTTATAAAATCAATGGTTACCCCACCAGATTCACAGAAGAAACTCGGGAGGAACAGAAATTACCACCCAAAGAAGTGGACACCACCCAAGTTGTCGATGAAGCGGCGTTATCAAGCACCCAAGAGGTCTGGTAGGTTCATGGTCTCAAGTGTACCCAAGAGCAAATTCTCTTGGTCTATCTAATTTCAAACTTATGCCTCAAATGCCCATTCTCCCACTCCATCCATAATGAACCACCCAGTCGTACCATCCGCCACAAGAGTCACTCGATCACCCACAGTACCCGACGTCAATTGCAAATCCTTATCATCCGCGCCGACTCCGTTGTTTGAAGCCAGAACCACCGTTCCGTTCAGTTTCCGAAGGGTCCCGCTAATTCGATCGCTTGCATTCGGAGAAATATTAAATGTTTGCCCAACAACGCCATTCCATATAAACGTATAGGTAAGACCAGCAGCAGTGGCGGGCAGCGTGATCGTGGCTCCGTTCGTACTCTGAAACACCACGCACCCCGATTCAGCCGCCGTCATCGTAGCTCCGTTCGCCTTCGTTCCGACAATCAGTCGCTTCCCAGAAACCGATCCACCGATCGTGGCGTTCCCCGAAGCGCTGATGTGGCCGCTCACGTCAAGTCCGGTGTCCGTGACGCGCATCTTCTCGGTCATGGTACCACTTGAGTTGTTTATGCAAACTGTCAGATAGCCCTCGTAGTTGGAGGGGGTCGCATTCCGCTTGAAACCACCGATCGTGGCGTGATAACCTAGATTCCCTACAGTATCGACCAACCCACCGAATGCGAGTGTCCCGCCGGTATCTGCAACCACAGTCGTCCCATCGCCCGTGTATCGCAGCCGCATCAACTGTCCGTGGCCGCCACCGTTGTTGACAGCCGGTTGGCTGTAGAAATCAATATTCACACCACTACCCGGCGAAACCACGGTCATATCCGAGGTCATTCCTAACCCCTGATTCAGGTTTATCTCAAACGACGCACTCCCTTCCGTCGGATAACCTATGTATGCTTGGCGGACTCCGCCGCTGTACCAGCTTACGTAGTTGTCGTTGCTCAGTTCCGCGGTACCGGTGCCGCTGCCGGCGCCCGTGGCGGTAAACCATGTGCCGGGGGTGGAGTTGATTGCACCGATGCCCGTAAACACGGTAGTTCCCGTGGTAAGAATTCTGTAGACCTTTCCGACCGTGAAGCTACCGGCTGTCACCGTAGCCCCCATCTCACCGTCTAATCGGAGAGCTTCGCCCCCGCCCGTAATAGAAGTCCCAGAACTCAAGATGGGGGCACTCCACGAAAGTGTGGAGGTTGAACCAGAAATGTTGGTCACGGAGAGGACGTTTCCAGTGGCGGCTGGTGCAGCGGCGGGCATGAGCAATGTGTATGTATCTTCCTGCGCGCTCATATCGAATTCGGTGTAGGCTCCGTTGGATGACCGCATGAACTGGGGTTTTCCGTCGGATATGGCGAACGTGGAAGTCATTCCGCCAAATTGCACCGTCAGGTCGGCGGCGCTGGTGCTCGTTTTGGTGTACAAGCGAGCGTGGAACGCCTCGACGAACCCGGTGCCGGTGCCGGGAGTGGACGCTTTGGAATTATCGTAGCCAAGATACAGGGAGTACTTGTTTTGCTTGCTAGCCATCGCCAGCGTGCCGGTCTGCTTAACACACGTGTGCAACGGACCGCCGGAGACTGTGGGCGTGTAGGTAATGGAGCACTCGGCGCTAGACGCCGAGGTGAGCGAGTTCGACAAGTTGATTTCCCCCGCGGCTTGACCCACGAACACCTCGAGCCCGCTCGAAGTGGTGCGAAGTCGTTCGCTGTTTCCCGAATAAAGCGAGCAATAGCCACCGCTGGCTGCGTTGGTCAATTTCAGTAGGGTGGCACCCCCACCTGAAGCAGAGAAGTCAAGGAAATCGAGCGTGTCGCAGTAGAGCCGGTGACTCGCGACATTGCCGGCCTGATTGTAATCAACGAACACGTCGTTCGACGAGACAGATACCTTGTACTCACCCAGACCACCCACGGACAACAACCCGGTCGATTGGTTGATGAAAACACCCCCATCCCTGGCGAGAACGCCCTCAACGGTGACTCCCGCGGCGGCCGTGGTTTCGGTGATGGTGTCGCATTTGATCGCTCCGCTGACGACCGCGTCCGAGGTCACGCTCAACCCGGTGCCCGAAGTTTTGGAGGCTGTTAAGGTATTGGAGAACGAGTGCACCGAGGTGACCGTCGGGGCCAAGCCGATGACTGTGGCATTGTTCACGAGTGATGTGGCGTCCACATTGAACGCCGACGAAGCGAACTCTACGAACGCAAGATTTGAGGTGTCGATGGTGTCGGCCGTGTTCGCAGACGTGCAAACATAACCCTTCCCTGCGTTCGTCGATCCTCCGTCGACATACAGAGACTTGTTCGCGGCGCCGGTGCCGGCGGCAAAATCGGCTGGCCGCGACCACAAGAAGCTAGTAGTATCATACGACCACACGCCGTTCTCGCTCGCGGTGCTTTGATTGAGCAACAGAATGCGGACAATTGGTTTACCAAGCGAGTGGACGTCCACCCCGTCGATAGTGGTTACCTGTGATGGAGTGCCGCTCGTAGCCACCGGCAAGTTCGTGGATGTCTCAACAACATCAACCGCCGCGACGAAGCTAAGACCAGCAAGAAATTGATCAACGTACGCCTTCGTCGCAGCGTCAGTTGCGACCACCGGTGTGGAAACGCCTGACACGACCCCGCCGGCCACGAGACCGGCAGTGGCAGTTAGCGAACCGGTGATGTCAACACCCGCGGCTGATGTTTCAAGTTTAAACAAATTGTTGAAATACAGGCGAACAGCTTCCTGCGAAGCTGTAGAACAGTCGAACTGCGCCATGTTCACACCCGACGAATTTTGGATGTAGACGCCCGCGCCGTTAGACCGCAGAAGCATCTGTCCTGTACCTATATCGCGAACCACTGAGTTCGCATTCTCGTAAATAAGCTCCAGCCCCACATTCCCACTCGCAGCCCCGGCGGTCCCAGCAGAGCCCTCATACAATTGAATTTTGCGTCCACCTGGGATGCGAAGCCCGGCGTCTCCGACTTCGACCTGCGTCACACCGCCGTGCAAAACGCCACAGACGTCGTTAGCCGACGCGAACTTGGTGTCCTTATTCGTGCCTTTCAAAACAAGTCCATGGTTTGCCGACATAGTCAAGCCAGTGTTGTCGACCACAGCGGCAACGGCTCCAGCAGTGGTCAAAGTGATTGCGCCGTCGTGAACCACGCTCACAGAAGATGTTCCCGTCTGGAATTTCAAGTCCGCTTCTCCGTCAATCAAATAGTCATAACCTGCCGCGAGATCCAATTTCAACTGGCTCGTTCCATCATCCACAAAGGCATAATTCGTAGAATTCAACGAAGACGCGTGCAACGCACCGAAGGTATTGCTCGCAGAGCCGAGGTCCAGCGTGGTGCTCGGAACTAGAGCGGTCGACGTAAGCGTCAAATTCACGCCGCCCGCGCCAACCCGTACTGAATTGCTCATATCAGAAGCAGCGCGAGTGCCGCACAGGTCAATGTATGCCGCGGAGGCCGCGGTGCTACCGCCGCCCGCCTGAATCCGCATGAAACCATCGTCGTCCGAATTCGACGCAGACGCATGCGAGCGAATTTCGTACGAAGCGGCGGCACCAGACGTTCCAACGGCTGGACGGCTGGCGGGCAACCCTCCATCGACCAACTGTGCTCCGCCTTGCATAACGAACAGAGGTGACGCTACAATTCGCTTTTGAATTTGATGGACGGTGGCGGCACCTACTTCGGTCGCCAGCGCGTCCTCTCTGAGCGTCAAAGTGTTTTCGTTGGATACTGTGTGTACGGTATATCTAACCCCGGCCGGCGTCTCGAGGAGGGCTCCGTCGACCACGCCATCTGTCTGGAACTGGGTGCCGGTCACGCTCTTCGACCCGGCGGTGAACGTGGTTGTCCCTGTGAGGGCGGAGGACGCGTGCGAGTTCTGCGGCTCGAACGAGAGCATGGAGGCAGTCGACACAGCGGCACCAGCCGCCGTCTTAAGATCGCTGGCGCTAAATCCGGCATGCGCGTGCGCTGACGCGATTTCAAAGTTCCTCGAATTGCCAAATCCAACAGCCATTCCACAAAGAGGTGCGTGTGTAAGACTTTCGAAGTGCACTCTCGCCTCGCCAGCCGAAGAGACCACGCTGAGAACCGCGTCGGCGGCCTCCAGCCGGGCTAGGGGGACCGTGGAGGACGCGGCTTTCAGGTGCAGCGGGATAGCCGCGTCGGCGTTGCTGGCGTCGTCGCCACCGTGGAGAGCGGGTGCGACCACGGGGTTGGCAGAGGTTGTTGCCGAGGCCGAAACGGTCAGGGCGAGCGAGCCCGCGACATATGATAAAAGGTCAGAATCCGCGAGGATTTCGAGCTTCGAAGTCAAATTAGACAAAGAAGATGACGCAGCGCCGGAGCCCGCGGACACCGCCGTAATAATGCCCTCTGCGTTGACGGTAACGTTCGCACTAGGGTAAGTGCCCGCGATTACGTTGGGTTGTGGCGCGAGCGTCACTGAGATTGGCACATTCGAGGCTGAGTTGGTTGTGAACGAGTTTGGAGTGATCACAATATTTGTATCGGTCGAAAAAGAGATGGTGTTGTCATTGGCAGACACCTGTGCGGAAAATCCTAATTCGCCAGTATTAGCGTCAATCAACTTCAAAAACTCACCCGATTCACCGACGACGGCTGGGAACAGCAGCGAGTATGAAGTAGATGCATATATAGCATCCTGGACTATGCCTAATTGCACCTCATTGTCGACATTATTTTGAATGACAATGTTTTGGGCAATCACTTCATCCGTTTCAATCGGAAAAGACTCTCTTTGCAAAGTGAGAATTGCCCCGTCGTCTTGATTCGCGAGAAAACGCTGGACGTTCGACATTATTTATTCATGACAACAAAATATAATAACTACAACAATTCGTGCAGCGGCGGCCACTGCTTGCGCTCCGGCGGCGCCGTGGTGCACAGCGTCATCGTGCGCATCATCTCCCTCGGGCGCGGGTTTATCAGCGGTATAAAAACTGCCAATCAAGCGCCAGCGCACCGGCGGGAATGCCCGTCCACTCGCGGCGGAAGGACCGCGCAAAATATGGAGAGCGCTGATGGATAACGGCGGGGTGTTCCGCGATTTCGCGCCGGGTGGCACCACCACGGCGCAGCAGATCGTGCACATGCCAACTTGCACGCCACGCCTTTCCAGCGATCTCTGTATGCACCTTCAGCGAGGCCTCCGCGCGCTCCAGCTGCTTCTTCTGCGCCGCGAGCCTCACTCGAAGGCGTCTCAGCTCGTGGTCGCGCCCGCGGTCGCGTCGCAGGATCAGCTGACACGAGCGACACACTTGCAGAACCCACGACAGCACCGACCGGATGGTGAGTAGACCAGCATTGAAGAGGCTTTCTGCGTCGCTGGGGCCCGCGTCATACAGCTTAGCGTGAATTTCGTACAGCCGCTTCGGGAGATTCTTGAACTTGTCGAGCGCTTCGGCCGTGATGATGGTGCCCGACCAGTCGTGTTGCCTCGCCGACAGGAGCAGCCGCGCGATGTCACGGATTATGGATGCAGGCCACCGCGAGTCTTTCTCGACCCCGAATTCGCACTTTCGTTCGCAATCCATACGGTTGAACACAAAGGCCCAGCCCAACAGCGATCGCTTCAACTGCGCCACGAAGAACTTCTTGCTCCAACCAAGCAGGTTCTTGAATTTCTTGATCCCTGGATTCGCTGCGTTCCGTTTCTCAATCTCGGCCGCCCATGCAAATCCATCACACGCCGGCGCGCCGCCGCCAAGATCGTACAGAATTGGGTCGATCACGCCATTCTTAACCAAGTAGTTGATGAGCTTCGCCGGCTGCACGAAATCACACGCCTTCCTCGCCGGCGCGAACTTTGTCTCACCAATGATCGCATCCAGCTTCGCGAGCCACTCTTTGTTAGCCCAGTGCTCAGCCACTTCGACTCCCGCCGCTTTTAGCCGCTTCAGCTGGTCCGCCGGAACCGGGCCGCCAACACCGTGCTCCCACACTACGATGGAATCCCATTTAGACTCGACAGCCTCCGCCACCCAGCGACGCTGCAATGGAAGTAATGGCGCCGCCTTTTTGTAGTGCTTCGTCAGCCGCTTGTTCATATTCTCCAGCGATTTCAGAAGCGTGACACTTTTCGGCGGGTGCAGGCGCGGGTCGTCGGTGGTGGACGCGCGCTGCTGTTCCAAAATCTCGTCGAGGGGCTTGATCAGGAAGCCCGGCCCTGGGAGCGGGCCGTCCCATTCTGGCTCTTGATCATCCATATTTGGGATTTTTGGCAGCAATCGCAGGGGGGTGGGTGAGGGGAATTCCAAAGGGGGGAGAGGGAGGGGGTCAAAATTCGTTTTTTCCAAATTTGTCTAATGCCAGCCAACAAAAACATTGCCTGTCAAAAAGTCACTCTCAGTATGAGCACCATGAAGGACAGCGCACCCGCGGCCGACATCGGAGATGCGAAGCAGATCGCCTTGACCGCCGCCGACCTGGTACGCATCATCAAACCCCTGATGCTTGCGGCAGTGGGAAAGGAGAAGGTGCGGAAGGACGCGCGTCAATACTTGAAGCTTGTTCGAGTGGATTCCAAATGGAGCGTCGACAAGGAGTACGAAAGCGTCGGTGAGGCCCAGAAAGCGGAAAAGAACGAAAAGGGCGATAGCTTGTCGAACGGGCAGATCCACAAATGGGCATGTGCCTTTCCGAGGCCCAATCGCATGGGCGACGTCTGGGTCATACAAGCCGAGACTGAGAATGATATCGAGGCGTACATCAATGAAGCGTGGATCTCGGAGCAGCTGCAGAAGGAGCTGGCGCGGCGCGTGAAGCGCGACGAGCGGCGCGTGGTTGCGGGGGAGATGGCCAACAAGAAAGTAGAGAACGATCCGGAGGTGGAGGCGCTCCGGCAGCAGTTTAAGCAGTACTGGGAGAGGATCCGCGGGAGCGGGAGGAAGAGGAAGGGTTCCCGATCGGTGGCGCGTTTGGTGAAGGAGGGCGGCGCGTGGAAAATGAAGATTTACGATTCGTCCTCGAGTGCGGCGGCACAGAACAGCACGAGATCGGGTACAATTTCGTACTGGATCGGGCGCGGCGACAAGACCAACAGCCGCGGCGAGCTGTGGCTGGGGGAGCCGTCGATGGAGCACCGGTGTGGAAATCGCATATCAGCGAAGCGCAGGAAGGCGAAGGGAGGTGCGGCCTTGGCGATTCGTCAGACGATGGAGGTGCGCCGGATGCGCGAGCGCCACCGAGCGGAGGAGAAGGCGATGGCGGAGCGGCACGAGGCGGAGCGCGTGGCCGAGGCGGCGAGGGCGGCGGCGGAGATGGACAGTTAGAAAACTCTACTAGTCACACTAGTAAGGAAAAATTGAGCTAGACAGTTAGTACTAGAATAATCTGGAATAATTTCGATTTGCACAGGTCAGTTTAGAGTGGCAAGTAAGACATTCTAACTGTACTAGTAGAAAGTTCTAACTGTCATTCTACCTGTCTTTCTCCGATAGTTAGCACGCGCACACAACCTCCTGGTTACGATCCTACTTGATGCATAAATTATTTTTTTCAATCTACTATAATTTAAAACGCAGGTAGAGGACTTCTACTAGTCACTCTAAATTCAATCTAATACTAACTGTCTATCTCAATAATCCTTACTAGTCCATATAATAGATATACTAGTAGAAGCTATTACCAGTCATTCCATAGATAGGCAGGTAGTATATATTCACTGGTAGAGCCAGATGTATTGGCTCTTTTTTTATCTACAGGTCAAACAGTTATTCTGGTGCATTATGTTCATTTCTGGGTGTAAAAAATTAAAA
>Ga0181574_10001738_pt1 | contig 20234 bp, 14 predicted proteins | sample 101ome_24_FD_145600 | JGI IMG/M metagenome (GOLD analysis project Ga0181574, IMG submission 145600) | Coastal salt marsh microbial communities from the Groves Creek Marsh, Skidaway Island, Georgia - 101410AT metaG (spades assembly) | ecosystem: Environmental > Aquatic > Marine > Intertidal zone... | reverse complement strand
GTCCGAGGCCCTCGTCCGGCGATGCCTGTTGTCGGAATGCGGCGGCCACGGGGTCGAGGTCACGGGTGGGGCGCAGGCGACGGCCTCAGATGCTGTTGCCATCGTCCGTCCCATCCGTTGCGGCATTTTTGCCGGCGGCGCCGGATCGCGCGCAACGGTCGGCGTTGCCACAACCGGCCCCAAGCCCCATCCGGCGGGCGACCTGCCCCGGGCCCTAGTCGAGCACGAGACTAACGTCGGCGGTGGCCCAGCCCGGGACAGGGACCTCGTCCGCCTGGATCGGGTCGAGGGGGCAGGCGTCGCGGCAGTCGACGGGGGGCGGGTTGACCTGGGAGCCCGGTGTTCCGTGTCATCCCCGGGCACCTTTGCCGCCGACGCCCGCGGTCAGTCGTCCGTCATTCACATAGATCCCGCCGCCACTCTCGTTGCGGGGCCAAGGGGATTGCTCAACAAGCAGTCGGGGGCAGTTTGCATCATCGCAGTGGGGCCCGCGCCACCCTGAACGACGCGACAGACAGTGGCGCTGGGGCGGTGGCAAAGTGCCACAGATTGACAAAACTCTAACGAATCTCGTCCTCGTCCCCCGACCCCTCTCTGAACTCCTCTAGTGTGTCCACGTTGGGGCGCGACCCGGGCGTGGCCGGGAAACGACCGCTCCTGATGGCAGCGTGGGGCGTCAGGGCCCCTGCCGACAAAACGGTGTTGCCGAGGACAGGTGCCGCTCCCTTGAGTCTCCTTGTTGCCGCCGACGGCAGCGGCGGACCTGACCCGGCCGGCGCGGCGCGACCCGATGCTAGCGCCGCTCCCGTCCTTTTGAGCCCCCTCCCCCCACGGCCCGCCGCCACCACCGCAGCCCCCTCGGCCGTCGTGGCCACGGCCGCTGCCGCTTTGGACCCGCCGTGCCCCATGCGTCTGGCCGCCATCGCTGCTGCAAGGGCCGCAGCCCGCCTTGCCCCAGCAAAATCGTCGTCGTGCGCAAATCGCGCCGCGGCCCCGATTCCGCCCACGCGGTGCCCGGCTCCTCCCCTTAGCAGGGGATTCGCCGACTCAGCCTCGGCGCGTCGGCGGTCACGGTCGCGGTCTTCCGCAGCAGCGGCTTCGCGAGCCACAGCGGCGATGGGGTCGTAGACGCCAGGGGGATCGCCCTTGGTCCCGTCGCCGCCGGCGCCGTCCGACAGCACGACGTTGCGCAGGTCGCCGGCGCGAGCCACGGCGGCAGCGGCGGCGGCGCCTGCAGCCGCGCGGGCACGAGAGGCCGCTGCCCTCGCGTAGACCATCTCGCCTGCGCATCGGCGCATGCCGTCCCGGAATGCCTCCTTCTGCGCATTTGGCACAAACTCGGCAAACCTCTCGGCCAGGCGACCCCCGCGGCCGACGAGGAGGGGAGCCGCGCGGGTGGCCACCTCTTCCCCCGTCATTGGCGGCAACAGAGGGGCATCGGCAACGGTCTTGGCGCCAGCAGCGCCAGCGACACCCTCCCGCGCTCCCGCTGCAGTGACCCCCCCTCTCGCCCGGGCTCCGTATTCGCGTAAGAGCTCCACCAAAGAAGTCATTTCCGCCTTGGTCAGCACGGCCCGAGCCCCCTCCAAGAAACTTCTCATGCGGGCCTCGCGGGACGGCGGGGGAGGTGGTGGCGCGGCGGCCGAGGCGGCGGCGAGGCTCCGGGCGGCGGCGCGCGCCTTGGCTGCGGCCGCGGCTGCCCTCGCGGCCGCGCTGTTCCCGCCAAACTCTCCTGACGACGAAGGCCATGCCACGACGGCTTCGTTAGCCGGGGTCAAGCGTGCGGCCGCGACGCGGCGCGAAGCTGCAGATTCAGCAGCGTCGGGGCTGGCATCATCAGTGGCGGCGGCGGCACCGGCGAGGCCGCCCCCCCCTACCGCCGTCCCCCGCCTTGGGTCGTCCGGCTGAGCGGCTAGTGCGGCAAACAGACCACCCTCGGGAGCTTCCGCCGCCGGAGGTCGAAACGCCCCGACGGCCGTGCCTCCGATGCGAGCGAGGAGTGAAGAGTCTATCGCACCACCGCGAAAAACGGGGGGCGCGGCAACTGGGGCTGCCGCCGCCCCCGTCGGTCGGGACGGCTGCGGCGCGACCGCCCCCCCCCCCCCCCCCCCGCCCTCCTATCCCAGGACGGGCCGAGGGCAAGGCCAGCGACCCACCCCTTACCCCGAGCGACCCGTCGCCGCCACGCGTCTGCGCAGCGAAGAACCTGGCGAGCCCCGCAGCGCACTGCCCAAAGGTCAGTGGGGTTGAGCCCGACGCCCCGTGCACAAGGGGCCGGAGCCAGCTCGACACGCCGCGCGACAGGCGCGGCTCGCAGAAGCGCTCGTCCGCCAGCAGCAGCGCTCCCCAGTCGCCACGATGTCTCAACGCGCGCCCAAGCGCCTGGTTGGCCGCGCGACTTGCCTGGGCGCCGTACCACTCGGCACCTGATTGGAGGGAGGGGGTGTCGGCCACACCTCGATTGCCGCCGCGCGCCCGCTCCTCTGTTGCAGCGCGGTAGTCCGAGTCGAGCATCTCCCGCCTGGCCTTGACGCGCGGGTCGGTGGCGGAGGCGTAAGGAGGGCCGGCGACGATGACCAATCGAGCGTGGTGGTCGGCGAAGTCGAGCCCTTCGGCAGCCCGACCGCGGCACACAGCAAGGAGGACGGCGCCGTCAAATGCCGCGTCGTCGCATCTGGCGCGGAAGGCCTCGAGAAGGGGAGGAAAGGCCGAAGCATCGGTCGGCTCGACAAAAGGGCGCTTTCGGCGGCTGATCAAGTCCCACACAGTCTGGGCGCCGCCCGCGCCCGCGCCAGCACCCGGGTCGCGCCGGCGCCAGGCGCGCTCGGCCGTCTCGAGTGCGGCGCGCGATGGAAAAAAGACAAGGACACCCCCCGGTGCCACCCGGCAGGCGTGGGCCACGGCACCGCCCAGGGCACGGGCCCAGACCCCGGAGCAGCGCCCGTCCCAGTCGCCTCGGAGCGGCAGGCCAGAGGGGCCCCGGGGGAGGACGCCAGCCCAGACTCGGTCAGCGGGGACGACGTGACCCCCCTCATGCCGCACTGGAAAGCGCATGCCCAGCTCCGCCGCGAATCCGTCAAGGGGGGACAGCGTGCCGCTTGTGACAATGAGAATCGAGGGGCCACCCACGGACGACGAGGCAGGCGCGACGGCAGTCGCCCCCGACGGCAGGGGTAGCGGGTCCTTGCCACTGCTCCCCCCCATCAATGACTGGAGCGCTGGGATGGGGCTTAGACACCACAGCGACAGCCGAGCCGTCCGCGCGGGAGGAAGAGGCACGGCGTCACCGTTGCGGTCGATCCCTCCGCGGCCTCCCCCTCCGCGGCCTCCTCCGCCGACTCCCCCACCGCGGCCTCCTCCGCCGCCCCTCCCACCGCCGCGGTCGGCATCCCCGCGCCCCCGGCCCGGGCCCACGGGCTTCCCCCCACCAGACCTGCCACTGCCTCCGACCCCCGCATAGTGCCATTCCAGAAAACACCGATACATCGAATCCCGCTGCACTCCGCCCCCGCCCCCCAGGGGCGTCGACGCCTCCGTGAGGGCGTCGAGCTGATCCGCCCACGCCGACAGGGCGGCGCCAGGCGCCCGACGCATGCTGCCGCCAACGTCGGGGCGCTCCTGCGAAGAGAGAGAGAGAGGAGAGGTGCAACGGGAGGTCAGTTGTTGGGGGCGGTTCTGGGCGCAGCTGCAATCCCCCTGTCACCAAACGATGACGTCTCTCCTCGCCTGGAGCACCTCAACCCCCGCCCTGAGCTCGGTGGCGAAGGCCCGTGCAGCCTCGCGGCCCGCCACGCCCGCCTCGGCCAGCCACCCCCGGGCCCAGTCGCCCGACCGGAGAGCCCCTCCGCCATCCCCCCCCCCCGCGGCCACAGCCGCCCCAACGGCCCGCTCGAGCGAGCTCGCCAGCGCGACGCACAGGCGTGCGCAAACGGCGGCGTTGTCCGCCGTGGTTCCCGCGCCGCTCCCCGTGCCCGCGCTCGTGCCGTCTCCCCCCTGTCCCGTCTCCACGCCCCGGAGGTGCTCAGACAGCGCCGTCGCCTCGTCCGCTGCAAGACGCAGCGACGCACTTGTAACCTCGGTTGAGCACGCCTCAGCCGCCGCATCTCCCAAATTGTGACCTTCGTCAACCACGAGGATAGATCCCTCCAGGGGAAGGGACGACGCCACGGCGTTGCGGAGTTTCGCCTCTACAAGGTAGCCTGGGGAGGGGGGTGGAGAGGGGCGGGGGGTGGCACGACGGCACTAGACGACCTCCTCCTCCCCCCGGGCAAAGTTATTCGCTTCCCCAACGACCCGCCGTAAGGGAGCAGGACGACGTCTGCGCTGCGGGCGAGGTGCCGCGACAGGAAAAATGGGCAGGGCCGGTTGGCCGAGTGCGCCCCGCGCGGGTCCCCCCCCCCCGCCCGCGGCGCCCCCGCGCTCTTCAATAAATCTTCCACGTCGGTGACCTCGATACCGGCGACGTGATGAGTCAGTTCCGACGGGTTTCTCGACATCCGCTGCCACGTCGCGCCCCACCCGCACCGGCCCGACTGGCAGAGGGAGGCGCACCGGGCCTGGGCCGCCCCCGTGGGCAACGGTTGCACGTCGGGGTGGGGGCATAGCTGGGCGCGGCTGGCCAGGGGCGCGGCCCGGGCCCGGTGAGCAGAGGGGACGAGGCGGCGAAGCTCTCGCGCAACCTGGGTGAGCTGGCCATGCGTGCGGGACGAGTAGACGAGGGCGGGGATGGCGCGGGGGGGTAGGGCGCCGCCCCCCGCGACCAGCCGGTCGTCCAGGGCTGCCATTGCCTCGGAGCTCGGGCCGGGGCCGGCAGGGTTCATCGCGCCGAGGGCCTTGCGCGGCGCGGCACCCTCTGATCCCTCTCCGAACCCCCCACCGGGGCCCGCGAGGCCGAGCCGGGCCGCCTGTGCCTCGCGCCAAGCCAGCACGGCCGCCAGGAGGCAGAGCGTCTTGCCTGTCCCCGTGGGGGATTCCAGCAGGGCGTTATCTCCCGTGTCTAGCGCCTCGACCACGCGCTTCATGTAGTCGACCTGCACGTCGTACGCGAGAAAGGGAAACCGAGCCTCGACCGTGGACGACAGGCGGTAGGTCCAGTGGCGGGGGGCGCCCCCGGGGGTCGAGGCCGAGGGGCCTTCGCCGCCGGAGGGGCCGGCGTCGACGCGCCACCCGGCGTCGCCATCCGAGGTGATGCGCACACCACTGAATAAGCGAGGGGCGGGGGCGGTCATCGAGTCCAGTCGTGCCCCGGAGAGCCCGGTGGCCGGGGGGGACCCACGCCGCGCCGGCGCTGGGGCGGCCTGGCTGGGCGGCCAGAGAGAGCACGGGGCGCCCTACGCGGGCGCTCGACCGCGTCCACAGCGGGCGGTGGACCGGCGGGACTGCCCGCAACGGGGCGCCTCGCCGTTGCCCGTTGCCCCTTGCCCCCTGCGCCTCGCGCCCCCCTTTCTTGCCACGCCAGCCGTCATCCAAGTCGTTCCCCCAGGCGCCCCCGCTCTTCACCGTGGTGGATTCTCTCCCCCCCCGCGGTCCCCGGAACCCCGGGACCCCTCCCCTCGCCCTCCCGGTCGTAGCGATGGTCCGCACGGCGTTTGCGACGGCCCCGTCGGCAGACCTCGGGCGTCGCGCCGTGGTGTTGGTGCGGGCCGCCGCGAAGTCGGCTACGCTGCGCCCCAGTGGGTGCTACCGGCTTGGCATTCCGTCCAAGGGCCGGATGGCTGAGGACACAGCGGACCTCCTGGAGGCGAGCGGGGGTGGTGGGGGGGGCTCGGGCGTCGGCGGCGTCGGTTCCCTCGCCGGGGCGTCGCGCGGAGACGTCGGACAGGCACAAAAATCCAGTCAGAAGGAAGCATAATATAGAAAGGTTGTTCACGACGTCCGAGCCGCGCCGGCGGACCTCGAAATAGTTGGATGGAGGGGGGTCGGCCGTCGCGCCCGCCGGCCCTCCCCCTCTGCCCCCCGCTGCCCCGTTCGACCGCGCTCGACGTCGATGTCGCGGTTTGGAGGCTGTCGAGGTTTGTTGGGGTCTGGCCTGGCGCTGAAGAGCCGCCGAGGGGTTGGATTCGGAGGCCACGAGGCCTCTTCCGAGCGGGGGCCACAGGCCGATGGCGACGCGACCGCCCGTGCCGCTGCTGAGTCACTTCCTCCCCCCCACCGCCGACAAACCAGGAGTGCGGCCTCAAAGTTCGCAAGGTCAACCCCCGCCAGTACGCGGCGACCATCGCCGACCTCCCCGGCTGCGAGGTGTGGCTCCAGCGCGCGTCCGACATCGTCCGCCGCATCCGCGCGGGCGACATCGATGTGGGGTTTGTCGGGTACGACATGGTCTACGAGTATGGGGAGGGAGACGACGACATAGTGGTCGTCCACGACGCTCTAGGCTACGGGCACTGCCACCTCGCGTTGGCCGTTCCCACGGAGGGGCGGTGGGCGGACGTGTCCTCGCTGGCCGACCTCGTCGCCATGCCGGACTGGACCCCGGCCACTCCACTCAAGGTCGTCACCGGCTACACCCACATCGCCCGCGACTGGTTTGCCAAAGTTGGGTTCGACAACTACGAGCTGTGCAGCGCCGACGGGGCGCTAGAGGCCGCCCCCAAGATGGGCTACGCCGATATCATCCTCGACCTGGTGTCCACGGGCACCACCCTCAGGGAGAACAACCTCAAGGAGATCGCCGATGCCCGAATGGTCGAGTCGCAGGGGTGCTTGGTGGCGTCGCGCAAGGCCCTGCGCGCCCATCCTGGCCTCCTGGCCGTGGTGCGCGAGCTGGTGGAGCGTCTCGAGGCGAACCTGAAGGCGAAAGGCTACTACACGGTTACGGTCAACGTGCGCGGGTCCTCGGCTGACGAAGTGGCCCGGCTCCTCACGGCCAGCCCCGCTCTGTCGGGCCTCGCGGGGCCCACCGTCTCCCCGGTCTACGCGCCCGGCGCCACCCAGCCCGACACGTGGGCCTGCGTCGTGTCTGTCCCCAAGAAGGATCTCTACAGGGCTGTGAAGGAACTGCGCGCCCTCGGTGGCAGCGGCGTTTTGGTGTCCCCCATGACCTACATCTTTGACGAGGAACCGGCCCGGTGGAGGGCCCTGCTGGACACGCTTGGCGTGGACGCCAAGGACGTGCCCGAATTGCTCGACCCCCGCACGCTGCAGTAGTCGGGTCCGGGGGAGCGCGTTGTCCGTCTCGTTGACCTAGAATGGACGAGAGAGGCAGTGACAAAAGGCCCCCGCTCCCATCGTCGCCGCCGTCCTCGTCCCCACCGCCCCCGCCCCTCGCCCTCCCCCACCCCGACAAGGCGACCGTTCGGAGTCCCGGACAGAGGGGGCCCTTTTTTTGCAAAAGTTAGGTTACAATCGCAATCCGTACTCGAATTACATCTTCTTCAGGCTCAGTAGCTCAGTTGGATAGAGCGTAGGACTTCTAATCCTGAGGCCGCGGGTTCGGGTCCCGCCTGAGTCGTCCCAACCTTTTTTTTCGCGAGAGAGACTGCGCCGCGAGGCGGACCTCACACCTCTCCCCGGACGACGCGCAGCACAGTTGCGTCCCCCCCCGCACGACCGAGCTCACGCAGCCAAGCCACCTGGCTGGGGCTCAGCGTATCGCTGGGCGACTTGACCTCGACCAACCGACCCCGGACGACGCCGTCCTCCTCCTTCACCAGGACGAGGTCGGGCATGCCCCCCCAACAGGCGCCCCCCCCCCACTCGGAGAGGGAGAGGCGGCAAACCGCGCCCAGCGTCGGCCCTGCGAAGGCGCGGGCAATCAGGCAGAGATTATCGAGCGAGGTGGCGTCTCCCTCGCCCCCCCCGATCACCAACCCCCCCGCCGTGCCGCCAACGCGGGCCCATGCGGCAGCGACGGCGTCGGACGTGGCTCCGGAGGACAGCGACGCGACGCGTGCGGCGGCGGCGGCCAGCGCAGGCCCCCGTCGGGCGCGAAACCCTGTCGTGCCAAAGTCGAGCGGCGCCTTCTGCCCCAACCGGCGTAGCGCGGCGGGTTCGGGCTCGGACTCTGGAGTATCCACCAACGGAGGCGGCTCGCAGAAGATCTCGTCCCAGCAGAGGAGCACGCATAGGGCGCGCCAGACGCCGCCCTCGGTGTGCCACCCGCGCCACCCGGATGCGGCGTAGTGCTCGAGCGCCATCTCCTCGACCGTGCGATTCCCCTCGAAGACGAGGCGGGTGGAGGAGGAGGAGGAGGCCCCCTCCGCTCCATCGGCCACGGAAGCAGCTGTCCCACCAGCGACCCTCTGCGACGACGACCAGACACGGGCGGGCAGGGCGAGTGTCTCATGCGGCGGCTCCCAACGCGCCTCGTCGGCCCAAGCAGGCAGTGGGGAGTGCGGAGACGCCTTTAGCCGGAGGCGTAGGCACCGCCGCCGTAGAGCCAGCAGGTCTCCGCCCACTACCCATTCGTCCGCCAGCCCCGCCTCGGCTGCCTCGAGCGCCGCCCCAGGGCCCCCGGCCTTCTCCAGGGCCACGCACCGTCGGTCCCACCATTGTCCGCGGCGGTCGGGGCAGCGGCCCCGGCCCAGCAGCACCTGTCGCGCCTCGGCCGCCTCGCGCCAGGAGGCGCGGGCCGCGGCGGCGGCGGCCTCGGTGGCGTCCCGGTCGACGTCGATGTCACGACGCGCCCCGGTCGCCCGGCGCTCGAGCCGCGCGGCGCGCCTACGTAGGGGGAGGGCGGCGGGGGTGAGAAGGGTTGGGGTCAGGGCGCGCGCAAGGGGCCTGCTTCCCCGCCTCTGATGGACCCGTGTCGTCCCTTCACTTGCCTCTCGAGAGCCGAGGCCCCCGCGCAGGCAGCGAGCGTGTCGACCACGGCGGCGGAGTAGGCAGCGCGAAGACCCAAGAGATCCGCTCGCGTCGGCGCAGGCCGCGCCGCAAGCCGCGCCACAGCTGCCCGCGCCGCGGCAGTTGCCCGTACCCACGCCTCGTGCGACGCCGGGTTGTCCGCGATGGGCAGCGCATCCAGCGCCGTTTCTGTCCGAGCCCCTGCATCCAGTGACGTTTCGTAGTCGTCCAGGTCCACCCGGGTCGCCCAGAGAGAAGCGTCCAATTCAAATGGCGTGACGACGTATGGAGGGGCCCGGAGACGTCCTTCGGCCGCCCGCATTTCCCGGGCCTCCCCCTCGGCCCGGAACGAGCCGATCCCTTCGAGACGCCGGAGTCGCCCGACGGCGTCGGCCAGGCCACGCGAGGCGCGCACGAGGCCGTTGCGTGGTGCGACGGCCGCTATGGACGCGGCGAAGAGCCGGGCGCGCTTTCGGGCGTTGGGTGGCGGCCGCGGCGCTGAGGAGACCCTCGTTTGTGCCACAACCACCCCCACGACGGGGGACGGACGAATACAACTGCCCCCCGAGGTGTCATTGTCATCGTCTTCCGAGTCGGTAACTTCGATTGGCGCCGCCGACGATCTTGCCAGCCTCTCTGCCGTCACCGCGGCGGCCCGGTGGAGACTGTTGAGCGCCCCAACAGCACCACCGCCGTCATCCTGGCGCCGCAGCCAAGCCGACAGATCGGCCTCAAGTACGGCGCGTGTCGAGCCAGAGCCGCCCCCGCTGCGCGCAACGGCTCCAACGGCGGCAGCAGCTCGGCGCAGCTCGGGCACGGCGAGTGCCGCCAGAAAAGACGGGGATGTGGCATCGGCCTCGGTGGCCTCGTCGGTGGTAACGGCAAGTCCCGCGGTCTCAAGCGCCGAGAGCGCCGCCGCGCCTTCGGTGCCACCTCCAACGGACGCGATAGCGTCGTCGCGCGTCATCCAGGTGGCGGCGGAGAAGGCGTCACATTGTGGCCCCCTCTCAGCGAGTACGACGGCAAGGGCGGCGGAACGGAAGTCAAGCGCCGCGAGCTGGGCAACAAAAGCGACCTCCGTCGCCGAGAGCAGAGCCACGTCGCGGCGCAGTACCGCGCGGCACGCGTCGCCCAGGGCGGCGGCGAGGGGCTTGACACGACGCTCTGCGGGGGGAAGGGCAGACGAACCCGCGGCTGCGGTGACGAGTGAGTTGACGCCGGGAGCACCAGAGACAGCCCGCAGCTCAAGGGGAAGCCGCGTTAGGGCAGTTCCGCGCGCGCCTGGCCGCGGCGGGCCCGTCGCGCGTGCCGTCAGACGTCCTCCTGCGTCAAGAAGGGGGGCCGCGGCGGCGGCCACGGCCCGCGGCAACCACCCGACAGGGACAAAGGAGGAGGGTCCAGCGTCGCCGGTGTCGCCGTCATCGCCTTCAGACAATATCCTCCTGGCCCACACCACGACCGCGTCCGGGTCGGCGGGGTTGCCGGGGTCGCGGGTGAGGCGCAGGGGCGCCCCGGGCGCAAGGTCGGCGAGGGCCGCGTCTGTTGCTGGCCGGTCGTCGGGCGGCAGTGAAGCGCGCAGCATGCCGAGGCCCACGGCCTCGATGTCCACCGTCGTCACCGCCCTGGAGTCGTCATCACCCTCCCGTGTCTCCTCCCCCTCCTCATCCTCGGACGACGGCGGCGGCGGCGCACGGCGCCGGCGCACCGCCTGTCGGCCTCGGCCCCCATGGCCGTCCGCTTCTAGCTGGCGTTTGAGGCTTTGGAGGCCACGGAGGGACGACGAATTCGCGCCTTTCATGACATCATAGCAGATTCGCCCACCACGGCCTTGGAGCGACTGCTTGGCGTTCGGCAGCAGAGGCAATACCACCGCTCCTCGCGAGGCCAACGTCGTCGTCGTCGGAAGGTCGCGCCACAACTCTAGTCAAGGAAGCTCTCTTCCCCTTTTCACGAGCGTTGCGACCTCGTTCACCTCGCGCGGTGACCGCCGCACGGTGTCGGCGATAAGGAAGCGAGCCCTTGGCGTCCTTGGCCTCCTTGGCGGCCGACGCCCCGTCCAGCTCTCCATGCTCGGAACGGCGCGCTCCGACGGGCTCGGTGCGATATCGACCTATTCAAGTGTTCGCGGGCGAGGTCGTGGGCCGAGAGCCGATGGTGTCGCGCTCATGACTCTTGTGCTGGCGGCCGTCGTCGTCGTTGAGGCCGTCGGCGTTGGCGCTGCTGCGATGCCCGCCGCCATTCGCCACCCTTCCCCATTTTTTCCCCGTCTTTCGCAGATTCGCCGCCCCGGCGCAACCCTCCACGAGACGCCGCCGCGCCGCATCGATCTCGCTCTGCCGTCCTCCACACCGGCTCCAGCGGCGGCCCCTGGCTGCGTCCTCGGCCACCGGCGGGGTACACGACGACCCCCCCACAGACGGCAGCGGCCGGTACGACGAGGGCAGCGGGATCCTTGCCGGGGACGACGCAGCCTACGACGCCCTCGCGTCGGAGGAGCCCGAATGGTGGCACCCCGAGCGCTACGATGTCGCCGTCGTGGGCGCCGGCCATGCCGGCTGTGAGGCCGCCCTCGCTGCAGCCCGGGCGGGCGCCCGCACTCTCCTCCTGACCCTCACCCTCGACAAGATCGCGTGGCAGCCGTGCAACCCCGCCGTTGGGGGGCCCGCCAAGTCCCAGCTCGTCCACGAGGTCGACGCTCTCGGCGGGGTCATCGGCCGCATCGCTGACCGGACGGCTCTGCAGAAGCGCGTGCTCAACGTTAGCAAGGGTCCTGCTGTGTGGGCACTGCGGTCCCAGACTGACAAAATCGAGTACAGCCGCGAGATGGGACGGGTGCTGCGCGAGATGCCCAATCTGGAGATTCGCGAGGGAGAGGTCGTCGATGTCGTGACGGATTCGAACGACGCCCTCATCGGACTCCGGACGCATTTTGGCGTGTCCTACCGTGTCGGCGCTGCCGTCCTCACCACGGGCACGTTCGGAAATGGGCGCATCTGGGTCGGCCGCCGGTCCCAGGCCGCCGGGCGGGCGGGAGAGGCGCCTGCGCGCGGTCTCACCGAGGCCCTGCAGCGGCGGGGGTTCGAGGCTGGCCGGCTCAAGACGGGCACGCCCGCCCGTGTGGATCGCCGCTCCATCGACTACTCTGCGCTTGAGGAACAGCCCAGCGAGGGCGCCGGCCGCTTCTTCAGCTACGACGAGGCTGAGCACGTTGAGCGCCCTCAGCTCAGTTGCCACCTCACCCGCACGACGGCGGCAACACACGACCTCGTCCGCGCCCACCTTGCCGACACGCCCCGGTACGGCGGGTGGCTCCCCGCTGTGGGACCCCGCTATTGCCCCTCGATCGAGGACAAGATCGTCCGCTTCGCCGACAAGGACAGCCACCAGATCTTCCTTGAGCCCGAGGGCAGAACAACAGACGAGGTCTACGTTCAGGGCTTTTCCACGGGGCTCCCTGAGCGGGTGCAACTGGACCTACTCAGAACGTTGCCTGGGCTAGCTGAGGCGCGCATGCTACGTCCCGCTTACGCCGTCGAGTACGACTACTTCCCCGCGTATCAATTGCGCCACACGCTGGAGACAAAGTCAATCCGCGGTCTCTTCTTTAGCGGGCAGCTCAACGGCACCACCGGCTACGAGGAGGCCGCTGCGCAAGGCCTCGTCGCAGGGGCCAATGCAGCCCGCCGCGCCATGGATGCGGACCCTGTTGCCCTCGAGCGCTCGTGCAGCTACATCGGCACCCTCATCGACGACCTCGTCACCAAGGATTTGCGGGAGCCCTATCGCATGCTTACCAGTCGCAGCGAGTATCGCCTCGTCCTCCGCTCGGACAACGCCGACCGGCGACTTACTCCCCTCGGCCGCGAGTGGGGCGTGGTTGACAACGCCCACTGGGCCCGCTTCCAGGACCGCATGGCTCGCATCGACCGCGAGCAGACGCGCCTCGAGGCCGTCCGGGTTAGGCCCGACTCCGATGTGGCGCGCGAGGCCGCCCAGTTGTCGGGACAGGCTGACTTTGCTGTCGCTTCCCGTCCCACTCTAGCGGAGCTCCTCCGGCGGCCCCACGTCGATTACTCCCTCTTGGAGCGTCACGGATTGGCGCTTCCGCTCCGCACGGCGGGCGTGATGCCGGGTGCCTCCGAGCCCGAGTCCTCCGATGCCTCTTCCTCGCCCTCATCCTCCTCGGCCTCCACCTCCTCGGACGGGGACCCCCCGCCCCCCCCCCAACCTCTGGCTAAGCTCGAACGAGAGGCTGTCGAGGTAGGAGTCAAGTACGCCGGATTCATCGAACGCCAGCGCCGACAGATGGCCGTGGACGAGCGGCGGATGGACCGTCCCATCCCTGACGATGTCGACTTCGCGTCCATCGGGACCCTGTCGAAGGAGTCGAGAGAAGCGCTGACCAGAGTCCGGCCGCCGACGCTCCGGGCGGCGTCGCGTGTGGGCGGGGTGTCGCCAGCTGACGTCGACGCCCTGCTGGTGCACCTCGAGACGCGATTGAGGGGGGCCAAGGGGGTTGGTGGGAGGGGGCGCGACAAGGGGAGACCCGAATCAAGCCGACAGAAGCGAGAACGCCTCGTGGTTAAGGCCGCTGCTGCCGCCGCCGCCGCGGCCGAAGTGTAGTGAGGCGACGGGATGACAGCGATGGTTCGACCTCTCCTGTCCCACCCCACCTTGCAAGATCTCTCCATCTCTCACCCTTTGTCTCTCTCTCTCTCTCCTTCTCCCCCTCACTTCTTTTTGCTTGGGTCGTCCACCGCGCCCACAGCCACCAGGAACCCGTTCAGACCGTTGAGAATCCGCATGTCGGCGGGGAGGTCCCGATCAAAGTCGAGAGGAGGCGCCGTTTCCTTGGGCGGGCCCAGGCCAAAGGGCCCCGTGCCCTTGGCTGGCGTCGTGCGGCCCGCCGCGGCATAGATGCCGGAGAAGGCCCGGCGGAACTCGTCCGGACCGCAGCTGAACGGGCCGGCAAGGTGGCATGGGATGACCTTGTCGAAGTCCCAAGCACAGACGGTGTCGACCCATCTTGCGACACCCTCGGCGCACTTGGAGAAGACTAAGGTGCGCACGACAGGAGAGAGGATGACCCGGGGCTCGCACAAGGCATCGAATGTCGCAGCCGGCTCGTTCAGGTCGCCGGGGCCGAAGAAGAGCACCTGGAGGACGGTGCGCTGCCACCCAAGCAGGCGGGCCGCAGGCGAGTCGGGGGGCGTCGGGCTGAACGGGTTGAGCGCCTGGGGAGCGGCGTTGGACACAAGCTCCTCTGGGTCGAGGCACCCGAGGCTCGACGGGTCCCGCGGCACCTGCACAACGCAGTCGGTCACGAGGAGGGTCTTGGTGTCCCGGTGGAAGAAGCCAACTTCGCAGTAGGGACCGATTTCGGAGAAGCCCTCCTGCAGATTGACGGCGAAATCCACCTCGGCGCGCCAGGGGCACTGGGCGATTGAGAGGTCATCGTCCAGCTCGAACACGTCCCGGAAGCCGAGGCCGAGCAACGATAGGGGTAGGTCGAGCGGGAAGCTCCACTGACGCGGCGCGACCCACACGCTGGCGCGAGGGAACCGCCGGGCAAAGGGACCGAAGAAGACCTTGTGCTCGATGGCGAACGTGGGCAGCACCACGCACTCGACCTCACCTCCCAGCTCGGCCAGCAGGGCGAGGCACTCGCCCGTCGGCGCCACGGGCGCATGGACCCAGAGGCCACCCGACTTGAGCCTTACGACAGTCATACGGGTGTTCACCGTGACCTTGCTGAAGCCGAGTCCCTGGGGCTGGTCAAAGGTCCACACCCTGCCTTTGACGGCTTCCTTGCGGACGGTGCGGCGAGCCGTGAGGGGGCGGAGGGGGAAGGGGGAACCGAGCAGCGCGTAGGACGTGCTCGGTGCGGTGGCAACGGTCTTGGCCGCCAAGGGTGCGGCCCCTGCCCGTCGCCTCGCGGAGGCGACGGTCTTGGCGGGGGCGGGGGCGACCTTGGCGGCAGCCCGGGCGGGGGGGCTGGGGGAGGCTAGGGTCTTGCGAACTCTGTCCTCACCCTTAGCCGCAGAGGGGGCCGGAGAGGAGGACCTCCCCTTGCCCGACGCCTGGAGCGAGGCGAGCTCCTTGGCCCGGGTGGCGCGGGCGCGCTCCGCCTCGGCCACTTTAGCGGCGCGGGCGCGGGTGGCCTCGTCCGCGCGGCGCTTCTTCTCGGCGGCGACGGCCAGAGCGGCCTTTCTGCGCTCAGCAGCGGTGGCAGCGGCCTCGCGCTTGGCCTCGGCACGCCGGGCCTCCTTTTCCGCGGCGAGCGCCGCCGCCTTGGGGGCGACGGTGGCGGGCGCCTTGGCCCGCGCGGGGGGGGCGGCGGCCGACTTGACTGTGGTGCGCTTGGAGGGCGGCGCCGGCGAGGCGCGCTTTGGGGCAGTGGTGGTCGCTGTGTCATCCCCCTTCCGAGCGAAGAACCAGGGGGCCTTTGGCTGCTCGGACTGACCTGAGGGCTTGGCCCTGCGGAATTAATCGTGGGAACGTAGGACGAGAGCGGATCGGGAGAGAAAGCGGGAGAAAAAAGGCCGACAGTCCCTGAGCGGTCGAGGTTGGCCGGACGTCGAGGGGCCAAGAGTATACTTTTCCGGATCCTCTCCAGCTCCGACATTCTGTCTGGATTTCTGCGTCTCCTTAGCTTCCGAATTGAGCCCGCCGAGGTCCCGAAAAGCGCGTCGAGACGCGCAGCGAACGGGCTGCCAAGCCGCCCCACCATGCCCAGCCCCTTCCCTTCGTCAGCCCGCCTCGACACGACGGTGGCCCCGCGGACCGCGGCGTGCGGTGGAAGGACGACGCGCGCGAGTGGCATCCGGACGGCTCCAGCAACAACTTTGTTCTGCCGGGGGGCGCTGTGGGCCATCAAGGCAAGGGGCGAGGGCGAGGCAGGCGGCCGAGATTGAGGGCGAGAAAATATGGTGGGTTCCGCCTTGGCGGCGCACTTGCCATGGGATAAAAAAAGGGCAAGGGCGTCATTGAGCCGACCGAGAGCCGTCGAACAGCCCTTAACGTTCGCCGAGGGCCACGTCCCTGGCCACTGCGCTTGGCGCCCCTGGGACACCGGGACACCCAACATGGGCGACACCAGAACGTACTACATCGACAAGGAGGGCACCACCACCGAATGGGGTGACGCGCAGGCGAGTGAAAGGACCAGATCGGCAGCGGATGGACCGAACCCCTATGCCAGGGCCCGCGGCGGCGGAGTTCAGAGCGCACCTCGACACCAACGCGCTAGCCCCCTCCCCCTCCACCCTCCCCCACCAACAGCGCCGTCTGGGCAATTTCGCCCCCCTTCGAGACGACGATCACCGGAAAGCGCAGCCTAAACCGGTATTCGCGGCCCGGCGGGACCAGGACCCGACGTCGTCCGAGGCCCGCAGGCAAGCGGCCATGGCGGCGCTGACTGCGGCTGAGGAGAGAGGTGCCGCGCCCGGCGAGGCCGCCGGCCAGAACGGCCAGCTCGCCGACCCGTTGGCAGACGATGAGCGAGCCGCCCTAGAGGACGACCCCGCCGCGGAGGACGACCGCTTCTTATCCGAATATCGGCGCAAGCGCGTCGCGGCGCTGGAGGCCGAGGCACGGGCGGCGGCGGCGGCGCGAGGGTTGCCGCGGTGGGGCTCGCTGGACGACGTTGGCCCCTCCGACTGGTCGCGATTGGTCACGCATGCGCCCCCGCGGTGTTGGGTGCTCGTCGCCCTCCTCGACGACGGCGGCGGGGGGTGCCCGCTCAGTCGACCGCTCGAGGAGGCTCTGTCAGAGCTGGCCCGGCGGTATCCTCACGGCCGTTTTCTGCGGGGCAGGGCCAAAGAGTGCGCCCCGGGGATGCCCCAGGGCGCCGTGCCGACCGTTCTGCTCTATTTGGGCGGGTTGAAGCGGGCCGAGCTGGTTGGCGCGGCGCGGCTGGGCGCGGCGGGGTCTGGGTGCCCCACCCCAGAGGAGCTTGCGCTGCGGCTCAATGCAGCAACGGGTCACCTGTGCGCGGCGGGGGATGACCGAGTGGGGGGCTGGGAAGGGAAAGAAGAGAGCTGGGGGGACAACGCCGCCAGCGCCGCCCGCGCCGCAGCGGGCCTCGACGCTGCCACGCCGGGTGTTTGCGTGCAGCCGGGTGAGGAAGCGGTGACGTCAGCGCGCCGCGAGACCCGGAGGCTGGTCGAGCGGGCCGCGGGCAGGGAAGCGGGCGCGGGCCGGCTCGTGATCGGGGAGGAGGGGGAGGCGGGGGCCCGGGCTGTGCGAGGTGGCACCCTTGCCGACGACGAGAGCAGTGACTTCGGCTAGCGAGCGAGGAGAATTTCCCCTTATTCCGAGATTCCGAGACCCCCTCTTGGTTGGCCCACTCACTCATCGCCACTGGCTTCCTCACTCACAGACCTTTCAGTGGCGAACCCATTGGCGTGGCGCTCTTGCTGCCTGGCGGTGTGGGTGCTCCCGACGTGTAGTAGTTTGACAGCTGCCCCGAGGCCGCGAGGCAGAGGCCCAAGAAGGGAGGAGACGGCCGGGTGGGGCGACTCTTGAACTCCGGGTGGAACTGGCAAGCCACGTAGTAGGGGTGGCGCTCGGGGCAAGTCGGGGCGCGCCCCGACCCCTCGGTGGCCTCGGCAGCGGACGAGCCAGCCTCGGCAGCCTCGGCGTCACGGGCGAGGGCAGCTGCGTCGCGGGCGAGGGCGGCCTCGACAGCCGCGCCGCGCTCGGGCGTCCAGTCGTCCTTGGTTAGCTCTACAATTTCCATCCGCTGACCCGTCTCGTCGCGCCCGACGAACCGCAAGCCGGCGGCTTCCATGCCTTCAACGACGTCGGGATTGACCTCGTAACGGTGGCGATGCCGCTCGTCCACCCGGTTGCCCGCGCCGGCGCCGTCGCCCGCGGCGAGGCCCTCGCCCGCCAGCCGCGCCAATCCGCCCCGCGACGTCGCCCCGCGCGCCGCGTACAGCTTGGCGGAGGTGCAGTAGGGATCGTGGAGGATGGTGGTACGGGAACCAAGGCGCATGGTGCCCCCAAGGTGCGTTGTGGACCCCTCGGGCATGAAGACGACGACGGGGTCCGGCGTCGAGGGGCTGAACTCGGTCGAGTGGGCGTCTTTGCGGCCCTGGACATTCCGGGCGAATTCGATGACGGCGACCTGCATGCCCAGGCAGATTCCCAGAAAGGGGACGCGGCGCTCACGGGCGAGTCGGCAGGCGAGGACCTTGCCCTCAACGCCACGAGATCCGAATCCGCCAGGAACGAGGATCCCATCGGCCGACCGGAGCGTGGCCCACGCTCGGCGGTGCCGCTCGGCACGGCTGGGTCCCTCGTTGGGCCGCGACAGGAGAGTCGCACCCGGGGCTATACCGGCGGCAGGGGGGTCCGGAAGGCCTGGCGTGGGCGGCGACTGACCCACGTCATCGTCGTCAGCATCGGCGGGGGGCGCCGCAGGCCCTTCGCCCCCCCCCTCCCATTCCCCCCCGCCCTCGAGGTCCCCCGCCTCGACGAAGACCAAATCCAGTCTCCTGGACACGGCCACGCTGGCGTGCTGCAGGGCCTTGATCACCGAAAGGTAGGCGTCTGACAACCCTGTGTACTTGCCCACCATGGCGATACGGAGCGGTCTCCGCAGCGTATCCCAGCGGGTGGCCAGGCCGCGAAAGGCCGAAAGGTCCAGCGGGGCGCGGGGCCGGAGCTTCAAGGCGTCCATGAGGGTGCGGTGGGCTCCCTGCTGGCTCATGATGAGGGGCACATGCCAGATGTTGCTCACGTTGTGCATCGTGAGGACATGGTCGGGGGGTACCTTGGGGGGTGTGGGTGGGGGTGGGAAAGAGGGGTGGAGAGAGAAGAAAAGAGAAGGAGAGAGGAGGAGAGAGACAAAGAGGCAGAGACCCCCTCACGCTCCTCGCCTGACAGAACATAGCCAGCTTGTCTCTCACGCCCTCCTCCAGAGGCCGCTCCGCCCGGCAACACAACAGAGTTGGGGACAGGCCCGCCGATCGCAGCACTTGGACTGAGTGCTGAGTCGGTTTTGTCTTTTGTTCACCGACGACGCCCAGCACTGGGACGTACGACACGTGGACACACGCAAGCCCCCCAGGGCCCACCTTGTGGGTAAACTGCCTCAGGGCCTCGACGAAGGGAGCGGACTCGATGTCACCCACGGTACCGCCAAGCTCGACGAGGCACACATCGGGCTCGTCGGTGCTGCCGTCGACTGGGACGCGACCGACGCGCTCGAGCCACGCCTGGACCGCGTCGGTGACGTGCGGCACCACCTGCACGGTTTTGCCCAGGTAGTCTCCGCGCCTCTCCCGTTCCAACACCGAGGTGTAGACCTTGCCGGTGGTCATGTTGGACTCGCGAGTCAGGTTGACGTCGAGAAAGCGTTCATAGTTGCCCAAATCGAGGTCGGTCTCTCCGCCGTCGTCCGTGACAAACACCTCCCCGTGCTCGAAGGGCGACATGGTGCCGGCGTCAATGTTGAGGTAGGGGTCTATCTTGACCGAGGTGACACGGAAGCCGCAACCCTGGAGGAGGACGCCGATGGACGACGCCGTGACGCCTTTGCCAAGGCCAGAGACAACGCCGCCTGGGTGGTGGGGAGACGCGGAAGCGAGCGGGGAAGGTGGAGGGGGGAGGTTCAGGGCCGATTCGGCGTGATTTAGCGACTAGGGTCAGTCCATAGATCGATTTTGAATGGTCCGGTCGAGAGCGCGCTCGCGGCTAGGAGTGACAGTGGGGCCGCGGGCACCGAGACCAGCATCGCGCTGGGACTTGGCGCGGCGTACACCGCAGGCTGATGAGGTCCCCTCCGGGCCAGCGAGCCGATGACGGTGTTCGAGCGACGGGCTGGGACGCGCACTGCGCCGTTGCGGCAAATGCGGGGAAGGGGGAGCGCCCGCTGCTCTGACGGCGGCGGCTTTCGGCGCCATGGGAGGCGGCGGGGATTACGGTGACGGTGGGAAGCTCGCCGGTGATGACCACATACTTGACCATCGTAGGGGCCTGGGCCGTAGCCTTGGGGGGCCACAGCACAGCCCTGGCGGTCGGGGCGGCCAATGGAAACGGCTCTCGGTCGGCCTCTCCCTCGACGGCTGCAGAGGCTGCAGAGGCGGGCGCGCCGTCCTTCCCCTTCCCCATCAGTCGGGCGTACCACGGACTCGTCCCCTCCGCGCGCCTCGCTCGCGCGGCGTCTCTCGGAAGACACAGACGGGCGCCTGCAGCGCCGGCCGCTCAGCGTTCCAGCGAAGCGAGCGCGGCACCGGAGCCCCTCGATCTCGCAGGCAGAGGGGGCCGGGTGGGATGCCGCCGAAGAAGGAAGGAGGTCCCCAGTCGTCCTCGCGGCGCATCCAGAAGGAGCTCGCCGAGGTATCGCAGGCGAGGAGATTGGGTCCAATCTGCCCGAAAGGCAAAGGCCCCTGCCCCGCGACCCAACGCCGACGCCCCCCCCCCCCCAACGACCCCCCCCACCC
>Ga0181574_10001732_pt1 | contig 20254 bp, 10 predicted proteins | sample 101ome_24_FD_145600 | JGI IMG/M metagenome (GOLD analysis project Ga0181574, IMG submission 145600) | Coastal salt marsh microbial communities from the Groves Creek Marsh, Skidaway Island, Georgia - 101410AT metaG (spades assembly) | ecosystem: Environmental > Aquatic > Marine > Intertidal zone... | reverse complement strand
CGACGGTCGATGGCGCCGAAGCGACGACGCCCCGGACCATCGGGGTCACCCGGACCATCGGGGAAGAAGACGAAGACGAAGGGCGATGGCGGCGACGCCGCCTCGGGTGGGCGCGCGTCGTCGTCGGCGTTCAATGGTGTGTCCATTGGATTGAAAAAGACGACTCGAGGACGACGACGGGTCGTCGACGGCGTCTTCGGCGCGGACGACGAAGAGGACGAGGAGGAGGGTCCGATGACGACGGGCGGGGACGACGCGGCGGCGTTCGAGGCGGAGATGCGACGACGGTTGGAGAGCGAGGATGAGGACGGGGAACGGACGAAGGCGGAGCGGAAAAGTCGAAGAGCGGGGAGCGGAGTAGCGTCGTCGCCGGCGCGTCGAAGCGGGAGGAGCCGGTCGAGGAGCCGAGGGGAGACGACGGATGAAGAGGAGGATCCGTTGGATGCGTTCATGGCGGAGAATGATACGGCGATGGATGCGGATCGGGCGGCGGCTGAAGAGAGGGCGAAACGGGAGGACGAGGCGCGGGCGGAACTGGAAAAGTTAGAAAGCGAGAGGGCGGCGGCTTTGGAAGGAGGAGAAGGAGGAGAAGGAGGAGGAGCGGAGCCGATGGAGACGACGGAAGATGCGTTGATGAGCATGTTTGCCGCTGCGGCGAAGAAGGCTGCGGCGGTGGCGCCGAAAATGTCCAAGGGTGGCGCGGCGTCGACGTCGGAACGGCGTCCGTTGGTTTTAGGGGTTAAGAAACCCGTCGTGGAGTTGAGACGAGCGATACCGAGCGCTGGTGCGGCGTACGTTCCCGTGAAGCGCACGAAGAAGGTTTCAAAGCAGTCGCGAATCATGAATGAAGTTTTCGATGTGAGCGATGAGGATGAAGACGACGGTAGCGGCGGCGAAGAGGACTTGGCGAATGAGAAGAACAAAGCTGGCGTGGCGAATGCTGACGAGGAAGAGGACGACGAAGCGTGGGTGAAGAAACAGACGGCGAGGTTGAGCAAGACAGAGCGTCTCGGTACCGTTAATCACGACGAAATCGATTACGATCCTATTAAAAAGGACTTTTACATTGAATCGAGAGAAATCGCCTCCATGACAAAGGCAGAGACACGCGAATTGCGCGCTCAGCTGGATGGCATCAAATGTCGCGGTAAGGGAGTACCGAAACCAATCAAGACTTGGGCGCAAGCTGGGTTGAGCGGCAGAATCCACGAACTGATTCGACGCTGTGGATTTGAAAAGCCAACTCCGATTCAGGCTCAGGCGCTGCCCGTCATCATGTCTGGCCGAGATTGTATAGGCGTCGCGAAAACGGGGAGCGGCAAGACACTGGCGTACGTGCTGCCGATGTTGAGACACATCAACGCCCAAGATCCCATCCGTCCGGGAGATGGACCGATAGCCATGATCATGGGTCCCACGAGAGAGTTGGTCACGCAGATTGGAAAGGAGTGCAAACGATTCGGCAAGGCGATGGGTTTCAACACGGTTTCAGTCTACGGTGGTTCCGGCGTTGCGGCGCAGATTGGAGACCTCAAGCGCGGTGCTGAGATTGTAGCGTGTACCCCTGGGCGGATGATTGACCTGCTCACGACGGGAGCAGGCAAAATCACCAACCTGCGTCGAGTCACGTACATGGTACTCGACGAAGCCGATCGCATGTTTGACATGGGCTTTGAACCGCAAATCACGCGCATTCTTGCAAACCTTCGTCCGGACCGACAAACAGTCATGTTTAGCGCGACGTTTCCTCACACCATGGAGGCGTTGGCGCGCGCTGCTCTTGAAAACCCGGTTGAAATTCAGATTGGTGGAAAGTCTGTCGTCAACTCTGATATTGAACAGCTTGTCGAGCTTCGAGCGGAGGAGGATCGCTTCTTGCGCATTCTCGAGTTGCTCGGGGATTGGTACGAACGAGGCAAAATTATCATTTTCGTCGCGAGTCAAGACAAGGCTGATACCATGTTTAAAGACCTCTTGAAGAGTGGTTATCCGTGCTTGAGTCTGCATGGCGGCAAGGAACAGAGTGACCGTCAGAGCACCATCGCGGATTTCAAGTCTGATGTTTGTAACGTCCTCGTGGCGACTTCCGTCGCGGCTCGTGGGTTGGATGTGAAAGACCTCAGGCTTGTCATCAACTATGACACTCCAAACCACTTGGAAGATTACGTGCATCGCGTTGGACGGACCGGAAGAGCGGGACAGAAGGGTACGGCGGTGACATTCATCTCCGAAGATGAAGAAAAGTTTGCGCCAGATCTCGTCAAAGCTTTGAAAGACTCAAAGCAACCTGTCCCGAAAGATGTTCAAGCCATGGCAGATGAATTCACGCGCAAGCGAAAGGAGGGACTCGTCGGTGCTGCTGGATCTGGTTTCGGAGGCTCTGGCTTCAAGTTTAACCAAGCGGAACAAGACGCTCTTCGCAAGCAAAAGCGCGACGCCGCTCGCGCTGCAGGATTGCAGGTTGACGACGGCGAAAGCGATAGCGAAGAGGAACCCGTCTTTGGAAGCAAAGAAGGAGAGGACGAAGGACCGATTTATGCGTCGGTCGGTCCGTCTGGTCAAGCTGCCGCGCATGCAGCCGCTCAAGCAGCCGCCACCGCGCAGCAAACAGCAGTTCCCCCAACGGATGCGACTGCTCAAGCGGCGTCGACAGCCACCGGCGCGGGACCAAAGACTGGTATGACACCAGCACAAATTGCACAAGCTGCAGCGCAGTCCATGTTTGCGAAATTGCAGTCCCAAGGCGGAGTGAAGCCGCCGATGGCTGGGCAAAGTCAACAGATGCTCGCCGCTCGCGCTGCTGCTGGCAAAATCAACAGTTCCATCGGTGGACAAGCGAGCACCTCGAACGCTATCACAATTGCTGCTCAAAGCTACGCGCTCGCCCACGGCGCATCCGCCGGAGCAGCCAAGGCTGCCGCTTTGGCTGCTGCGCTGAACGCGCAGCACGGAAAGCCAAACTCTGCCACGACAGCTTCGGGCTCGCACTTTGAGACGGAACTTGAGATTAACGACTTCCCTCAAAACGCTCGTTACAAAATCACACACAAGGACACCATTGCGCAAATCATGGAGCACACCGGCGCCGCCGTCACGGCGAAGGGTCAATATTCGGCGCCTGGTCGTCCATTGGCGCCGGGCGATAGAAAACTGTATCTCTTGATCGAAGGTCCCACCGAGCGCGTCGTCAAGGAAGGGAAAAGCTACGTCAAGAATATCATTGAAAATATAGTCGCCAAGCAGGCTCTACCGGGAGCTGCGCAACCTCAAGGTCGGTATCGCCTTTAGAAGAAATGTAGTAATAACATCCAGAGCAAAGTCTCCTCACTCTTCGATGTGCGCGCGCGCAAGATGCGGCATCTTCGGGTCGATTCACGCGCCGTTCTTCCGCATCTAGCGCTCGCTTTCGCGTTCGTGATGGTCATCTTCGTCCCGCGTCCAACTTTCGGCGTCACCAACATGGCGGACGTCGTGTCAACGGTCGTGTCCGAAGACCAACTGAACGGCAACAATTTCACTCTCGACGTCTTCGCGTTCCCCGCGCCCCCGACGTCCATTCCGGACGTGCGAGGCATGACGCCCGAACACAGCCAAAACGCCTCCGTCGTGGACTTTTCCGAGCTTCCGACATCGGTCGTAGGGACGACGCTGACGCAAAACTGTCTAGGGAGAGTGAGAGGTCGGTTGCGGGCGCCGTTGAGCGGTACTTTTTCATTCATCCTCGAAACGAGTGCGGGCGGAGTCGTTTCTATCGACGGTGGCGTCGTGTGCTCGTTGGAACGCGCTGGAAACGCGACGGGAAGAAAGTATTTACTCGCCAACGAGGACGTGGAGATTGAGGTGATGGGATACAACGGACAAACGGCAAATTTTAAGATGGTTTTGTATTGGGCGTATCCGGGACGGTTGAATACGGCTGAGGTTATACCCGCGAGCGCGTTTTACGTTCCATTGAACAATTGTTGCTCGTGTAAGTGCGGTGCGAGACCGTGCAGATCGTCTGGCAGTGGGATAGAGTGCCTGAAATTCGCGTCGCTTGATGGGTCGGTGGGTTCTGACGCCGTCGATTTGGAGGACGTGTTCGCTGTTTATTAGACTTGTAGCTTTAGGTATAGCGTAGAAGTGTTGCATCCATAGTTGTGTACTTTGATATTACGGTAGCAAGTACGTGTGCGCGGACGCGCTGCTAAGTAATCGTAATGTTAATGTTGATACAGTTTTGAGTCAGAAAGTTGTCTTAGACTGGACAGTGGAGTGCTTGTGTTCCGTGGCGCCCGCATGTTCCGAATTCTCTTTTGATGAACCTTGTTTTTGACTCAACTTTGAATCTGATGTCAGAGTTTGGACGGAGTTTGCGTTGCTCGAGCCATTTTGAAAAGCGTTGGAAGATTTCGTATTCTTTGTCTTGCGTTTCGGTTTGGATTTCGTCCCCCCACCTTTTTCATCCAAATTTTCCGAGACGGATGCAGAACGAGAAGAGACGGTTTGCGATTCGCTCTTGGCGCCGATTTTCGTCTTTTTCTTATTGCTCGGCACCTTTTTCTGCGCCTTCTTCTTCGCTTTAGGCTTGTCTTCAAGCTTTGTGACATTGAGCTTGCTCTTCAGTTCCGCCTCAATTGGAGGCGTCGAAGACAGTGCTGGCTGACCCGGTGGCGCACCCGGAGGTAAGGGTGGTGGTGGCGTGGGTGGTAAAGGGGGTCTAGCCCCTGGTGGTAATCCAGGCGGCACGGGCGGCGGAGCACCGGGAGGCGTCGGCGGCGGATTGGATGGAAGCGGCGGAGGCGGATGTGGAGGTGGTACAGCGTGCGCTTTCGTCGCACTCGTTGGGGTACGAGGCGTTGGAAGTGTCTTGGTCACGTGTACATCGAATGATTCTCTTCGACTGCTCGCGTTCGAGCTCTTATCTACACTCTTTCGCACACTGAAATTACGATCCGCCTCGGCATTTTGATGCTTTACTGTCTCACGCCCTTTCCGCACCTTCGGCTCGGGTACATTATCTTTTGGCTTCGGTAAAAGTCTCCCAACGGGAGACGCTTTACTCGCACGCTTCTTATCCGTTCCACCGATGGGTTCAGGCGGAGTCCACAGCTTTTTCTCCTCTCCGGGCTCGCGTCGAAGACTTCTCAGATGCTCTGGCAACTTGGCACTGTTGAAGTGGCCTCCAGTCGTTGGACTGTCAGCCTTTGGCCGAGAAAGCGCCTTAACTGGCCTCGCTCGCGGCACGGGAGCAGGTACCACTCTATAACCCGTCGATTGACGAGGTTCAGGAATATCACCGGAAGAGTCTCGCTTGTTGGGCGAAGAAGCGGCTTCCTGCATCAACCACGCCGGCGCGGCGAGATCATCAAGGTCGTCATCCTCTTGGCCCCACTCATGTCCACCATGAGGTATATGTAACTTATCTAACGCACCCTCCGCCGTGTGATTGACATCTAGGCTTCGTCGAACCGGTGGCTCTTTCGGTTCAACGCGCTTTGGTGGTAGTTCTGGCTCCTCTCGGCGACGCCAACTCTTTTCCCTATCGGGACTCAAACGCTCGCTCCGCCCGAACCCGTCGTCGTGATCTCGCCACCCACCTCGATCTCCGTATCCGCGACCGTGACCACCCCCGTATCCTCTCTCGGACGATCTCCAATTCCCTCCGTAGTCTCGATTCTCGAATTCGTGACTTCTTCGATACGAGTTCCGATCCCTCCCTCTGTCGTAATCATCCCTCCACGGGCGATCTCCGAACGACGATCGTACATTCGACCGATTCTCATCCCGCTCAGCGTAACAACCCCCACCAGAGACGTTCTTCGGCACCAAATCCGCGTTGGAATCCTCGTCTCCAAAACGCTGACTCAGTGAATTGACCGGAGTCGAAACCTTTCCTAACGACACGAACCGGCCCAATCGCGGACCATTGGACGCATTCGTCCTACAAAGAAACATAAATAAAAAATTGGAATCTTTCGTCAGTCTTCCACTCTTCGCCTCGGGTTCACCCATATCTCGAGCGAGTTTTGCTCGCTCGACACCGCTTTCAAACAAACTCCTCGTGCGCGTGCCCTCCCGAAACTCTCCCCTAACCCGACATCGACCGCGCGAAGAGCGTTCGCACGCGTACTCTCGATACTTTCCACGTGTCATGACGACGGGTAAACCGCCCACGCGACGACGACGATGACGCGTTGTCGTCAACGAGCCGAGCGAGTGTCGAAAATTCTCACCTGCTCCCACCGGTAGACATCCTCCTCGGACGTCGCGCGTCTGCCTGTCCCCTCTTTCAAATCCGATCCGTCGGAATTTACGCGAGCGATCTCTTGCGTCGCGCGAACGCGCCGTTCGATCCGTCAATCGAGGGTACGCGCGTCGGGTTTTGTCGACAATGCAACAAAATTAATCATTTCTTTTTTGAAAGATGGAAGTAATCTTCTCAACCAAAAGTGCAAACGTACGCGTCACACCACCGACTGCCGCGCGTCACGCTCGATTGAACTCGACCGCACATCGCGCAGATACCGAAAACGATCCGAGCATGTCGTCGTCTTCCGTCGTCGTCTCCGCGTCCGCCGCGCGCGGTCCGTTGAGAAACGCGTCAGCGATGCTAAAGAGGTCGTCCACCGTCGTTCGAGCGTCGTCGTCGTCGTCTCAGCGCACGCTAATCGCCGGTGCCAACACGTCCACGGGGCGATTGATTGCAGGGATGCTCGCGAAGCGTTTCGGTGGCGATGGACTCACGCTGACGGTGCGTCCGGGGGAGTTTGGGCTGGATGCGACGAATTACGTTCCAGAGGATATGCCAGACGACATCTTTGAACAGCGGTTCGGGGCGCCGGCGGCAGAGGTGAAAAAGTGCGCTATCGTCGATGAAACGAACGCCGATGCGCTTCGAAGCGCGATGGAAACGGCGGACGTGGTGATCATCGCGCACGAAGGAGGACCGGCTGCCGCGGCTGTGGCTGCAGAGGTGCAAGCGGCTAGAAAGGCGAAACGAGTCGTCGCCTTGTCTCGAGTGGGTATCAATCGACGGGATGAAAGACCATTTAATGAACAGAATAAACCGACGCAAAAGCGTGTGCAGGTTGGGCAGTTGTCTTTGCCGATCGGCGGAGACGTTCCGGGTGCGTTGGGGCAGTTGGACGCGTTTGCGCGAGCTGAGGAATCGCTTCGAGCGGCGCGAAGCAACTGCAGTTTTGAGCTCTCGATCGTTCGATCCGGACAGTTGAGAGGGAACGGGCCACTTCTCATGGCTGATTATTCGGCTCGTTTGGTGGATAACATGTACGATGTCAAGTTTCAAGACTTGTACGTGCAAAGAGGGGACGTCTCTGAGGGGTACACCAAGCGATTGAATTTGGCGGCGTTTTTGTCGCACGTGGCGACGGATCGAATCGATGACGCGCCGGAAGACGTGGAAGTTCTCAGCGTCGTTTGTAAGACCAACATGTTTGGTGAGCAGTCGATCACGCCACCGACGGACCGAGAGCGTCGCAAGGGATACGACATGGCTAAGGGTAAGGCGCCGGCGGCCATTGCCTCGGATGCCATCGACGCGTTGCTCGCGCAATTGTGATTCTTTTTGTACACGCACGCGCGCTATTCATCATCAGGTTGCTTATTTCTATATTTGTTGACGTTTGTTATAAATGCTATTCCTCGCGTTTCCCGCTAATCTTAATCCGAATCGGACGAATCGTCGTCGTCTCCCAACAGGACGGAATCGAGCATGGATTTCTTAATCTTCTTCGACGCCGGCGGCTCTTTGCCATCTTCCTTCCCCGTACGCGACGAGATCCCCGACGCAATCATCTCCTTCAAGTCGACCCCTTTTTGCGCCGACTCTGCGCGCAAACGCTTCAGCGTGTCCGCCTGCGTCTCGTTTCGAAGCGCCTCCGCTTCAGCCGCCGCTCTTTTCGCAGCTTCCGCGCGTCCTCTCGCCGCCACGCCGACAAGCGTCTCTACATCCGCCCCACCTCGAATCACCCCGCACGCCACGACATCAATCCTCTCCGGTACCTTTTCTCCTTTCCCTCGATGCGTCAATCGCTTCAAAATCTCCAAACCACTCACCACGCGCCCGATCGGTTGCGCCGAAGAGTCCAAAGCCTCTGCGCGCTCCGTCGTTATCGTAAAATCCCCATTGTACCGATCCATCCCGAGCACCCCAGCCTCATCGTGCGTCAACCGCCCTTCTTTCACGATCGGTGTCTTCAATTTGACCTCTTTGCAATCCGGCCGGCACCGTCCGACGACGACTCGGATCTCATCCACAACTTTAAAAACCGCGCACCCGCGCGCGTACGACACCCCGTCCTCGTCGCCCTCGACGCTTGAGCATCTCTTTTCAAACCTCTTGCACCCCACCGGAGCCTCGGTTTCAAACATTTCAATCACGATCGATCCCAAATACGCGTCGTCGTTCGCCACGAGGTCGAAGAAACACTTGGCGCGGTTCGCGGACGACGTCGACGCGGTTGGATTTCTCGCTGAAACCGTGGCAGCTCGACGGGCTTCGTCTTCCAACGCTTTCACTTCGGGGTGCTCACCCGTGAGCCGGAAGTGTTCCATATTGCGCCTGCGTTCGCTCGCGGATGGATTGACGCGACCGCGGGATCGTTCGCCCTTGGCCACCGGGTCGAATTTCGTCATCGTCGGTCGGCAGATGTCGGTGGTCGGCGAGGGCGCGTGGTTGAGGAGTGAGGGCGCGGCGGAGCGTCAACTCCCCTAACCATGTCCAATGGATCATGCGATGTTGAGCGTGCATGGTGATACAATGCTACTCGAAGTAATGTATACTGATGATGTTACGTGTTGATCAGCGAAGACGTTCTCAGTCCTCGATAATCTTTGAAGCTTTGCGAGCGACGCGCTTGCGCGATTTGGCATCCGCGGCGGTGCGTTTTTGTTCATCCGTCATGCGCGCGCGACGCTCTCGAGAGCGGATTCTCTCGCGTTCCCGCTGATTCGGGGTTTGTCTCTGTCTACGCTTGACGCTTCGGAGGCGTTCAAACTCGCGACGGGCGGCGCGGACGTCTCCAAGCGGCTTCGTCGTCGTCGTCGTTGTCGTGTTCGTCGTCGTTGGCAATAGCGCCGTGGATGGGGGATCGTTTCCACGATCACGAGCTATCGATGTTGATGGAACATCTTCTTCACAATCGCCATGCGGTGCTGAACCGATTGTGAGCGACGTCGGGTCGACGTACACATCGTAAGCCAACATCGCCACGACGGCGACGTGGTCGCGCGCTGGAAAGGGCAAAGCGTGGCTCGACGTCGGTGGGGACGCCTTCGGCAGCGATAACTGGTGCGGCGCGCACATCTCCACTGACCGATCTGGACTCAGCAATATCCCGTTGAAAAACCGCGGCTTGAGATCTTCGAGCTCGTTCCAGTGCTCGACGGATATCTCTGACCCCTCCAGCGAAGACGTCGTGGCAACCACCCGTTTTTTAACTTCCTCCGGCCGCCGCGTCATCGCTTCCGCGACGAACGAGCTTCGCGACGATCGTTCTTTCGCGTCGACATCCTTCTTCACCGCGAGGGACCTCGTTTCGACTCGGTTCCTTGTCCGTTTCGTTTGCGCAATTTGTTCCTGTGCGTTTGAACCCGTATCCGCGTCTCCCTCGTCACCTTTGCGCCGTCCACGTCGCGCATCCTTCTGGGCCGATTCCGCCTTCCTCGCTCGCAACGAACGCATATCGTTCGTCCGCGCGCGCACACGGAGCGGGCGTCGCCCTCTGTCGTCCGCGCGCGCGGTGTTCAGGTGAAAGCCGATTCGTTCGGTCGGACGCTACGACGCGTCTACATACATACCCTTAAAACACCCACAGTACACAGAAGATCTTTTGGTCTCGCAGGATATTTCTCTCTCTCTCTCTCTCTCCCTCTCCCTGCCCTCTCTGTCACAGCGCTCGAGCGACGGCGAGACCCGGTCCTTCGACTCACCTCTCTCAAGTCCGCCCCGAACAACATCATCGGCATGGCTACGCTCGCGAGAGCGTTCTGAATATCCAACAACCCCCCGACGCCTCGTGCGGCAACAATCCAACATTTCTCGCCAACGCCCCGAACAACATCGCCCTCGCCGGTCCGTCGAGCGCAACCAGCGGCTTCGGCACGGGAACCTACCTCCGAGCGATCGAGCGCGACGCCCGTTCACGCGCACCCGAGAACGCGCGCGGCGTCCGACCAATCCATCGACATCGCGGTCGCTTCGATTCGCCTTCGCCTTCGAACCGCGCATCGTCGAACCGTCGCGGTCGTCTCACGCGGACGTCCCGCGGGCAGACGACCCGCGCGAGCGCGCGACGCGATGATGTAATTTATCATCGTTCGTTTCCGCGCGCGCGTACCGTCGTTCGCGCGTTGCGCAGGGTGTGCCGTCGACGGAATGGTGAAATGAACTCTTTCTCGCGATTGCACGCGCGTGGTGACGTCTCGCGCTCCCCCACACGCACGCGCGCGCACGCGACGACGAGTGTAATCCCGATGACGCGCGTGGCGATGACACCGACGACGGTGACGATGATGACGACGTCGCGCGCGACGCCGCGGGACGTTCGCGCGCGCGCAAAGGCGAAGAGCGCCAAGGCCAAGGCGCGCAAGGCGGAACGCGCGCAAAAAAATAAGCAACAGATGGCGGACCTCGCGGCGAAGCGCGCGGCGAACGGTGACGACGACGAGGGCGAGGATGGAGACGATAAAAATGATGCGACGCGTTCGGAGGGTTCTTCGGCGCCGAGCGGGAACGCGGCGGCGTACGAGAGCACGGACATGGTGTTTCACGCGATGACTCTCGGAGGGTCTTTTAAAAAGCGCACCGGGGAAAAGTTGCTCACCGGTGACGTCATGGTGCACGACGCGGCCAAGGCGTTGTTCAACGCGCCGTTTTGTTGCGCGAGTCACGACGCAGAGGATACGTTCAATTATGGGAACAAGGCTGCGTTGGCGTTGTGGGAACTCGAATGGGAAGAGTTTGTGGGTATGAAGAGCACGAGGAGCGCGGATGAGGAGGACTCGGCGACGCAAGAGGAGCGTCGGGCGCTCTTGGATAAGGCGGCGAGCGAGGGCTTGATTACAAATTACAGTGGGGTGAGAATGAGCTCGACTGGGAAGAAGTTTAGAATCGAAAACGCGACGGTGTGGACGATGACGAATGCTGACGGCGATAAGACGGGGCAGGCGGTGCGCTTTGATAAGGTTGTTCGTCTCAACGCCGACGGTACGGATGGGCAAGTCATCGTCGTCGATGATAACGGAAACTGGGTCGAGTACGTTCCGGAGCCGGAGCCCGAACCTGTGGATATGGATGCGATTCGCGCGAGAATCGAAGAGCTTGCGGCGCTTGTGGAGACGCAAGCCAACGCGGTGCGTGAACTTAAGGATAACGGCGGCACCAACGCGGATGACGACGTCAAAGCGGCGGTAAAGATTCTCCTCGACCTCAAAGCGGAGCTTTCCGACGAACAAGCCAAACTCGAGGCTTAAAACATTCTTTTAATTCAACTTTTACGCGTGCGTAAACAACGTCCTAGGCACCCTGCGTCGCACCCGAAAAACCTCTTTGTCGCATCACATAACACACACATCACATCACCGCGTTTCGGTATAAACATTACAACAACAATCTACAATTGCTTCCCCTCACATGCCCATTTCGACGATTCGCGATCATGTCACATTCGGTACTTTAAAAAAACATTTCATTATTCGCTCTGCGCTGACTCGTACGTCGCTACGTCTCGTCGTTTTCGCTCTGTCGCGGCGTAGAGTCCATGCTTCGTCGCTCATCCATCGATCTTCGTCGGATAAACTCATTCAGATCCTTCTTACTGTCCTCCGTGTGCGAGTGCGCCATGTATTCGAGGTATCCCGGCATCGCCGGTTCCGCGTGCGGCGTCTTCTTTCGGTGAAACAGACGCGAGAAAAAGCCTCGTTTGTCTTGCTGAGTCATCAATTGATTGATTGATTGATTGATTGGAATTCTTTGTTCGTTTCGTTTCGTCGAGTCGCGCGTCGCGCGTTATCAACGTGCGTATCGCGGTGTCGTCGTTCGTTACTTTATCCTCGCGCGCGTTCTTCGGGCGACGGAGAGTGACGACGGAGAGTAACGACGCCTGGAATTCTGATGATCGGTGAGAATCGATTCGATTCGTCCAGGGAACGCCAAAAAATCCTCGATTTTTAACCAACTCTTTGCTCTGCACGGAGACCCGCGCGTTGAAATGTATGACAAGTGTGCTACGCGAATGCGCGCGCGCACGCGACGATGACGCGCGGAAATGATTCGTTTGATCATTTCCGTTGGTCGGCGTGCATCGCGCGCGTCACGCGAAGAGTTGATCCGTCTCTATGGCTCGGATGAGGTCGTTTCTAAACTTGGTCGCCCAGCGATGGGCGAAAGCCGACTGGGCGACGAGGGCGAGTTTTTGTTGCTTTGTAAACTCGGGATGGATCATCATCCACTTTTCAGCCTCGTTTTCGGGGACGTAAAATGCGTCAATGTAGGTTTGAAGGTAGCGCCATTCGGTGAGGGCGCCCTCGGGGGCGAGTTTGGCGAATTCTTTGCGCAAGACGTCGACGTCGAGCTTCATGAGAGCTCTGCCTTGATCGGTGCACTTTTTAACCTTACTGAAACCGTCGACGATGACATCCTGAATGACGCTCGCGGCGTGTTGCCAGAGGACTTTGAGAGCCTCCAAGGTGATGTCCGCGCAGGTGAGCTTGGTGGTGAACTGTAAGAGCTCGGCTTGGACGTCGTCGACCCATTTGTTGTGCCTCGATGGGGACTCTCGAATGTTGTACTTGCCCGCAAACGTAGAGTTTACCAGGGCAAAGTTTGGATCGCCGTCTCCGATTGCCTCGGCGCAAAACGAAATCTTGAGTAATTGCGACGCGACGCTCTTGTACACGTGTTCCCGCAAATCATCCACGGCGGCAACGGTGTGAGAGTAAAACCTGTCAGCCAAGGCGGCGTCTTTGAGTGGAAGTGAGCGCTTGACCCTCGTCTTGATGCGATTAAACTCATCCGCGACGCGAGAGAGCGACTCCAACGCGATGCCCCGCTCTTTCAAACCATACATGTTTGCACTAGAGAGCACGTCCGACTTGGTTTCTCCGTTCGCGCGCAGTCTGATGGCCATGACGCCGCCAGAGTTGCCCAATCGCGACAGCGTTCCACGCAACCGAGGAGTCATGTCCCGCGAGTCTGGAAGCAACGCCTCGGTTCTACCGAAAGCGGTGAAAGTCTTCACGAGCGCCAGCTCAAACAATTGACAGATCCCGTTGAAGATGATTGGGACGCTCGGGCGCATCACTTGCATGAGCGCCGTGTACTCGACGATGCCCTGAAGAATGTACAGAGATGAGGCAGTTATCTTAACTCCGTGTCGATCGAGACCAGTCCTGTCTCCCACCGATCCCGTCTCACCCTCGGCTTCAAAAGGATTCACTTTCGTCTCTTTCGTGTCCTCGTTTGTCCCCGAAGTTTCCAAATTGGGGCCATTTTGCGGAGACATGGGTTCTCTATTGGACTCCTCTGAGTCAGTCTCCGCAAAGGGATTGGGTTCGTCGACAAACTTGTCAAAGGACTTTGCGTTCAAGATTTGTTCCATAGTGAACGCAGAAATCGCTGACTCTCCCAAGGATTTCCCGATCCCATTCGCGGCTCTGCCTCGCTGCATCGCGTTCCTCAAGTCGTCTCGCACTCGCTTCACCGCGTCCACAGACACTGGAACCCATCGCTCGTTCTCTAGCATGGTTCTCGTTGCATCAAGCCTAGCGCTATGCAACGATTCAAAGTATCTATCACCTATTCGCTCGAGTTGCGTTCGCAAAACCGGCGCTTCCTCTCCACAAAACGCCTCGGCGCACGTGATGAAGACGCGGCAGAGATCGAACACTTCTCTGAAAGCTGCGTTACTGGGCGCGGAGGACGCCTGCAAGAGCGCCGCGAGCCGCACGCTCGCCATCTCGACGATGGGTTTGCGATTGATTTCCAAGGCGGCAATCAGCGAGCTACAGGTATTGATGGCGCTATTGTCCGCTTGGTTGAGTTCATTTTCCATCGCCGCCTTGCACCATGCTGTCATCTTGTGCGAGGATAAAAATATTTCGTACAAAGATTCGAGCGTCTTGCGCAAACAAGGAACGAATTGCACGGACGACAGCTGCGAGCAGAGCTCTTTATACCCCATGCGACTCTTTCGCTTCGTCACCGACTCATCCTGGTTACGAGATAGCATGGCGTGCAAGCGAAGCATCCCCTCGGTTTGCATCTCCACAGCTTTGAGGAAGGCATCCTGTATTTTGTCTCCCAAGTGCTTCACCTCTGGGCCGAGCTTCGGGTACGTCGTGTACAATTTCGAAAATTTCGCCTCGTCGAACGTCCCGCACAAGTCCACCAACGCGTTATCGACACACGTGACGAGTTCCCATCGCAAAGCGACGAAGTCCTCACGCAGCGTCGAGACGCACGTGATCACGTGCATGTTCTCCAACATCTCCCAAGCCTTGGAGTACAAAGCCATCGCCTCGGCGTACTCCGAAACATCCAAGTGTGAACGAATCTTCGTCTCGCACGTCTGACAAAACTTAATCTCCTCGAGAATGCGCAGCGCGCCTACGATTGAATCCTTGGTCGTGTACGACTCCTGGACGTGCAGCGCGCTCGAGACGTCCCCGCCGATTCGCTTGAGCAACCGCTGCGCGTTGCTGAGCACCACGCTCGACGACTCCAACTTGTCGTAAACTTCCGTCATATTCTTCATACCTTCCTCGAAATCGTCTGCGTGCGCTAGAATCTCCTTGTTCAACGCGGAAGACACGCGCTCGACTAGTTCTGAAAGTCTTTCCTCCTCCTTGCTCAAGTCTTCCACCGTGAAACTCTCTCTAAGTTTACGCAAGGAAACCAACACTGGATCAAACGTCTGATCGCTCGTCGAAGGTTCCTCGAAATATCCCCGCTCCATGCCATCGATGAGCGAACCCCGATCGGAAGATTCGACACCACCCGCATCACTAGTCTGCTCGCGCGACTGCATCGAATCACCGCGTTCGATCACCGCCAAAGGTGTCGTCGCCGATGTCTTCGACTCCGCGACGTTCAACTCGACCCTCTCGAACGCCGCATTCAGCGAAACCACGGGATTATTCTCCGCAACGCCGCTCGACGAAAAACTCGCCTCATTCGCCACTGACACGGCTTCGCTCCCTCTAGGAAACCCCGCGTCGTGGTCGATTGCATTCGCCGACGCGCGCGGCTGCCAACCGACTTGCGTCTGATATGTCTGCGCATACCGACGTTCCTCTCTCCCGTTCGGCGAGTTCAGCGACGCCTTCGCGCGTTCCTTCATCTCCACCGCCTTGGTTTTCATCTCTTTCATCTTATCTATGAACCCCATGGCGACAAACGACGACGGACGGCCCGTCAGTTCTCTCTGCTCTCCGTTTGCTCAGTCCCTGTCCAAGAGCGTCAACGTTTCCTCCACGAACGCCCTAAACTCAGGATCCTCCTTTGCCCGTTCCAGCGCCTTCCCACCGTCCTTTGCCGAATCAATCTCGTCGATAATCTTCCTCAACCTATCGCTCTTCAACTGCTCGCGCACGCGCGAATCCCCGGCAACTCTTTCAAAGTCTCCTCTACGCAATCGAGCGCCGAGTTCGTCTTCCGAGTCTTCTTCAAACGCGCGCGTCGGGCGTGGTCCTTCTGTCTTCGCGTTGGCGTCGCCGGCGTCTGAAACCTTTGATCCTTCGTGCGTCGCACTGGTTTCACACGGTGTCTCTACGAGCGAGCGAGCGAGCGAGCGACGGGTCGTCGTCAGTGAAAATGCATTGAGATTTCAATCGATTCAACGCGAACGAACGAACGGACGAACCTTTGTGTTTTTTAAAGCAATTCACGGAACAATACGAAGATCGACACTTTGGACACTTGTACGGCGCGGTCGCGGAGTCGCAGACGACACACGGCGGCATGTGCGTGAGTGGGGATTGATTCGCATAGTTTGACAAAGTAAAAACGACTCACTCGCGTTGGCAGGACGTTATGCAGCGTACACTCGAACGGTCAATTCAGGCCTGGTGATCGGCGCCGTCGCCGTCGATGGGTCTAAATAATCGCGAGCGATGATGAAGAGTCGTGACATTGGCGGCGGATCGCCGATGACGACGCAGGGAATTGCTGGAACGATGGCGTCGCACGCGCGTCTGTCAGAGCCGAATGCGACGACGAACGATGTCGCATTGGATGTAAACGACCGGTCGTCGATGGCGCCGATGACTCTGACGTCTCGGGCGCTGAATACCCGGGACCATGGGCTCCCGGTGTGGTACAGAGCGATGTTCGAAAACGTCGATACGCGCTGCGCGACGGCGTCGCCGCCGCTCACGGTGAGGACAAAGCGCCGAAGCGCATCGCTCGGTATGAATTCAGCCGAGACGGAATACAAACAATCTGAAGTCGCACCAAAGCAACCAGAGCGCGTGTTAACGCCGTGTAAAGACCAAGGATTATAAGATGGGTCAGATAAACACCGGGCGTAATCCACCCGCACCGGGACGAGGGTCGTTTTCCTGACAAATCGAACCGGTGCGCGGAAAATGTCGTCGCTTCTTTGCAAAGTCGCCGGCTGCTCGTAAAGTCGTTCATCGTCGATTCGAACGCGAGACGGAGGTACCTTTTGACTCACAATTTGCCCACCGGTCGATGACGATCCGTCTCTGCGAGCTCGAACGAAGAAACAATCGTTCCAAGGCGTTTTCATCCATTCGCCCAGGACATCATCATCGGAGGATGACGACAGCGGAGGCCAATACGCAACTCGCATCGACGCTGACAATAAATCCGCCGACAAACCTCTTCCCAATCGCACGTCATTAAAGATTGGTTGCGCATTCACTGGAAACTCACCGAAAGCTCGACGAATGGCTTTCAACGTCTCCTCGCTCCTCGTCGACGCGAAACAAAACGTCGAGTTTTTTCCAAATTCCGAATTGGCTGAATTCACTGGCCATCCCGCCATCGCGCTCACCACGCGATTCCTTCTCCTGTACACGTACGTCACGAATGAAAAATACCTCATCGTCTTTTCCTGCGGCATTCGTCCGCACGCCACGAGTGCGTCTCCCGGATTTAACCGATATGCGCTCGTCCCATCTCCCGGCGCGTCGCGTCGAAAAACCCGCGCGTACTGCATTCCGGGATTCCCCATCCCATCGCTATCACCCGCACCCTCCATCGCCCGAGCTCTTTCTGTCTCCACATCGTGCGTGAACGCCATGTCAACGCCCGCGTCTTCGATTCCGTACGCGTCGGCATCGTTCGTCGTCGTCATCGTCAGCAGTTTCTCCTTGGCTCTACGAATGTCATAGAAACCGTCGGCATCGATCTCGTTCGCTTGCGCCCCATCGCGACCCATCATCACGAACAAACCACAGACGAGGGCGACGCGGAGAGGAACGAAACGACGACGACCGCGATCCGCGCGTCGACGCGACGCGCATCGACGCGATCTCATTCCTCCGTCGTCACGAAATATCGTCAGTCCAACCATGGTTGAGACGAAACGTCACGAGCGCGCACACACAACTAAACCCTAACACACAATACTGTAACATACATAAACCTATCTATACACGCAGAGTCAATTATTTTTAAGCATCCGAAGACGGGTGTCGACGTCAGCGTCACCGCTCCGCGTCCACCGTGGGCGCGTTGATTCGAGCGTCGGCTCGTTCCGATTATTCATTTTCGCGATAGTTGACGATTTCGTAGGCTCGTTCGTCGTCGTCGTCGCCGTCGTCCGCGGCTGCATTCGTCATTTCTTGTACATCAAAGTCATCGTCATCAAATTCAACGCCGCAATACGAATCGTTATTCCGACAGTGATCCAGAAGAGAACGCCAGTGCTCGTCGTGCGCGAGCGTAAACGGATTGCCGATGACGACGAGCAGCGCCTTGGCGCGAGTGATCGCAACGTTGAAGCGCTTAGGATTCGACATGAATCCGAGCTGATGTTTTTTGTCCACGCAAATCTCGGGAATGCTGCTCCGCGTCGTCGTGATCAGGACGACCGCGTACTCCGACCCTTGAAGCATCTCCGTCGAGCCGACCGTCACGCCGGAGATGCGCTTTTCATTGAGAAATCGCTTCATTTTCAACTTTTGCTTGTGATAAGGCGTCACCACGGCGATGTCACTCGCTGTGATACCGGAGCCTCTCTTGTTTAAAACTTTAGAGATCCAGTCACCGGCGACGAGTATTTCATCCGGGTTAAACCACGACGGACTTGAACTCTCTCGAAGTTCCTCACCGACGACGCCGTGGAAAACGCACGGAAAGTTTGGATTGGGCAATTCGTCCCACCCCGTAAACCTATTCACAGTCATCGGATCCGCGCACGCGCGCAGTTTGTCGAAATAGAATAATCTTGAAGGAAGCGATATGATGCTAGAGTGAGAGCGGTAATTCTTTGTGAGCATACAAACGACGCGCGCGTCGTAGCCACCGTCCTCGCGCACGCAGTGCGGCGTGACTCCGTAAGGACTCGGCGGTACGCACAGGCGCTCCAAAAGACTCACGTTCAAGCTTGCGGCAAGTTTCATTGAAATCAAAGGACCCAGTTGACGAGGATCTCCGGCCAATAACAAGTTGCCACTTTTTGGATTCAACGCGCTCGTCATCGCGGCGACAAGCTCGGGTTCGGAGGCGTGTCCGGCTTCGTCAATGACGACGTTGTCAAACTTTTCGGTGAGAACAAACTCCTTGTACGGTTTTCCAGCGACGCGATAGGGTCGATAGGTTCTCGTCAATCTCGCGGCGGTCATCGGTGTCATGGCTACGATGCGAACCGCACTGAGATCGCGAGGGTGCGGCGATTCAAAACATTTTTTCTTTGCATCAAAGTTGGAAACTTCCAGCAAAGATGACGGCACCTGATTCACCGAGCGCGAGTAGCCGTACACTCGCAACACTTGAGATTTTGGAACGCCACCGTCTCTCATGACGCGCTGAAGGAATAGATCACACGCGTTATTACTCGGGGCCATCATCATGACCCGTTTCCCGGCGCGATACATTTGCGCGACAATCTCCACCACGGTGGTCGTCTTGCCCGTTCCCGGAGGACCGAATATGATAAACGGACAATTATCTCGATCCGACATCGCTGATTTCACCGCAACTTTCTGTTCATCGTTGAGATCGCGCGAGAGAAACGTCATCTCGCGCGCCGGGGGCTGCACATCTGATTCTACTTGGCGCACCGTCGGAAAGATGTAAGATTTGTAAGACGCGAACTTTTTCAGACCGTCGTGGAGCAACTCAGTCTTCACGCGGCTTATCTCAAAGCGGACGTCCGCTTTCGCGCCTGCGATGTAGTGCCTATCGAAGACGCGAGCGAATTCCACCAAAATATGTTCCATTTCACAGTGTTCGATCCGACCTCGAAAAGTTTGTTGTGGATTCGTCGACAGAGTCACCAGGATTCGATCTCCGCGCAGTAACGACGGGCGCGATTCGATGAGACCGGGCACAAAGATGCGGTATAATCTGTTCCTCTTCTCAAATTGGACGCCAACCATGTCGTATTGCCGAATGCTCAGCTGCATTTGAAGCTCTTCCAGCATCAACAGCTTTCTGAAAAGAATACCGTAATTCTTCATTGAGAGACTTCCTCGTCCGGCTTCGATGAATTCAGCCATTTCTTCTCTCTGCGTCTCGGTCCCGAGAGCGGCCCTTCGACACACTCTGTCGGGCTCGCTGCTTGGAGTCGGCCAACTGAATTTTGTAATCGCTTTCAGCAGTGCGTCCGGTGGCGGCGGATTTACGACGTCGTGACCAATCCTTGCTTTGTCTCTCGGTCTGCTGTACGGAGTATTCGGACCTAAATTTTCTCGACTTTTTCTGTTAGACGTGCCTTCACGTCTTAACATGAAGCTGCGGACGACCTTCGTGTATCCACGATGCTCCTCCGCGTCTCTGAGGATTTCGTAGTCAATGCAGATGCTTACGGGATTCAAACCGAGAGGTAAAACTCTCAAGAGAGTCTCTCTTTCAAGAGAGTCTCTCAAGCGAAACGCGTTCCTAACATGAATCGCACCGTCTTCTTCCACGAGCGCCGTGTGCTCCCTCATCTCGTGACGACTGAAGACGCACTTAGCAAAGTTGCTAACTGGCATGGCGCCGAGGCGCACTCGCACCGTCTGTTGTGCACGCGACGCGCTCACCTTGAGCTCGACGGCCACGACACCGTCGTCGTCGTAAACC
>Ga0181574_10001728_pt1 | contig 20283 bp, 16 predicted proteins | sample 101ome_24_FD_145600 | JGI IMG/M metagenome (GOLD analysis project Ga0181574, IMG submission 145600) | Coastal salt marsh microbial communities from the Groves Creek Marsh, Skidaway Island, Georgia - 101410AT metaG (spades assembly) | ecosystem: Environmental > Aquatic > Marine > Intertidal zone... | reverse complement strand
GCACGGGCGACGCCGGCTGAGGCTGACGCCGCCAGGGTGCTTGCGGCCGAGCTTGAGGGGGCAGCAACCAAGGGCGCGGCCTTCGTGCGCGCATTCTGACGATGGCGGGGTGGAACAAAGAGAAAATAAAAATGCCCCCTCAGGTTCTCCCGGAGTCCAGCTTTCCAGCTGCGGGCCCAGGTTCTCCCCGCCGCTCCCCTCGGGACCGCCTGCGACCGCCGATGTTGGCGCGCGGGGTCTGCATCGCACCCAACCCCCCCTCTCGTCGGGCCTGCGCCTCAAATACTTCCAGGAAGGTTCTCCAGGCGGCCCCCCCCTGCCCGAGCTCCTCCTCGACGCTCGCGCCCGGCATGATCCGTAGCATCGTTCGGAGAGCACCCTCGACCGCGGCATCGCTCCTTGCGTCATCACCGGCGCCAGCCCCAAGGAGCATCGGAAGGGCACGGGGCAGGGCTAGGATGGCCGAGACATCAGCCCGGGGAAGGAGGCGCTTTAGGGCAACGAGACGGCGGGCAACAGCGGCCGGGGCGAGGGCGAGGAGGGAGGGGTCTCGGTCGAGGGCGGCTACCAGGCGCAGCGGGGCGCCGTGGTCCAGGAGGTTGGCGAGTGCGACGACACGGTCGGACAGGGCGTCCGGGTCGGATGAGGTGAGGAGGGCCGGGTCGACGCAGGCGGCCAGAGCGGGGTCAGCGTCGACGGCAGCACGCAGGCGCAGGCGCAGGGCCTCGACGGCCTCACGCGAAGACGGATCCCGGCGCCATGCGTCTTGCCACGTGGGGGCAGGGGGGGCGCGCCACGACGGTGGCGAATCGGGGGCAGAGCTCGCCTGCGGGACGGCGATGGCGACACCGCGGCGCCAATGGTAAGAACGAGCGCCTATGTATCGAGGGCAAAGAGGAGGCGCCGCCGCCGCGAGCCTCGTTTTCATGGCTCACGCCCCACCACCGCCTCACACGAGGAGGCTCGTGAGGAACTCAGTTTCGAGGGCCCGCTCGGCGGCTCCCTCGTCCCAGCCCCCCGCTTGCCACGCGCGCCTCAGTCGCGCAGCGGGAGGTGCTCCCTCGACGAGGTCTTGGAGAAGAAACGCCCGCTCGCGATTCGTCCGGGCGCCAGGGGCGGTAGTGGGAGCGGCGGCCTGGGCGGCGGTGGCGGTGACGGCCCGGGCAGCGGCGACGGCCCCCTCGGGGGATGCAGCGGCAGGGCCCGCGAGGGCGGTTTGGCGCTGCTGGTGCTGATACTCGGCGATGCGCGTCTCGGTCGCGGCCACGTTCTTGCCGTCAATTAGATTCTCGACTGCAGCGCGGAAATGATTCGTGGTCGGGGCGCAGGGGGGAGGCGAGCGCCCATCGCCCGCCCTTCCTTCATCACCGCGGCGGCCCCGGGGGCGCGGTTCCTGGGATTCATGACGCATACTCGTTACTCGCTGATTTGCTCGCGTTCCTCTTCGTACTCGTAATAGGCCTCGACGTCGGGGAAGTCGCTCTCCGTTTTGTTGAACACGGCGAGCACGCGTCGACGAACAAGAGTCTCCCTCTCCACGTCCTCGTCCATCCAAAACGGATAGGAGAAGTGAGGTGCGGCGGGCTGCTCTTGGTGGGGATGGGGCGAGGGAATTGGACATCGAAAATGAGACGTCAATCTCCTCAAGCCACCCCACTTTCGGCACCGTTGCGTGCCAGCCTTAAGACGAGCCACCGGCGTCGCTACAGGCACCGCGCCGAGTACCGCGGCGGTTAGATTCTTCCCTTGTCCTTGGATCAGCGCCGTGGACGAAATGGCGCAAGACGAGCTCGGGCGTAATGGCGAGCGTGGGCGCGGCGTGGCAGACAGGGGCGGCTGGCAAGCGGGACGCGCGGGAGCCGAACTCTGGACCAACTGATCGCAACATCGAGACGGTCCTGTCGCGATGGGACCAGGGTGCCGACTCGCTCTCCGACGACCGCGGTCGACGGCCAGAGTTTCGGCGCTTTTCGGCGCTGTGCTCTCGGGGCCTAGCTGCGTCGCTCACCCGCGTCGTTCGCGGTTAATTGGCGTCTCCCCGGCATCAAATATCGATTTTTTCCCCCTCCTCGCTCGTTTTCGTAGGAGGATTCGGCAGGGGAGAGCGCGGCGCCGCCAACGCTGGGACCCCCTCGGGCGACACGGCCCCAGCCGAGGGTGCGGAGGACCCTTTTTCTGGCGACGAGCTCGGGGGCGACTACAGCGCGTCCGAGGATGTCCCTCTACCCTCGGAGGACGACGAAGGGGAGGATCTCTTCGGGGACGGCTACCTGGGAGACTATCGGGCGGACGAGCGCCTTGACCGGTATGAGAAAAGGGGCATTGACGTTGACTACACCGAAGAGGCTGGAGCCGCCGAGATGATGGCGGCTCGGCGCGCAGCCGAGGAGGAGCTGGACGACCGCGATGCCGAGGAGGGTGAGGAGGCAGTGGCAGGCGGCCGGCGGCGCCGCTTGCCAGGCGCCCTCGCTGACCTCGACCTCCCTGCACGGCGCCGCCGCCGGCTTGAGAGCGCCCAGGACAGGGCCCTTGGCGAGGACGACGGCCCCGAACCCGAGGTGCGCATCAAGCTTGAGAACCTCGAGGGGGCGCTGCGCAGTTTCATCGATGAGGCTGACGTGCAGCATGAGGTGGGCCGGCGGTTCAAGCGCTTTCTGCGGACTTACCGGGCAGCCGTGGGCCCCGCAGAAGGGGGCTCTTCCGCGGACGTGGGCAACGGGGGAGGAAGCGACGCAGCTGCCGGGAGGAGCGCCCCTCGTGTTGACTTTGTCTACCACCGGCGCCTGGATGAAGCAGTGCGGAAGAACCGCCAGTCGCTCGAGGTCACCTTCCCGCACCTGGCGCGGGAGGATGCCCTCCTGGCGTCGTGGCTCGTGTCGGCGCCGCGGCAGATGCTCGACGTCTTTCACGAGGCCACGTTTGAGGTGACGAAGGAAGCCTACCCCAACGCCGAGAAGCTCCTGCCCCGGATGAGCGCACGGATCCACGGCGTACCAGGTGCCGACCGGCTGCGTGACCTGCGGCAGACACACCTTGACGAGCTGATCAAGGTGGCCGGCGTGGTGACGCGGCGTACAGGGGTATTCCCGCAGCTGCAGCTGGTCCATTTCGACTGCCTGCGCTGTGGGCACCGGTGCGGACCCTTTTTGCACGCCCCCGGGGGCGCCGACGGCAAGGACGGTGGGGCAGGCAGTGGCGGGAAGCCGCAAGTCTGCATGGGGTGCCAGGGAAAGGGCCCTTTTGCGCTCAACCTTGAGCGCACCGTCTACCGCAACTATCAGAAGATCACGTTGCAGGAGTCACCAGGCACCGTGCCTGCCGGCCGCCTGCCCCGGTCCAAGGAGGTTGTCCTCACGCATGACCTTATCGACACCGCGCGTCCTGGAGAGGAGATAGAGGTCACGGGCATCCTGACCCACTGTTTCTCTCGGCAGCTCAACCAGCAGGCGGGCTTCCCCGTCTTCCCCACGGTGATTGAGGCCAACAGCGTCACGCGTCGGGATGACCGGTTCTCGGCGGGGCGCCTCACAGACGAGGACAAGCAGGACATCCTGCGTCTCGCCCGCCGGCCTGACGTCTTCCGGCGTATCGTCAAATCCATCGCCCCATCCATCCATGGACATGAAAACATCAAACAGGCCCTCGCCCTGGCCATGTTTGGCGGCCAGCGCAAGGCCGATGGTCACCACCGGCTCCGGGGCGACATTAATGTCCTCCTCCTCGGGGATCCGGGCGTCGCTAAGTCTCAATTCCTCAAGTACGTGGAGAAGACGGCGTCGCGGGCCGTCTTCACCACTGGCAAAGGCGCGTCGGCCGTCGGTCTCACGGCGAGCGTGCACAAGGACCCGGTGACCCGCGAGTGGGTGCTCGAGGGGGGCGGCCTCGTGCTCGCTGACCGCGGCGTCTGCCTCATAGATGAGTTTGACAAGATGAACGATTCTGACCGCGTTTCCATTCACGAGGCCATGGAACAGCAATCAATTTCCATCTCCAAGGCGGGCATTGTTACGTCGCTCCAGGCCCGGTGCTCTGTGATTGCCGCCGCCAACCCGGAGGGGGGGCGCTACGATCTCAGCCGCACCTTTGCCGAAAACGTCAACCTCCCCGAGCCCATCTTGTCACGCTTCGACATCCTATGCGTCGTGCGCGACACAGCAGACCGTCTCCGGGACGCCCAGCTTGCCGACTTTGTCATCGGGTCGCACGTTCGGTCGCACCCTGCCCACATGGCCACGGGCGAGGCCGAGCGCGAGGTCATCGCCGATGACCCTGACGTCGTCCCCCAAGACCTCCTACGCAAGTACATTACCTACGCCCGGCAGACGTGTCAGCCCAAGCTCGACACCTCGGGATACGAGAAGCTCGCCCAAGTCTACGCTGAGCTCCGCCGCACGTCCACCACGGCCCAGGGCATGCCCATTGCCGTCCGTCACCTGGAGTCGATGATCCGCATCGCGGAGGCCACGGCTCTCGCCCACCTCCGCGACGCAGTCGAGCCGAGCGACGTCGACGCCGCCATTCGCGTCATGCTGGGCAGCTTTTTGGGCACGCAGAAGTTTTCTGTCCAACAGCAGCACCGGCGCTCCTTTGCGCGCTACCTAAGGGGACCGGTCGAGTTCCGTGACCTCCTGATGCACCTCCTCGAGGCCCTCTTCCGTGATGCACAGCGGCATCACGACCTCTGCGGCCCGCGGGCGGACCAGCGAGAGGGAGAGCTCCTGGTCGTGCCGCGGGCTGAGCTTGAGGAGCGCGCCCGGCAGCACCACTTGGGGGCGGGGACAGTCGACGAGTTCTGCGCATCGACTGCCTTCACAGGGCGTGGGTTCGAGGTCGACGCCACGCGAGACATGCTCGTTTTGCGCGCGGGCGGGTAGAAAGTTTGAGGAAAGGCGCGGGGGGGGGCTGTTATTCGAGGCGGGTGTACAACCAGCACCATCTCGCGCGCTCTCTAGAGTGGTAACGATAGGCTCGCGCCTGGCTCGCGGACGCGTCCAGTGAGCCCCTTCTCCGTGGCCCACCGCCACCGCGCGGCATCCCACGATGCTGAGATCTCGAGCCGGCTGGCGATGGCACTCGGCCGCAAGTGCTCTTCAGCACGGCGTGCCCGCGCGGCCACCTCAGAGCGCTCGGCCGCTGAAAGGGCCTGCTGCAGGGCGAAGGACCGCAGCGACAGGAGCACGACGTCCGTCGTGGCCACGACCGTCTCGGTCCGCGTCGACCCGTACTCCGCGCGAACCATGACGTCGCCGGTTGTCTCGGTAGCATCCGTGCCCCTGTCCTTTTTATTCTTGTCGTCGTCATCGTCTGGCTCGGGTTGGGCCGCGGCGCCGAGGCCAAAGGAGCTGCCCGGTCCAAGCCGGGCCATCTCGACATCGAGGTCGCCCTCAGGCGGCGGGGCGGGGAGGTCGGGTGCGGCGCGTGGCACCAAGAGCTTACGGCGTGGGGCAATCGGTGCGTCTCCCGCGCGCACGAGCTCGCTTGAGGCATTAATGTCGCGCATCAGCTGGGCGAGGTCGGCTTGGAGTCCTTTCAGCACAGGGAGGTCGCGCCACTCCCACCGCTGCTTGCCCGTCTTGAGGGCCCGCACCGAGGCCATTGCCGCGTCAGCCGCCGCCTTGGCCTCACCGCCCAGGTGACGGGCGCCGGCATGGGCCTTTTGCCGCGATGACGCCAACAGATCCACCACGGCTCGCTCAACGACGGCGTCGGAGCCGAATGCGGCGTGATTCGCCTTGCCCCGGCCCTTGGCCTTGATCTTGGCACGGGCCAATCTCGACCCCGCCGCAGTGGTCTCAATCGAGGGTGCGGCCCGCGACGTCGGCTGGTCCAGGCTGGGCTGGCGCCAGCCCGGGCCAGAGTCCGAGGGGAGCGTGCGAGGGATCACAATGCGGCCGCCTGGTCGAGTCCGTTCGAGGCATTGCGCGTCTGCATCGAGCGGTGCAACGGCGCCGAGCAGGGGAACAAGGGCGGGCAGGCCGCGGACGACGTCAGGGTCGCGGAAGCGCGTTGCCCCAGCCTCGACTCGCCGGCGGAGAGACACCCGCTCGTCGGACGAGACACGCACAAGCACCGACGCCTCGCCGGCCAGCAGAAAAAAGAGGGCGTCGGCCTGGGCGCCCCGTTGCACGAGCGTCGCCCCGGCGGGAAGCCTCATGATCTCCGCCGACGCAGCGAGGGCCTCGAGTCGGGCAAAGCCGAGATAGGGGGGGGCGCCGGGGCTCTTGGGTGCAAAGATAGGGAGGGATGAGAGGGCGCGGACCTTGACACGGAGCTCGTCCTGTGCCGCCTCGGAAAGCAGGTCCCCGAGAGTCCGGGGGTCCAGCAGGCCCAGAACGGCCCCTTCCTCCAGTGCCACGATCGACCAGGAATGTGATGGAGACGGTTCGGGAGACAGCTCTACTGTCGGTTCCTCCCCAGGGTCTGAAATGTCGTCAGCGGGGGCAGCGGCGGGGGGCTCCGCGGCAGAGAGGGCCGTCAACGTCTGCGCTTCTACCTTCTTGGATGGAAATACCCACGACGTGTCACCCGGGAGTCTGCATCCGCCGTCCACCCAGCGCGCTCCAACGGATGCTGCCCCCGGCAGCGACGGTCCTAGGGCGCAGGCGGCCTGGCGGAAGCCAAGGCGCGCCACCGCCAACGCGTCGCCGGGGTCGGCAAACGCCCCATGCAGCACAGAGCCCGCGAGCACCACGCCCCACGCCGCCTTAGCCTCCTTCTCGCCCTGGAGCCGCGCCACGTGCAGGGGAGGAATGCGCTCGAGTCGAAGGTGCCGCAAGGCCCGGTGGACGAGGTCGGCCCTCACGCCCCGGAGCAGGTCGAGGTCGACGATGTTGGCGACCGCACCCAGGCGCCGGGCGTCGCGCTCGGCAGGAGGCAGCTGCGCCACGTGGGTAGAGAGGGGCAGGGTCGCACAGTCGCAGGGTGGGGCGGGTGGAAGGCGGCGCCGCGGCGGCCCTGCGTGCCCGGTGACCGACTGAACAGGAGCTCGCCCACAGGACGTCGAGTGCTGTGGTGTCAACGCCCGAAGCCGCTAAGAAGGCCGTCGATGTTCGCGCCTCCTGGCACTGGGACAGCAGCGCTCTGGATGCCTGAATGCTGCCGAGAACGAGTTTTCGATGCGAAGCTGAGGAAGATCCAGGAGCGGCCCGCAGCGCGGCCTCCAGCTCGTCGAGCACCCCGGGGTTCTCGGCCGAAGACGCGCGTGGCCCCGGAGCGCGCCCGCTCGTGCTTGTCTCGCCACCTCGCATCGCGAAGGCAAAAGGAGAGCTATGAACAACTGCAGGAGGTGACTACTGGGCGTCCACTGCTTGAAAGGGCCGAATGACTCTTCCGCCCCCCAGCCGAGGCTGACAGTCTTACAGAGACGAGCACCGACCTCGGCAGACCTCCCTCCTCCAGAAGAAGACCAGCACGTGTCTTCGTCGCGGCGTCGCCTTCTCTCTGTCCGGTCGCGAATCGCGAAGGACGAGAAGAGGGCCATTTATTTCCTGCTGCGCCGTTGCTGCCAAGGCCGTGCCCGCTGCCGACAGGACCCGCTGCGAGGCGTCGACCTGCTGGCCCTGAGCCCGATGCCCTGGGTTCTCGAGGCTGTTGGCGGAGACTCCCCCTCCATGTGGCTCCTGCCCAACAAGAAATACGTGCTAGGACGGGGCGACGATTGCGACATCAAGGTAAGTCGATGCTGCCTGAGCCGTCTCTGACGTGGGTCGTAGTGCACGTCGTTGTTGTTGTCCCCGCGGCAGACGGATGTTCCTTATCCTATCCCGCGCACGGCCCGACCATTCGCAGCTGGACGGCGAGGCAGACCGGACGCTGAGCCGGAAACACGCCAACGTCTACGTGTCGGCGACGCCCAAGTCCGGCGGAGACAGGAGGCGTCCCGGGGTCGAGATCGAGGTGCTGGGCAAGTTCGGATGCGTGCTGGATGGAAAAAAGGGCATCGGGGGCCAGGTGCTGACGGTCTCTCCCGACGCCGACCGGGTCCCCGTCCTCTTTGGGCGCACAACAGACCGAGTGCTGCGGTGGCGGCCCCTGGTCCTTTGCGTCCACAAGGACGCCAAAGTAGCAGTGTCTAAGTCGGCGTCCGACCTGGGGGCCCTCGTCTACGCAACGTGGCGTCGGGATTCGTCGACACACTACGTCGTGCACGAGGGCGCCCCGGTCCCCTGGACAAAGAAGGCGCAGCAGCACCCGTCCGTCTCGCCCACAGACCTCGCGGCGGCGGCAGCGTCTGGGTCGGGGGACGCGGGGGCGGCGCGGACGTTGGAGTGGCTCCTCGACCTCGAGGCGGAGCGGGACGACGGCATGGGCAGGGGCGCGGGGCCAGGGACGGCAGCAACGCGTCGCCAGGCCCCGGCCACGCATGCAGCGGGCGGAGAAGCTGTCAATGAAAGTGACCTGGCCCCCATTCATGGTGAGCCCCGGGCGACCGCTGGGGACGACGCCGCCTTCATCCGGGACCAGGAGAGGGAGGATGCGGACGCGGAGCCGAAGGCGGGGGATCCCCTGCTGCCGCCAGCGCCCCTGGTGGAGACCCACAACATACCCTTGCCGGACGATGATGGCGAGGGCGCCAACGAGAACTGCGGTGCTTGTGGCCCCATCCGCGGTGACGACTTCAAGGCCTTTCGACGTCGGGGCACAGGTAGGTCGGGCGGTGCTGCGCCACCGCCCCCGCCCTGCTTCACGCCTGTCCGGTGGGATACGGTGGAGGGGCGTGTGCCCGACCCCGCCGATGTCGTCGAGCATCGACGCCGGGCTGCGGCGAAGAGGAAGGAGCTGGAGCAGCTGTTCGAGCGGGCGGGGGGACCAGGGGCGGGTAGACAAAGGCGGACGAGGTGAGGGCGGCGACTCGTTGTCGAGATCGCTTCTTTGTGCAACAGCGGTGTGCAACAGCTGGTGGCAGCCGGGAGAGGCAGCTGAGAAGGCAGCGGCGGCAGCCGTCTCGGGAGAGGCAGCTGAGAAGGCAGCGGTGGTGGCTGCGACAGTGGCGGCAGTGAATGTGACAACGGCGGCTGTGAGGGGAGCATGAGGGTTGAGAAGGAGCGGGGGAGAGTTTTTCCGCCTCTCGTCGCTCAAACCGGGGAGGGCTCATGCAACTGGAGGCTTCTTGCTCTTCGTTCGCTGAGATCTCGCAAGAGCGGAAAGAAGACGACTTTCAATTTTACGGCGCGGACAGATTGGGCGGAACTACAAGCCCTTGGAGGGTGGGGGAGGGATGGAAGCTGGCGGCTGCCGTCTGCGCTTGCGCCGCCTCTCCTGGTACGCTCGCGCCGCCCAATGCGTGGCGGGCAACGAAGATCGGAGCTGACCGGCCAAAGTGATTTGGTGAGCGGGGGTTAACGGGGGAACTGCCATGGGAAACGACGCATTGGGGGCCGGAGACGTTTCGGCCGATCAAGACGCGACGGAATCCTGGTGCTTCGATTTTGACGCGTCAAAGGACGCGGAGGGGGAATGGCGCCCGAAGGCAGCCGTGGAAAAATGGTTACGTCCGCGAACGCCGAAGCGCCGCGAGCCCGGCGCCGCCGCCCAGAGTGCAAGGGGCTACAGCGCCGACAGCCGGCCTGGTCTTCTTGATCACCAGAACCGCCGCACAGGTAAGTATGACGCGACGCAGGGGGGGGGGGGGGGGAATACTCGCTTTGCCTGGCGACATGACTCTGTTGACCTCTTCTAGCCACCTTCGAGGCACACGGCAGCAGCCGGGGCGTAGTCGCTCCAGCGCCCCCAACCACAGCCTGCGCCCGGAGCAGGGAAAGCGCACTCCCCCCTCCATCACTCGTCGTTGCCGCTGGATGAGGTTGGCCCGTACTCACTGCCCAGCAACCCGACCCCACCCGGCGCCGAGACCACCCCAGCGGTGTCGGCGCGTGGTCGCTTGGCGTCGGGCTCCACCGCGGCGGCAACCGTCTGGGGCCGCACGGCGGGCCGCGGCCTCACCCGACCTGAAGGGGCGGTCCCCTTGGGCGCCACAAGGGGCGGCGGAGGAGCCGACGCATCCTCCCCCGAAGGCCCCGACACTGCCGCGTCCAGGCGTCGGCGCTCCTCCTCGTGCGCCCTGAGCACGGCAAAGGCGTTCACCTCGCGCCGCTCAGCTGCCGCCTGGGCTGCCTCAGCCTCGAGTCGCTCCCGCTCGCCCTGGTCGAGAAAGTCAGCCTCGTCCTCCGAGAGGGGTCGATTGCCGCCCACCTTGCGCTGCCTCTCCCTCTCCGCCTTCGCCTCCTCTCGAGCCCTGGGGAACGGACGGATGTGTGGGAGAAGGAGGGGTTCGGGGAGGAGTTTGGGGTGAGGGGGTGGGGAGGGAGCCGCACCGCTGTGGACAGCGTCAAATCGGGGACATGCCAGCGCCCGAGGCCTAGAGGGCCGCCCACAGGGGCGCTGTCGGCCGCCCTCCCCGCCGCTGTTCCCGCCTTCCGCGCCCCCGCGCGGTCGAGCGGACGACGGTGGAGGGGCGGAGGCGTGGGGCAAGCTGGCCAGCTGGGGGAACGGCCCTGGCGGCCACCACATTATTGTTGTCCCCGGTCCAAAATCAGATCGCCGCCTGCCCCCCCGCGCCGGTGGCGGCCATCGACGCCTGGATGGGCAGCGAGGGCTCGCGCCCGAGCTATGGGGGGGTCGCGGGCTCGACGGCGGGGGTGGGCTCCTCCTTGGGGCGTGCGTCTGCCGTCTCTCGCCGGGTGTGCTCCAACAGCTGCTCGGCCAAGGGCTTGGCGGGTCCCACGTCGGCTGTCAGCAGGCGTGGAGGCGTCTCCTCCTCTGCCCCGACGCCCTCCTCCCTATCCTCCCCCTTGACGAAGGTGTAGGCGCTGCCCCCCCCCATCAGCGCCAGGACACGGTCGACCTCGGCGTGGGGCAGCTGCAGCGCTCCACCTGCCGCCGCAGCCCGCGCCCGCTCCTGCTCGCGCGCCACGGACGAGAAGACGGATGCGGTGGACCGGCCCTGCCTTAAGGCGGGGTCTGATTCCTCGGGAAGGCCCATCTCACAATGCAGGCAGCTAAGCCAGAGGTGGGCGACCCCCGTTGTGGAGGACGAAGGTGGTCCACGCGGGGGGTAGGGCCAGAGGGTCTCCGCCGGCTCGCTGTCGGGCGCCACAATCTCAAAAAGTGAGTCGTACGCTTGTCACCACCACAGGTGCCACTACCGGCTGGCCGCGGAGGGCGCGAAGAATGCCCCCACGTCGGCCGCCTCGCATGACCCTTTTCTGCCGTGCTGTTCTGCAGATGTCCCGAGCCGCTCGCCGCGATTGCAAAGCTGGCCTCCTTCTTCGCGGACCAGCTGCTCGCTCAGAGGGGCCTGCCCTGGACTCGGCCGCGTCGGCCGGGGCCCGCCCTAGGCCGCAGCGCGGCGAACCTCGCGGCGACGGCGTCACTCTCTAGCTCCAATAGAAAGACAGAGATAGGATGTTCGACACCCCTCCCCCCTCCCCCGATCCTGAGGAACTGGCCGCGTTCGTCGCCCGGGCTCTAACTCAGCTTGAGTCAGCGTCGCGCGCACCCGTGAAGTGCCGCCGCGCCCACTGCCACAAGCCGGCTGCTGGCCCTGCCAACGCCGATGCTGCCACGGACGGCCTCGCCGCTGCAGACGCCAGCCCGCCCAACGCGGACGACCGGCCCGACCCTGACCTGTGTCCGTTCCACGGCCGACTTCTGATCGAGGGCCGGGCGGCGGCGGCGGCGGGCAAGGCTCCAACCGCGGCGCAGGCCGCGGCTCTCCGAGCAGGGGCGCGAACCGACGCGGCGGCTGATGGTGCCGACGCCCCCCCCGTCCCCAGGCCGGGCGGCAAGGCTCCAAAGGACGTCGTCGGCCGCTCCGCCCTGTGGAGTGGGGCACGCGGATGCTGGGTCGACGAGGAGGGCGCCGTTGTGCCGACGAATCGGTACCTTGGTCCGACACGTGGCCCCGAGGCCATCACGGTCGCCAGCGCCCTGCCCCGTCCTCGGCAAGGGTCTGAGCCGCCCCGCGCCGACCCATCGGCCGGCGCCGTCCTCGCGCGCGCCTGCTGCGAGGCCCTCTTTCACAAAGACTGTCGGGCACCTCCTCCGCTGTCAACCGTCCTCCTCCTGGCGATGTGGGAGGCGACGGCGGTGGCGGCGTCGTCGCGGTGGGGACCCCTGTGGTCGGAGATGGCGGCGACAGACCCCCCCGCGGCGGCCGCCGCGCTCGCCGTCGCGGCCGAAGCGCACGCCGCCCTCGACCTAGACGATATCCCCGAGTGGAGGCGTCCGGTGCTCGTGGCGCGGCGCGCCGCGGGCGTCCTGCTGGCGTGGCACCTCTGGATGGCCGGGGGGCGCGCCACCCCTCTCGTCGCTTGCGCCTCGGCTGTTGATGCCCTTGCTGCCGTCGTCGCCGAGGCTCCCGAGGCTATTGAGAGTCCTGCCCCCGTCGCCGAGCCTCCCGCCGCCGTCGGGACTCTCGACGTCGTCCTGGAGCAGCCGACCCTGCAGGTCCGGCAGTGGAGGATCACTGTGGTTGATCCTGGCCAGCCGACGGCCGTTCCCTCTGTCCCGGGAGGGCGCTTCTCTTGGAAGGTTGCGTCGGCCGAGGATGCTGCGCGCGGCCGCGACGCCGCGGCCCTCGCCTTGCTGGGGCCCTCAGCGCCCACCACTTATGCATACACATGCGTCACGGGACCAAAAAGGGCTCCTCTGCTGCGCCTGGCCGCTCTCCTTCCCCTCACCCAGGCGCGTCGTTGATGCGCGGCGGCCTTGTGGGCTACGGCTTTGGCATCTTTCCTTATCCCATCCCGCGCCGTGCTCGAACGCGTTTGCTCATGCCACTCCCCACTCCTTCCCCCAGATCCCCGACGCGGCCTTCCGGGCACGGTACCGAGGTCTCTTCCCGTGGGGCGTGGCGACAGCGCCCGGTGACGACAAGCGTGGGGCGCTTGAGGCGGCCCGGGCTGTCGCTGACCTCCGGGCTGGAGGCGGGCTTGTGTGTGTGACTCATGACCTCCCCGCCGCTCTGCCCCCCGCCCCTGCATCGCCGTCCCCCCCGGTGCGCGCGGGGCGGCCGGCGCCCCCCAAGGGAAAAGCGGCCGACGATGACGCGCCCGTGCCCGCCTTCGTTTCTGCACATCTTGTCCGGCGCCTCGCCGACCCGCTCCCATCCGAGGCACTCAACGAGCTAGCCAGGACGGAGCTCGCCTACGCCGACGCGTGGAATGGGCTGCGTGAGGCGCTGTCCGCCCTCGAGGAGCCCCCCGCAGGTGGCGACCTCGTCACACAGATAGACGGGGTCCCCTCCTCTCTGGCTTACTGCCTCGCCTGCAGCGCCGCCTCGGAGGCCCCGCTGCCTACAATTCTCCCGCGGGATCTGAGCAAGGATCTCGCGCGGCGGGCCGATCCTCTCTATGCCCGCCGACTCCTGGGCGAGGCGGCGCGGCTGCCGCGGGCCATCTCGCACGTAATGCGGCACCCTGAAGGGGCCCAAGCATCGTGGGCCGTCCGCGCCCTTGTCGGTCGCATCGTGGGGGGGAAGTTGCGGAGGGGACATGCCGCCTCCCTCTACAAAGATCCGCCCCCTGCTGATCTGCCGCAGCGGTCGCTCTCGGTCGACAGCGGGGAGTCGGCTGATGGCGCTGAGCCTCTGCCCCGGGGCGCCCCTGACGGGGCCTCGGCCGACAGCTGCAGCATGTCCTCGGACGACGAGGCTGCGGCGGCGGCCGGATTCGCTGACGACGACGAGGTCGACGTCGACCTTCTCGCCATCAAGCATACGGGTCGGTTCGCTGCGGCCGTAAAGGACATACCGCTGGACGTCCCCGCCCCCGCCCCAGCGTCGCCCCCTCCCCTATCGCCGGAGCGGGCTCCAGCTGTGCGCGTCGGCAAGTTCCGCTGCACCGCCAAAGCCGGAAGAGGCACGTGCAGGGCCGCGGCCATTACGGCGCTCGGATACTGCGAGCGGCATGCGAACCCGAAGAAGCGGCGTCGGATCGGGGATCGTGCAGGCATTTGAACCGGCAGTGTACGTTGCGGCCCCTCACGACCCGACCTGGCGACAATCCCATGGCGTATGGGGCGTGGCCCAGAGTTTTCGCCCCCCGCGCCCCCTACTGCAGTTCCGCCCGGCCGCAGGCCTTGTGTCTCGCCGGAGCATGGCGCAGGTTGTCGCGATGAGCCGTCAAGTAGACGAGGGACCGTCCAAGGCGGTCCGCTCGTCCGGTTTTGGCGCCGGCTCGACGCGCCTCCCGTGCTCCCGCCTCAAGCTCGACGAACTCTTCGTGCAATGGCTTCTGCTTCCAGGTGAGTCCATTGTTAGCGGATATGACGAGATATCCGCGAGAGCGACGCCAGGGCCGCTTCCCGGCTTGGCATGGCGTCGACTTTGACAGGCCTGACCCTTCCGCGCCTCAACGACGCAGAGTCTCAACGCGCGGCCCTCGCCCTGATCGACGATGCCGAAAATGATCGCCCACTTTCGGTGCTGCCCGATCGTTCTAGCCTCGGGGCCACGTCCTCACCTGGCTCCTCCCATGGCGGCCTTGGCAGCGATGGCAACCTTTATAGCCAACCCCCGCTGAGCCCCGGAAAGCATCAACCCCCCCCTCCTCAAGACGGACCCCTAGGTGACAGCCGCGGCGACACGTGGCCCGAGGCGCCGCGGTCCCCCAATCGGTCAGCGTCTCCCGGCGCGGCTTCGAGCCCCGGGGGTTCAGACGCTGGTGCGAGAGCTGCGTCACCGTCGAGCCGCGGCGGCGACGGTGGGTCGCGGGGACGCTTCTTGTCCGGGTCGGCTCGATCCGGACGCGAGGCCTCGCACACCGAGGGGAAGGTGCCGCAGTTTTGGTGGGGCCCCGCCGGCCCGCCCCCCGACGTAGCCGAAATTGAACGCATGGCGCAGGCCCGGAACGCGGCCTTTGCTGGACCGGGCGCTGCCGAGGGCCTCGGCCGTGAGGCCTTCGTCTTGGCCGCAGCCGCGTCGCTCGAGCTGCCCGGCGCAGTGGCCCACGTCCTCTTCGACCGTCTGGCCTCGTACCCGCCCACTGCCGATGCCCGTGCCGAGGCTGAGGCCGAGGCTGAGGCCGAGGCGGCCGCTGCCGCATCGGCGGCCGAGGGCACACCCATGCCCCCCCCGCCCGCCACGTCCGTCTCGGCCGCGGCCCGGGCCGCCCTGCGACCTACGGTGTGCGATCACGACGGCAAGCGCCGCGTCACGCGTGCCGACTTGGACGCCTGGATTCGCGGCCCTGTGGGGCCGGGCGGGGAGCCTGCCGACGCCGTCGGAGTTGCTCATCGGATCTTCGCCGTAATCTGGCGCGAGCCCAAGGGCGCTCTTCCCCCTGCCCCCGAGCCCGAGGTGGCCTCGACCGGCGAGACGTCAGCCGCTGCCACGGCGCGCGCCGCGAGGACGCGGCGGCGTCTCCTCGCCCACGCCTCCGCTGCGCGCATCCGCGAGCTCGCGCTTAAGGGCCTGACTCCCTGCATGCTCGTGCCCCTCCTCCGTGCGGTCGTTGATACTCACCCGGGCCTTGAATTCCTCCGGGCCTCGCCCGACTTCCAGACGCGCTATCTGGAGACGGTGTGCCACCGCATCTACCACGCGCTCGACCGTGGCGACCGGGGCTGCATCTCTCGGTCTGAGTTCGTCCGGTCGCCGCTGCCGGCCGTCCTGGCCCAGCTCGATCGTGAGGAGGACGTCAACCGTGTGCGGCGTTTCTTCAGCTATGAGCACTTCTACGTCATCTACTGTCGCTTCTGGGAGCTTGACGGGGACCACGACTTTGCCGTGGGGCGCGACGACCTCCTTCGTTACGGAAACAATGCCCTCACCTACCGCGCCGTTGACCGTGTCCTTGCGGGCCGGGGCCGGCCTCTTCGCGGCCCCACAGGCGGGGCCTGGGGAGACGGCACTCTGGCGCCAGAGCGGCCCGTAGGAGATCCGGGAGCGCAGCTTGGCTACGAGGACTTTTGCTGGTTCATCCTGTCGGAGGAGGACAAGACTACGGATGCCGCTCTCCGCTATTGGCACGGCGTGTGCGATGAGGACGAGGACGGCTACGTGGGGCGCCGCGAGGCGGCTGTCTTTTACGAAGAACAACTTCAGCGCATGGAAAGCCTCCTCGCCGAGCCTGTTGGGTGGGACGACCTCTGGTGCCAACTGATTGACCTACTCGGCCCGCAACACCCGGACCGTGGGTTCAGCCTTGCTGACCTCAAGCGCTCCGGGACGAGCGGGGCCGACTCCCGCAACCCTCGCCTTGGCGGACCGGCACGGCATCAGTCAGGCACCCTCTTCCACGCCCTCTGCAACATCAACAAGTTCGTGGCATTTGAGACGCGCGATCCCTTCGGAGGTGGCGGGCGTCCGGGAGACAGTGATGAGATTGGCCCCCTTACGCCGTGGGATCGCTTCGCCAGTGCGGAGTACGTCCGTCTCGCCCTCGAGGAGGATGGCGAGCGTGACGAGGGGGGGATGGAACTCGATGGCGATGGAGGGTTTTGAATTGGACAAACCTACTCGAGCATCTCCCTCCCTCCTAGTCACTCAGGCGCGTCGGGGCCGCTTTGCCCTGGGTGACGATGACCGTGTGCCACCGCCGTTGCAGCCGCCGTCGCTCACGCTGGGTGACCGCGGCCGCTCGCGACGTTCACCACCGCTCTCCCCGATGTCACCGAGGCGGCCCGCAACGGCCAGAGCATGGCGACGCATCGCCGCGTCTGGAGACTCAGAGAGCGGAGACGAGCGAGGAGGCCGAGCAGCCACTGTGCCCATGTCAGCAGTGCGACGGCTGACGCGAGCAAGATGGGCTTGGATATCTGCGTCTGCGTCCCCTCTATCGTTGGGAGGAAGGCGGACGCGTGGCGGCGGCATCATCGGCGGTCCAGGAAGCGGCCGGCGGCCCCTGTTACTGTTGTGTCCAGATGTGGCTGCCGCTGCAACACGCTCGGGGTCATGTGAGAAGCGGCATCTGTCTCCAAAGGTGCAGTCACCGCGGGCAAACTGGCCACAGACCTGGGGGTGCCCGTCGCGGTTGGGCGCTCCCCGACGTGCCAAAGTGGATGCCACAAGTTCAGAGTCGTGAGAGAAGCGACACCGGTCGCCGTAGGTACAGTTGCCCTGGACAAACTGGAAGCAGACCTGGTCGGCATCAACTTTGCGGCGCACAGCTGCTGCAGCGATATGGTCGGGGTCGTGAGAAAAACGACAACGGTCTCCATATGTGCACTCGCCCTTGGTGTGCAGGAAGCAGACCTGGAGGGGATCATCCTTGGGTGGCCCATCCCTAGGAGGCAGCGGTCCCCCAGGTGGGGGGCCAGGGAGTCTGCGAGGCGGGGATCGGGAATCCCTGCGGCGACGTGGGGACATGGACCGGCTCCGGGAGCTGTAAGTCCGCGACCGACCATGAGAGGAGGGACTCCTTGCGCGGTATTCGTTTCTGCGGCCATCGCCCCGTCGTGAGCCACTCTGGCTCCGCGAGGAAAGCCGGCTTTGTGACCGGGAGGAGTAGCTGCGGCTGCGGCTTCGGCCACGACCGTCCGGCCGAGGCGAGCGGGTCCGGCTACGCGAAGACAGTGGGCTCCTCATGCTGGATGAGAAGCTGCGGCTTCTTTGACGCCTATCGCGGTGCACATCCGGCGTCCTCGACCGAGAGCAGGACCGGGACGACTCACTGCAGCTCCGGCTGCGTCGACGCTTGTTGTGGCACCCGTCGGCAGTGCGTGAGCGCGAGCGCGAGGCGGTGAGTGACGAAGATCTAGAACCACGGCGGTGGTCGTTACCACATCTAGGCGAATCCTCAGACTTGGATCGCGACAAGGACGTGCCATGCCTTGCAATGCGATGAGCCTGCCCACGCCTTCTGTCAGCAGACCGCCCTCGTGATGAGGGGGTCAGGGATGAAGACAAGGTGGAGGAGCGCGAGTCACCACTCCGACCACGGCGAGTGTCATGAGAGTCCATCGAGTCGCTTGAGAGGGAGGACGACAGGGACGAGCTCTCAGTACTGCTCGATGTCTCTGCCTCAGCACCACCAGCAGCAGCTCGTTGCTCAGTGACCCGGCGGTCCTCAAGGAGGGCTGGAAGCTTGGTTAGGTTCTCCCGCGCCTGCTGCGTGAGACCGCCAAGGCCAATTGACGTGAAGAAGTTGATGCCGAAGCGGAGGTCAGCCGGCGACGACATGGGGAAGAGCCCTGCGAACCAGCCAGTGCCCCCGGGATCCTCAACGCGCTCTTTAAGGGATGGAAGTCCCAGGCCCTCGGCGAGCTCCTGGAACAGGAACTTGACAAAGATGCGCCCGGACGACGTCGTGTCCATCTCAGTGAGTCGCACGTGCTCAAGCACGGCCCAGCTGATGGCGTCTGTGGCCATAAGGTGGCCGAAGAGACGCGCTGTGTTGCGCAGCTTTCCCGTCTCAACCCGGTGGGCGAGCGCATACTGGCGACCAAAAAGGGTCTCGTACGCGGCACGGTGCTCGCGGCGGAGCTCGCAAAAGCGGCCTGCCAGGAGGCCGTAAAAGCGGCTGTAAACCTTCTCGTTGGCGCTGCACTGAAGGATCATCGTGGCGAGCTCACCCTCACTGCCAGCGGGCAGAGCCATCTTCTGCAGCTTGTGGCCGGCCTCCTCGAAGTCAAGGGACGACTGCAGCGTGAGGTAGATTGTCCGGCGCAGGTTGACGATGTCCGTCTGCGTTAGGTCAGCAATAGCACCGCTTGCCGCACCAGGGGGGGGAGCCCCTCCCCCCGCATGGGCCATGGCGTATCCCCCGTCATCCCCACCAGCAGTGTCAGCCATGCCGTCCTCGCGGCCTGACAGGGTGTCGTCGTCGTCCTTGGACCCCGAGGACCCCGACGACAAGTCCGAGTCCTCTTCGGTCGAGCTGTCATCGTCGCCCCGGCCAAGAAGCTCCCGGCGGGTAGCACGCCAGGCACGCTCGTGCTCTTCCCAGGCCGGGTCCTCCCGGAAGACGTCCAGCGTCATCATGGGATCGACCTTGGCGTCAAGGTCGAGCTCGTGGGTGATCTGGTCTTCCTCATCGACGAGATCGAGGCCCGGTGCCCGTGACGGGTGCCCACTTTCATCGAAGCCAGCCCGCGCCGTTGCCAGCAGGCCCTCGACGAGGTACTGGGTGGGACGACCAACGTCGGTGCCCTCGTGGAGGACGGCGCGAAGGCGCGTCAGCACGGCATCGAGGCCGCGCCGCGACACTTCTTTGAGCGTCGCGCCCACGAGCGTAACGAAGGAGCAAGCGAGCGCAACTGAGTCGTCCGTGGGCTCAGCGAGGAGGAGAAAGAGGGCCTGGAGAGCGACGACTTCGTGGACAACGCCCTGGTTGACGAGGTGGCCGAGGAGGGCGAGGGCGGCCGTGGCGACTCCGCGATCCCTGCGAGCTAGCGCACGGCGAAATTGCACGGCAGCGCGATTCAGGAGCAGCTCTCCGATCTCGGGGAGCTTGGTGTTGACCACGGCGACGAGGGCCGCGTAGACATCAGCGTAGTTGGGTGACGCGACGGTGGCACGCAGGACGGCGCGGCAGAAGAGGCCCCGACCTCGCACCAGGTTGAGCGCAAATAGCTCGGGCAGCACCTCCTTCATGTTGGCCGCGCTGCACTTGTTCACCACTCCTGTCAGGCCCTTGCGCAGCTGATCCCATCGGGCGCGCTGCAGCTCACGAGGCACGGGGGGGGGAGCCGAGGGTACATTACCATCGGCCTCGGCCTCGGCGGCGCGCGCCGCGGCGGCCTCTTTTGCCTCTTTTTCCAAAGCCGCCAGCTGGCGCGCCAGCTTGAAGGGCGGGACGTAAATACCTCCTCCGCTGGAGGGGGGGGGGCGCGAAGCTGGCCTGCCCACGATGGCCCCTCCCGCGGTGGGGGCAGTAGTGGACGGGCCGGGCCCGGCGTCGGCCTCCATCGGCAGCGGGGATCTCGAGGGAGTTGGGCTGCGTCGCTCCATCCTGCTGGCTCCGGCGCGCCTGCGGGAGAACGAGAGAGAGCAGTCGGCGCGGCGGGCGGCGGTGGCGGCGCAAACGACGGCCTCCTCGCGTCCAGCCGGGCTTGGTGAGAAAGAACATCGATACGCCAGGTGCTCATACTTGCCTCGGATCGGCCCTCGACTCGGGGCGGGCAGGCGGGGTCGGGCTCGTCTCCCTGCGGTCGGCCATACTGACCGGCTCCAGGCTGGCTCCTGGTCGACTCCTGGCGCACACTCCGGGACTTAGAAGGTCCACAGAGGCGGCCGTCGACTACCGTATGGTGGGGGGCGAGTTGACATTGCTAAATAGCGTTTACTACGTGTTCTCCACCGCCCGCCCGACAGTATTACCGTCCAATCCTGCCCCTCGGGCA